>Ga0315279_10000147_pt1 | contig 151912 bp, 147 predicted proteins | sample YL17G06_20_MG_FD_203694 | JGI IMG/M metagenome (GOLD analysis project Ga0315279, IMG submission 203694) | Sediment microbial communities from Yellowstone Lake, YNP, Wyoming, USA - YL17G06_20 | ecosystem: Environmental > Aquatic > Freshwater > Lake > Sediment | place: USA: Wyoming | collected... | reverse complement strand
CAAGTGCGTATCCCTTGTTGTACCAAGCCTCCTGTTTGTCTGGTTTTATTCTGATTGCTTCATCGTAGCACTTGACTGCCTCCTCATGCCTACCCAACTTGCCAAGTGCGCATCCCTTGTTGTACCAAGCCTCGTGCATGTCTGGCTTGAGATTTGAGGCCCAATCAAACAGGTCTACTGCTCTTTCGTATTCTCCTTTTTCAAAGTGCCAATTCCCTCTGAGAAAAGCATTTTCAGCATCTTTAGGAAATTCTACTATTCTCTCGAGGCGCTCGACTTTCCTAAAGATCTCCTCTATCCTTGTCTTGACAAGCGGCTCGATCTCAACTTTCTGGTCAGACATCGTTCCACCCAGCTTCGCTTTCTCCATAAGTCTCTCGAATTCTGCAAGGTCTGCCTTCAGGATTTCATGAAGCTTGCTCTCCATGCGATCTGCCAGTACTGGATCCTTCTCGGCGATAATCTGTCTCACCTCTGCTGCGGGCGAGATCACCGAAGGTGCAGCAGGGCGATTATGAACCTGCTCGCTAAGTTCCGCGTGAATTTCCACGAACTCTCCATAAGGGACTACACGCTTCCAAACGATGTCCGAAGGCAACTGCTCCTTCAGATTTGCTGCATCCGATTTCTTGAAGAGGACTGAAACTGGTTTGCCGAGCGCAAACATTATTCCCAGTTCAAGCAAAACGTTCGGATTCAACCCGCTGATGTCGGCAACTCCATAGGAGCTAGACTGAATAATCCTGCAGACATCGCAGAATATCGCTTCTTTTGGGTCTTTGTCAGCCACTCTCAGAGTGCTATCGCAGTACTTATCCTTCAATTCCCTCTCCAGCACGATTCTCACGATGTCTTCTCTATTCTTGCGATCATTGTCAGGCTTGAAGGGTTCCGCTAGAAAGAAGGTGTTGGGCTGCATTCGAGTTTCAGGCTCGGGTCTACTGCATCTGCCACCCACAATGGGACAGAATTCGACCACCCCCACAACTCTCACCTCAAGTTGAATGAATACAACAGTACTCCATAGATATTTGGCTTTGGGAGACAAGTTAGTGCGGCCTCTCCAGACCCAACAACCAGCTCTAGTGCTATTGTTGAGGTTTGTTGAACGGTGTTGTTTGTCAAGGAGAGTAACTGGGTGGACCGGCGAAAGCATCTCGAACAGAAGGGTTGGCCCAGGACATTGCGCGCGCGAGTAGACGATTCGGACTTCATGAAAGGCAACTTCGTGCTGAAACTCGAATTGCGCACACCAAGTCTTGAATTGCTTGTCCCAGAATTGGCAACCACATAGCTGGCAATATAAGTCAAAGCCGTCTATGTCTCGATCGATCTCCAGCTGAGATTCAAGCGGGCAGGTGTCACGTCGTAGTTGTCCTCGGTCGGTCGGTAAAGTTTTATCCAACCAACCAACCCAACCACGACGACGACCACGACGGACGACGGTAATGGAAAGCCAATTAGAGGCTTCCAATGGATGGCTAAGAAACTATACCTGATTCAGGATACATCTGCATGATACTGGAACAGGATAAGGATAGGATAGTGAGCAAATATACGAGGGGTAAAATCTACTCAAAAACTTACCCCTCATAATGAACCTAAGACTAATACTACGAGGGGTAAAAAAGAATCGAAAAGTTACCCATCAACAATGCACGCGCTATCACGATAACCCAGGCATATTTGGTTTTCATTTTTTCAAAAATCATCTCCTTCACTTTAAGTCCACTCTCTCCATTGTTCAACTCAGACTTATTGACAAACCGTTTTTAACTTTCAACAGAAGCGTCTTTCTCATGGGCTTGAGAACTTGCTCTCGCAAAGCGAAATTGAAAGGTTCTACTTGGACGTACCCCTCACGCTTCCCAATCTATGGAACCTTAGCAGAAAACATTTCAGAGTCATGCTTTGCGACGGCAAGTTTGTCAAGCTCAACAAATTCGAAAACCGCTTGAACGTCCACGACCTGAAATTCTATTGTTGGAAACTTAAGCCTATGCACGTCTATTTTTCCGTTCTGAATTGGCTATTCCCGGAACGTGTAGGGAAGAAGTACAAAGCCAGATACAACGTTCCTCTTAATGGCGAGTTTGTTATAGACGTTGACTCCTATCTCGTATTGTTCAAGCATAAACACAAGGTTGACGACCACTGGTACGTCTGCAATGAGTGTTTAGACATGAGCAAACGCATGACCCTACAGCTCTGTGAGATCATCCAGAAATATTATTCAAAGATAGCCGTTGTCTTCAGTGGTTGTGCCGGATTTCATGTTCACGTGTTAGACTTTGATTATCACGATTGGGTAAGATACCGTGAGAAAGATCCAATTTGGTGTCATTCAGCCTCAAGATTCAAGTTTACCAAACTCTTGCAGAAGCAAACGCATGTTTTTGACAGAAAACACTTCACCGTTTCAGTTGACCCCATGCGAGTCGTGACTGTTCCTAATACGATCAACGGAAAAACTGGCCTTGTCTGCTCTTTCATTGGTGGCGAGAAGGATCTGGAAAGACTGACGATTCCAGAACTGTTGGAGAGGTCGAAAGAGTTTGCCAGGTTTCATTGTTACCCTGAGGTTCTTGAAAGCCCTCTCACAAAAGAGGGTTCTAATGGACCGATGAAATCATGCGCCAAGAACTTGGTGAGGGCAGCATAGTGAGGGTAACCACGATGACGCCTTCACTAATCACGGTGATACGGTGAAGAACAAGAGAAGCGAGATGACGGAATGTTCGGTCTGCATGAAAAGAGGAACTGAGTATTGCTGGACTGAATGCTCTAAGAACATCTGGATTAACCATGCTTAGCGCCGCGTGGTCTGCTCTTTGAGCGACAGACTGTCAGCAAGTTGTGTCTAGCGTGTATTCGTCAATTCTTTGAGTCTATTTGACACTGTTTGATGAAGACGATTGCGCAAGGTCAGTCCGCGAAGTTTTCTATTCCTCATTTTCGCTATCTCCTCTGTCAGCTTCTTGTCCTTAAGAACATCTGTTGCCCACTTTTCAAAGTCTCCACGCCCAAGATGGAAGTTCAACGACTCGACCTTCACCTGCTTGATCGTTCTCAGAAACTCTTCGTAGGAAGCCGCGCTTAACCCAGCATATTTGCCTATGTCAACGTAGAAATGGAATGGCGCAACCTGCTTACTTTTCTCCAAACTCATAGGAAACACCTCCATGTAAGCTGAGCATCACTACGAATATGGTTTGTGAAAACTGAATCAAGATTCAGACTCAACTAGTAAGCTTAGAAGTCTAGAAAACCTCCGATTGAGACAACTAGCGCTCGCGAAAGAGAAAGGGAAGGTTAGGTTTGTCGTTTCTTGACGCGTCTGACTCGCGTGCGCTTTTGTGTAAACTGTGCCACTCTCCAACATGACCGGAAAGGACTCGATTATTCCATAAGATTCTTCAAGCCTTCATAAGCCTTCAGAAAATCTCTGCCCTTACCTGAAATCCTGAATAAAAGATGTGAACCGTTGTTTTCAATCTGCAGAAGCCTTGCACCCAACATCAAGTCCAAATAACCCGTCAACTGCGTGAAACTCATGTTGCAACGATACATTAGGGTGGTTTTCCTTGCACTGGTATGACAAACGCCCAGAATCTGAGCGATAATCTCATGAAGGGTGCGTCTACGTCGGGCATCGTCGCTTGCCAAAGTTGAGAAAACTCTCTCCTCCTCGCGTGAATAGAATAAAACATAGACTTAAAGGTGAATGTAGTTTTCTTCTATAACCTTGTATTTTTTCACCAGAAAACATAACCCATTCCGTGCAAACTATTCACTCCTGAACATGGCTCTTGTTTCTGTGCAAAGCGCGCGCTAGACCTCAATGACTGAATGGCATCTAGGACAATTCCTAGCATTTCCTTCTGTCTTAAACTCCAGCCCACAGTTCTTACATCTGCAGTTCTTTGCTCTACCATATTTTCTGTATCTTTCACTCATTCTTTTTCCTTCTTTCTTAGCGCGCGATGGTTCATTTTCTACTAACAGTCTCTTTAACCTTTTCAAGGTTTGTGTAGTAAGCCCCCGAGAAAACCCCGAATTTTCAGTTCCCTCGCTGGCAGACCCCAAAACAAGGCGCAAACCCCCCATATGCCATGCAAAAAAGGCGTATCTGGAAGGGGTAGAGGAGTAACTGATAAAAAGGTAAAGTTTTATCCCAAACCACAAACGTTTACGCTCTCTCAATCAAACGTACTCTTACACTCACACACAGTCACAGCGCGCGCTGGCCATAGTATTGTTTAACTATTGGGATTCACTAGAATGTATTCGAGTTGTTCTGAACAGTAGGAAGGGGAAGTTTTTGAGGGCGGCCGAAGCTATGAGAACAAGCATAGTCACCGTTGAAGAAGGCGTGTCTATTGCTGAAGCCTCTCTAGGCATGTACAAAAAAGGAGAGGGATGCGCTATTGTTTTGCGGCAAGGCAAACCGTTTGGCATAGTAACTGAACGCGATGTGACTTGGAAAGTTGCTGCAAAAGGGCTTGACCCGAAAAATGTGAGAGTCGCCGAAGTAATGTCGACACCCCTGATAACGATTGATCCGAACGCGGATCTGACAGAAGCAGCTAAGATAATGAAAAAACACAAGATCCGGAGACTAGCAGTGGTTAAAGAAGGGGCCCTCCACGGCGTCTTAACAGCCAACGATGTTGCCCGCAACCTTGAAAACTACATGGATAAAGAGATACGAGACATTCTAGGATATTTGTGGACGCCCCGCTATCTTCCCGAAGAGGGCTAAAATAAACCTCTGCACGCGCGGAAGCACTCTACCTCGTATCCCATATTAAAACGCATTATGATTCGTCACGGCCAGTCACGCTTATCTCTTCGATTGCCCGCATAGACTATTGTGATGTGTCTGTTCCTGTTTCTTCTCTGAATTGCAGTCTGTAGAATGAGCTGTACAACCCTCTCTGGCGCATAAGCTGTTCATGCGTGCCTCTTTCCACGATTTCGCCGTGATCGATCGTTAGGATTTCGTCGCACAGTCTGATTGTTGAGAGTCGATGTGCGATTATTATCGTCATTCTGTTTTGCATCAGTCTCTTTAAGGCTCTTTGGATCACCAGTTCGGTGTAGGCGTCAACTGAGGATGTTGCCTCGTCCAGCACTAGGATTTCGGGATTTGCGAGTAGTGTTCTGGCGAAGCTTATGAGTTGTCTTTGACCTATGGATATGTTTGAAGACCCTTCCTGTATGACGTAGTCGTAGTCGTTGGGAAGTTTCATTATGAAATCGTGCGCACCGATGGATTTTGCTGCGTCTACGACTTCTTCGTCTGACGCTTCGAGTTTCCCGAACCTTATGTTTTCCCTTATGGAAACTGAAAAGAGAAACGAGTCCTGCAGCACTATGCTCATGCGGCCTCTCAAAGAAGCAAGCGCGATGTCTCTTATGTCATGCCCATTGATTAGGATTCTGCCTTCGCCTGGGTCGTAGAATCTGGCGAGCAGGTTGATTATCGTGCTTTTTCCCGCGCCTGTCTGGCCGACAATCGCGAGTTTCATGTTGCGCTTCAGGGTGAAGTTGATGTTCTTTAAAACTGGGACATCGATGTCGTACGCGAAATTGACGTTTTCGAATCTCACTTCTTCTATCATTGCAACGCGATACTCCTTTCAGGCGGTGCGTCCACGACTTCGACTTTCGTGTCTATCACATCGAACATTCTTTCAATCGCAGACATCGCCGACTGGTACTGGTCATACATGGTTACAAGGTCAACCAGCGGCATGAAATATGAGAACTGGTACTCGATAAAGGCTACAAGAATTCCCAACGAGATCACAGGCGGTACGGCCAACAGAGCATTGACGCCGAAGAACAGGATTATCGTGGTTCCGATCAGCCTCAGTGTAATCACAGACGGCGTGTACGACGAGCCTATGAGGATGGCTCTGATGGTAGCCTTGACGTTTTCGTCTTGACGTTTTAGGAACTTCCTTTCCGTCTCTTTCTCCTGCGCGCAAGCTTGGGTGACTTTTATGCCTGCCAAGTCTTCCTGTAACCTTGCCGTCAACCCTGCAGTCGTGATTAACGTTCTCCTGTAAGCAGCTCTTGAGTATTTTCCGAGGCGCCAGACCAGCACTATGGCCACGGGCAGAACCGAGATGGCCAGAAGGGACAGTCGAAGGTCAAGATAGAACATAATTGCGAAGGCGCCTAGTATCGAGGAGATGTCTACCAGAATGCTCGTCAGTCCAACTCTGATGAATATTCTGACGGTGTTGGCGTCGTTGGTCGGCCGGGAGATGATTCTTCCAGCTTCGCCTTCTGAAAAATACCTGAGGGAGATGACCTGCAGCTTTTCCATCATCTCGTCTCGCATCTTTGCAACCACTTTTTCTCCCACTATACGCATTTGATAGGTTTGGAGGTACTGGAACAGGTAGTTGCCCAGAATGATAGCGGCGAACAGGGGGATCCACCATATGAAGCCCGAAAGGTTCTTCGGCGTTATTATGCTGTCGATGGCTATCGCGTGCATGTAGGGACCAGCTAAGCCGGTGAAAGCGCCGGCTATCGTGGCGGTGACGCCGATTTGCAGGTTTCGCTTGTTGGCTTGAGCGTACTCGTAGACCCTTCTAATCAACGCCCGGTCAGGGACGGTTCTTTTTCTTCTCTCTTCCTCTTTTGTCGAGAAAGTTCCGTACGAACCTGACACTAGGAACCACCTGTTTCCCGTAGGATGGCCGAAGCTTTTTGGACAAACTGGGTTTCATAGACCTTCTTGTAGACGCCATCTTTTGCTATGAGCTCCTCGTGTGTGCCAAATTCCGCTACTGAACCGTTCTCAAGGACCAGTAACTTCTCAGCCGTCTTTATCGTTGAGAATCTCTGCGCGATTATGAGGGTTGTCCTTGTCTTTGTTGCTTCTTCTATTGCGGATTGAATTTCTTGCTCCGTCTTTGCGTCCACAAAGGAGAGCGAATCGTCCATTATCAGCATCCTCGGGTTGCCCACGAGCGCTCTCGCTATGGTTATCCTCTGCTTCTGACCCCCCGAAAGCGTGACCCCCCTTTCCCCAACAGGTGTGTCGTAACCAGATGGAAGGGATTCAATGAAATCGTGTATTCTGGCTGACTTGGCAGCTTGCACTATTTCATCCATCGAGGCGTCAGGCTTACCGAAAGCAATATTCTCCCTCATCGTTCCAGAAAACAGGAAAACATCTTGCAGCACCACGCCTATCTGCCGCCTGAGGGAAGCCAGCTTGAATTCGTGGATGTCCGTGCCATCTATCCTTATGCTGCCCGCCTGGATGTCGTAAAACCTTGGGATTAAGTATATCAGAGAGCTTTTTCCGGACCCTGTTGCGCCCAGTATCGCTATTTTTTCACCTGGCTGCACCGTAAAAGTGACCTTATTTAGCACAGGCCTGTCTTTCACGTACCCAAACGTGACGTTTTCCAGCTCAAGTTTTCCTTTTTCTATCCTAACGTCTCTGGCGTTAGGCATATCTTCAACGCTTCTTGGAGCATCTATCATTTCTTGGACTCTTTCCAGTCCCGCGTAAGCCGCAATCCACGTCCCCAAAGTCTGGCTTACGTCCCTTATGGGAAAGGTCAGTCTCATCATGTATCTGACAAAGAGAATCAAGTAGCCAATTTGTTCAACCGCTAAGGCTGAGTATGGAACTCCCAGCGTAATTCCTGCGTACACGTAGACCAGGGTCGCTCCAAGCGTGAGCAGCGCTGGACCGAGCGGCATGTAGATTGACTGTATTTTGCCCGCGGTGATTGCCGTGTTCACGTATATATCTTCTACCTCTTTGAATCCATCGACAACATCTTTTTCTCGGCGGAATATCCTGACTGTTTTCATTCCGATGATGTTTTGCTGTATGTATGAAGTCAATCTTCCCATGATCAGCTGCATGTTTCTGAAGAGGGGCATCGTGTTTATCCATAGGCGCGTTGTGAAATAGAAGATGAGCGGCATCGTTGCTATGGAGATCAGGGTCATGGTCGGGCTTATTGGGAGGATTATTGCAATGATGACAATTGTTGTGAAGACGGCGTTGAGAACAGTGCCCAGCCAAGTTCTCAGAAACATGTCGACTAATTGAAGGTCTACTGTGGCTCTTGACGTTAGATCTCCAACGCTTACAGAATCGTAAAAACTGAAGGATTTGGTCTGAAGCGAACGGTAATACTCGGACCTTATGTCCCGCACTATGTACTGGGACATTTTCCCGTGCACGTAAATCAGAATGAAGTTTGTTATGGCGTAGCCCATTCCGGCCAGTACGATAACGAGTAGATAGCCCATCAATAGACTGGTGTTAGTCGGGGGTCCTATGACGTAGATGATGATAAAGGAGGTGTACAATGGTTCGAGCGAGAACAGAATGGACCTTATCACTGCAAGAACAACTATTGCCGCGACATGCCAAGGGTATCTCCTGTGATACTGCAAAAGTCTTTTGAAAGCCGAAAAGGATTGCGCGAAACCCTTCTGCGGTTTAAGCGACTTAGCATAATCGAGAAGAGGCTTTGCTATGCTCATCGTGATCTTCTTAGGTTAGCCCAAACGCCTCAAATCAATATAAAGATTTGCAGAACGCCCCCATTTATTGAATATCAACAAGTGGAAACTGGCTGCCCGGAGGCTGCGCGCGCGCCAAGCAGAAATAGAAGGTAACATTCTTTAATCATAAACTCTGCCTAATTGTTTTAATAAGAGAATTTTCACCTCTATAACCTACCTAGAGGTCAAAAAACATCAATGCTAATCCAAGAGGTAATCCTTGAGAACTTCATGAGTTACGAATACGCCAGAGTACCGTTTAAATCAGGTGTAAACGTTATCTGTGGACCGAACGGTTCCGGAAAATCATCACTTTTACTTGCCATGTCCGTCGCACTAGGCCAGTCTTATACTGAGCGGTCTAAGAAGTTGAGCGACCTGATACGCTGGGGCAAAGAACAAGCACGCGTCACCATAATTCTGGACAATGCTAGAAGGGGAAAGAACAGGCCGGTACCCAAATTCAATAAGGACCAGCTTTTCTTGACACGTGTTTTGCGTAGAGATGGAAATTACTGGTTTGAGCTTGAAAACAGGGCCGTTACAAAGAACGATGTTGAGAGATTGTTGGGCAAGTTGGGCGTTGACCCTGATAACATACTCATTATTATGCATCAGAACATGGTGGAACAGTTCACTGTGCTGTCCACGCAGGAGAAGCTGCGTATGGTTGAGGCGGCGGTGGGGCTTGAGGCTTACCGTGAAAACGTGTTGCAGGCGCAGAAGAAGCTGACTCGCATTCTGAGCCAAGAAGACTCGATGAGTAAGCTGCTGGAGTCGGCTGAACAGACGCTGAACTATTGGCGAGAACAGTACGACAGGTACCAAGAGAAGAAACAGCTGCAGACCAAGAGGAGATTCTTGGAGAGAGAAATGGCTTGGGCAGAGGTTGCGAGAAGAGAAGAGACGCTGAGACATCTGGAAGCCGACAGAAGGAAAGAACTGGAAATACTGGATCAGATCGAGAAAGAGATGAGATCCGCAAGAGACGGCGTGCAGTCTCAGCGGAACGAGCGTGAAAAACTGCGGACTGATTGGAAGACGCTTTTCGATCTGCGCCTAGGCTTGGAACGTGAGAAAGCTGGGAATGCGTCAACAGTCTCGTTCTGCGAGCAATTGCTGAAAGAAACCGCGATCTTGGAGAACGCGACTCCAAACTTCGGCGGGAACTCTTCTCAGGTAAATCAGCTTGTTAGGGAAACTGGTTTCAGGCTTCTGAGGAGCGAGAAGCTCAAGGAGCTGATACAGAACTCCAATGAGCAGCTTTCAAAATTGAGTACAGAGATAAATGGAAACGAGATGAGAACCAGAGGTTTGGAGGAGGCTATTGAAAAAGTCAGCGACGAAGTCTTGGACAGCCGGATCAAGTTAGCTTTGCTGCAGTATCGCATGGAGAACGCGAAATCTGACATAGAACGCTTGGAAGCTTCGCTGTCTGACGCGAAAATCCGTGTGGACGAGACTACGAGCAAGGCAGAGCAGATCGGACCTCGGATTGCGGTGATCAAGGAGTTGGGTGAGATCATCGATGAAATACGCGTCACGGATGGGCATTTAGCGGCACTCGCCGATGTTTCGGAAGATATTGAACGAATGTACGAATCCTATTCAAAGCTTTACCTAGAGTTGAAAGAGAAGGCGCAGTTGGTCTCTGAAAACCGGGAGAAGACGTTGGAAGAAGTCAAGACGAGAATGCAATCCTGGCGGATCGTGATACAGAGCCTCCTGGACCGCGTGAACCTGGAATATCAGAGGACACTGACTCAGGCTCAAGCCGTTGGCGAAGTCAGACTTGCCAACGGACAGGACATGGAAACAGCAGGACTCGAAATTCTGGTCGGCTTCAAGGGCGGTAAACCCGTTCCTCTTGACGCCTTTACGCAAAGTGGTGGAGAGAGAACCACGGCGACAATGAGCTTTCTGCTGGCACTACAACAGCACGTTCGCTCACCATTCCGGGCTGTGGACGAGTACGACATTCACATGGACCCGAAAAACCGCGAATTGATCGGGCAGATGCTCATCTCGACGGTCAAGGACGCGAACGCCCAGTACCTCGTGATCACGCCGAGTCAGATAACGTTCGCGAAGGAAGAAGTCAACATAATCACGGTGCAGAACATAGAAGGCAAATCCATAATCAGGGAGGTCGCCTGATGCAGTCGAAGAAGGAACAAGAAAAACTCGGCAGAGAAAAGCTTCAGCGCATAATCGAAACTTGCAGGTCCATCGAAGGGCGCTCACTCGACCCGTTCCTGATAGACATCAACGAAAACATTGGTACGGTCAAGAAGTACTTCCCAGAATGGAAAATCCCAGAAGACTTATGTCTGGACGCGGAAACTATACACCGGCTAGCCTCAATCATAAAGCTTCAGAGCGAATGGGTCCAACACAGATCAACATCGCTCTATACCGACCCGTTTCTCCTGGAAGACAAACTCAGACGCATAGAAAAAATAGAAATGATAAAGACGTTCGTCAAGGCTTGGCGCCCGATAATCGAGTTGGAGCAGATTTCGGTCCACAGCCTGGCAGAGGCTTTGAGATACTGGGAAAGCCTGTTGCCGATCGAAGAAAGATGGAAGGAAATTGCGCCAACAGAAGTCGGGCTAGGCGTTGCAAGCCGAGAGCAGCTTGTCAATGAGAGAATTTTGGGGGACAAAGCCTTCTCTGAAGAGCTGGAAAACTTTTGGCAAGGACTCAAGAATCAGGTTATTGAAAAAGGTGGAGAAGCAAAAATCCTGTACTGGGATTTTATTGGGGCAGAGACCTACGAGGAAACAGTGTACAGAGCCTTCATGACCAGCTTTCTGGTCACATACGGCTACGCAACGTTAGAAGTCCACCCTCTGGAAGAAGAAATGTTCATAGTGCCATACGAGAAGCCGACAGAAAAAACCGCCACAAAACAGCTCGTTTCCATACCAATAGCTGTATCACGGGAAGACTGGCAGAAGTGGAAAAAGGGAGAACTCAATTGAGCAAAAGAAAAGCCGCTTATGCAAGCAAGATCAAACGGGCAACCCACATGCTCTTCTACAAGAGGCACGCGAAACCAGGAGTCAAAGGATGGGAACTCCGCAAGACATTAGGTTCAGACTATCCAAAAGTCCTGAAGATCTTGGACGATTACCTGAAAGGGCTTGACCTTCAGGTCAAGACCGTTTTTGAAGAAGAGGTACAGACCGAGAAACCAACCTCGGATCAACTGGACAAGGCCAGATTCTTCATAGCGCTCCGAGGAGAACTAACGCCCAAAGAGGCCAAAATGATAGGCTGGCGCGTAGACGACCTAGCAGGACTCGCAATAGCGATCGGATACATAATATCAAAGAAGGGAAAAGCTCCCAGAAAAGATGTTGAAGAATTATTGCGCGAAAAGCTTCCGGGCTGGAAAGTCGGGTTGAATGTTGATCGTTACATTCGTTACGGGTACATCACAGAAGACGAGAACGAACAGCTGTATCTGGATTGGAGAACCCGCGCGGAAGTGGACCAAAAGGCCCTCATAGACTTGCTTCTGAGAACTGAGGCTTGACCACTACTTAGAGCGCGCGGTAATTGCCTTTTTTCGCGTTAAGAACCAAAGAATGGAAAAGTGCAAGACACTTAAAGAATTTCCTTAGAATAGACTCGAGTTGTAAGACCGGTGCGTATGGATCTGCGTTTCAGGTTTTCTGTTAAAAGGCTTGTAAGCAGTATATGTCTCATCTACAACCTTATCTAGATCAAGAACAAGATGTGCAACAAAGTGGAAAGAAATCATCTTAGATATATATTCGTGGCAACCCATTATTGTCAGTTGGAGGGTACCCAAGCATTGGCGGCCAAGACTCCCGTGGAAATTGCACACATGGTAAATAAGGCTTTGAATGATATTAGTAGGTTAGAAGCAAAGAAGAAAAAAGAAGATACTAAACATCTCGAGCGTGCCATTAGCGACTACGAAGACGAGATCAAGAAAATCATTGTGAATCATAAGGAGTATATCCCTAGGTTGAAGGAAGAAAATAGGAGAATTGACCAAGAATGGCACAAACTTGAGGATACAAGGCTCACGCTGCAAGGTCGACGCGAAATTGAAGAAGAGCTTAACAATGAATTTGGAAAAGAAATTCGGGCCATTGAATTAGACCAAAGAAAACTGAAAGACAGACTCGATCAGCTAACCACAATAATAGAAAAATTCCAAGACAAAGACAGAACTTACTTACCTAGTGAGTGGCCTATTGACAGAGAAACCTGTGAGCGCGCAGGTCACCCCAACAGGTATCCAAAAGGTGAAGGCGTTAGCTGGTTCTGCCCAGATTGTGGCAAAAAGGGAAGAGATTGACACGCACTTCTTGCTTTTAGCAAAATCCACGCGCGCTCTACCCACAAACTAAAATGAAACTTCATAGTATATCCATACTGTGGAAGGGTTGTGAGTAAGCCTAGGTTTTTTGATAGGCCTGAATGCCGAAGCTGTGTTTTTAAGGGAGGCAGCTACTGCTGGAACCAATGCCCATACAATGTTTGGCGGAGAGAACCATTTTAAATTATAGTGCGCGCTCGCAGAAAAAAGGGATTGCCGGAGGCTTCTATACACTGGCAACATAAGGCTTTATAAAGGGTATATAAACACTTCACTAGTAAGAAGTGATACTTCATGCCTAAGAGTAAAGCCATAATAAAGATTCAAAACGTCGTTGCTTCTGCCACGCTAAACCAAAAAGTCGACTTAAACGCTGTCGTGAAGAGCTATCCAGGAGTTGAGTATCGTCCAGAACAGTTCCCTGGACTAGTATTTAGGCTTAAGAGACCGAAGACAGCAACGCTGATCTTCAACTCTGGCAAAATGGTGTGCACAGGAGCAAAATCGGAAAAGGAAGCGCGCAGGGCTGTTATGAACGTCGTTAAAGAGTTGAAAAAGGGTGGAATAATCATCATCAGCAAGCCGGAGTTAAAGATTCAGAACATTGTTGCCTCCGCAAGCCTAGGCGGAAAGATAGACTTGGAACAGGCAGTGAGCTCGCTTCGAAAAACGATGTATGAGCCGGAGCAGTTTCCAGGGTTGATCTACAGGATGGAGGAGCCTAAGGTGGTAATACTGATATTCGCAAGCGGGAACCTTGTTTGCACAGGGGCAAAGAAAGAACAGGACGTTTACGACGCAGTGCATAAGCTTCACGCAAGCTTGGAGGAACTAAACCTCATATTCTACGAATAGAACTTCATACGTTAACAGCGCGCGCTTTTCTAATCTTTTCAAAAGTTCTTGTTCATCCATTTTTGAAACATTTCTTTCAATTTATAGAATGAAAGAAAATTGGAAGGTTGAATGTGCTTCGCAATGACATAACCCGATAAGGCCATATTGCGCTTCGCAAAAAGGCGTTTGGGCCTGTTAGAGTTCTTAAAACCTAAAGTATCAGGAGAAAACGAAAAATCGTCAAGAACCTATTTTTCAGAACATTTAGAGACCCAAAACACGCGGTGCCTTAATGTTTACTTAGGTCGCATTCCTGTTCCAAAATTTGTTTGCGGGGTAGTTTATGCTTCTGGCTTTGTTTCGTCTATGAAGAGTGATGTGTCCTAGATACGAAAAGATCGTTTGGAAGGCGCGACTCAACTCAATCACACTTGAAAAAGGGAATTTGGGAACACACATGCGCGTGTTTCTCAAGGTTTTTTCTATTCTTTTGCGAGCGTTATTTCCACTGTTGAAACCATTCGTGATCTGTTTTCGCCTTCCCTTGCTGGCATCTCCTCTGTTCCGATAGCGATTTTGCTCACTTTTAGGTCTTTTAGGAAGCGGCTTCTGGTTATTTCAGCCGCGTCAACAGCTGTGGTAATTGATCGTCCTCTGGCCTTCAAGGTTATTTCTTTAGCATTGCTCGCGGATAGGCTTGTAATAATCGCTAGAACATAGCTCATTGCAGGTTTACTTCCAATGAAAACAATTCCTGATTTTTCCGCCATTTTCCATCACTCCTTTCATCATTGATTGTAACGTGTAACGTTGCTGTGTTCTTCTCGTCCTTCAACAACGGAACGCTACTGCCCTATACTACGCACGCTTCCTTATAAAGCGATTAAACAACAGAGCATCGTGAGGATATTTCCACGCGGCTCCCTTATCCTAGATTCCGGTTTTGGACGCGCGTGCGAATGATGTAGTCTGCCCTAGTGAAGGGCGTCCCGAAAATATGAGGAAAAAGGGAGAGTAACCTATCGTTGTTAGCTCTCTCTATTTAGTCTTCTTCTTACTTCCTTTCTTCTTCTTTCCGGTTGGACTTTTAGACACGATTGCAACCTCAAATCTAGTTATCAGCGATTTGTCTATATATAATTTCATAGCACTTATTGTATTAACACATTATCCAAAATCTGCCGAAACATGGTTATTAACAATAAATCAACGATTTTTTGAAGAGAAAATGTTGTTTGGGATTTTTTGGATGCGAGGAGTCAGCGTACAGTCAAAATGGGAATCGAACTAGCGGCCCGACTTGAAATGTCGTCCAATATTCGAGGGAATTGCCTAGCGTGCTTGCTCTGTGAGACACTGGCTGAAAACGAGGTTAGGAGAGCTTTGAGGAGGCTTGTGGCTACACCTTGGTTACTCAATTGTCCATGAACGTATTTTGTCCTATTTTTATGCCGAAATGACAGCTTGTGAAGGATCTGATAATTTTACATGTAGAAATGCAATATATCTTATCGGGTCAAAACATCCACCTTTTAGACGGATGATCTTAACAAACAAAAAAGTAAGAAGAATTTATGAAAGAAGCGCGCGCTTCTATTTTCTTATTTTGTGGTAAATGAAAGCAAGGCCGACGATGACGATTATGCCAACAAGAATTAACAGTGGGCTGCCCAAAAACTGGTCAGCAAAGGATTCATCCGCGGCACTGACACGGTTGACTGCTGCAAGCAAAAAGAATAATGAATACAAAGTCAATGCAACACGCTTTTTCAAGGTTGAAGTCCTCCGCAAAGTTACGTTATGCTAACATTCTGTATCTGAAAGTATCTTTTGGCTAAGAATCGAAGGCGTTCAGCGTTTCTACCGTTCTTTCCTATGGCGACGCCCTTGTCCTTGGGATTGACAGCCACAACCGCAATCGTTTTGCCGTCTGGCCTTTCCGTTATGCGCACTTCTTTAACGAGCGCTGGTTTCAAAGCGTTCTTAATGAACTGAGCCGGTTCCTCGGCGTACTCGATTATTTCATGCTTCTTGCCCGTCATCCTCTCAAGCGTGTGAATGTTTCTTCCGCCTCTTCCGATCGCCACGCCGACCTGGCCTTCACTGACAACGTACAGCACGCGTCCTTGCTCTTCATCGATTATACAATCTTTCACGTTTGCGCTAGTTATGCTTTCAAAAAGTGCGATGTACCGCATTTCGTTGCTCGTGAATTTGATTCCAGTTGTCATTCGTTTCCTCCACTGGATTCCTCGGGTTCAGTAGTCTCCGTGAGTTTGAGTATTTCAGAGTCGCCTGGTTCTCTTATACTTAACGCTGAGATGCTGAAGGGTTTCCCGCATACGGCCGCCAAATCCAATGACGTGCCCTTAAAAGTTATCAATGGAACTTTCGAGAGCTTGGCATAGTATTCTATGTCTTCCCTGGTGTTCTGGGGACAATTTGCGGCTACTACTATCAGTTTGGCTTTTCCAGTCTGAGCGTTTTGAACTGCTGAGGCTTTGCCGAAAGACACCTTTCCCGTTTTCACTGCGGATGAAATTGCCTTGTCTATGTCTATCACTTCTTTTTCTCCTTCTTTTCAAAGGTTGACATGTACAGCTCCACTAATCCTGTGCCAATTGGTATTGACTGCCCTACTATTACGTTTTCGGTCACGCCTGCCAACGGGTCAGTCTCACCCTTGACGGCCGCTTCAACGATGTTCGGAACAGTTATCTCAAACGCAGCCCTGGCCAACACGCTTGACTTCTTGCCACTTATCCCATGCCTGCCTATCTGCTGCACCTCGCCAGTAGATGTCATCATGTCCGCGACTAGCATGACGTGCCGGGTGTCAACGTCCAAGCCTTGCTCCTCCAGCACACCCTTGGCCTCATGCACGAGCGCGTTCCTGGCAGCCTCAATTCCAATGGTCTTGGCTATTTCGTGAACGTTGTTTGTCGTGGTTCTCGAAGTGTCCACGCCTTCGACTTCCAAAACCTTAGGCAAGTTTGAACCATCCGTGTTTATGACCCATTCTCCATGCTCTTCGGTGACCAACACCCGCCTTATCCCAGCCACGCCTTTGATGTGAAACGCCGTAACCTTGTTAAGCGTTTTCTTGATGGTTTCGACCTTCTTGGGCTGTACGCGCAACGTGTTTCCCTTCGTTTTCACCGTGCAGTTCGGTATCTCCAACCTGTCCTTCAGCTCCTGCATCGTTATCTCCCTGTCTTCCATCATGGTCTTATTCGGCTCTATCACTATTTCATCGTGCATCGGATCGATGTATATCGCTTCAGCCAAATCCTCCAATGTGGTGAAGATTATGCTGCGTGCAACCTTCACCGCGGCTTCTCTGCTCTTCTTAAATTCTTCAGTCAGATAAATGGTCATTATCGGCGTGGAAGGGATTCTCCTAGCGTCAACGATCTCTATCAGCCTAGGCAAGCCTAGGGTAACGTTCTGTTCTCTGACTCCAGCGTAGTGGAACGTTCTGAGGGTCATCTGCGTGCCCGGTTCACCGATGGACTGTGCAGCAACGATGCCGACTGCCTCTCCCGGCTCCATCAAGGCACGTTTGTAATGTTCACCCGTCAGCTTGATCGCTTTTTCAACGCTTCCCGTCGGGAGTTTGTACTTGGCGAAATTCTGCTTAAGCTGATCAACAAGAATAGGCGTGAGCTGGCCCTTGACTTCGTCCAACTGGTCTTTGATGAACTCGGCGGACGCGGGCCTGCCTTTCTCTTTCGCGATTCTTATCTGGTCAACTACTCGGCTTACGTTCACAGCCTTTCCATGATCGCTCTTGGCCGGGTCAACCCCGTCCTCTCCATATTGGAACTGTATGATGTCTCCAGCCGAGTTTCTGACTGTTTCATCATATTCCAGGCGTATGTGTTCAAGTGCGTTTATCAGTCTTCGTTGCATGTAACCGCTCTGCTGCGTTCTCACGGCTGTGTCAACCAGTCCCTCCCTGCCACCCATAGCGTGGAAGAAGAACTCGATGACGTCCAGTCCACTCTGATAAGATGAGTACACGAACCCTCTTGCCTTAGGACGTTGATCTCCTGCCTTGAAATGCGGGAGGGCGCGGTCCACGTATCCACGCAGTATTCTCTTTCCTCGCACCGACTGCTGTCCAACCATGGCGCTTATCTGTCCGATGTTCAGGCTTGAGCCTCTGGCACCCGTTCTCGTCATGATTATGCCCGAGTTTTCCAAGGTAAAATCTTCGTCGGCAATCTTTCCAGACTCATCCCTTGCTTTCGCCAATTCATTCATCACGTATATTTCAAAGGAGTCCTCAATCGTCTGCCCCGGAAGCCTCGGCAACGTACCTTTACGATAACTCTCGATCAGTTCCTCTATTTTCTTCTCAATCCTGTCCATGGTCTTTCGTATTCTGTCTTCAGCTTTCGGACTGAGAACCAACTCATTGTATGAGTATGAGAATCCCCGCATCGAAATGTAGAGCTTCAACATTCTTGTTATCTTGTTCAGAAATTCACGCCCTGCCTGACTGCCGTAGTCTTTTATTATTCTGTGAAGCAGGCTTTCCGATTGCTCAGCACCTATCGAACGTCTGTCGATGACACCGCTCACAAGCTCGCCGTTCTTCACAACCACGTACGCGTCGTACTGGCACTCTTCCTCCAAACACTTCACACAGCCTTGGCAGATGTTGGCCTTCAAAACGTAATTCATGTCCTTCGGCAAGAACAGGCTGAAAATCTGTTTTCCACTCCACATCGGTTGAGGCTCTTTTATTTTCGGTTTGGGCAGTGGCCCTTCATATTTTGCTGCCAAGAGCAGTTTGTTGACTTCGTCTCTCGTGACGTAGTTGGACTGTCTCGTGAACAGATAAGCAGACGTTATGAAGTCTCGAATCGCACCTATTATCGGCCCACCAAACCTAGGCGAAAGAATCTGATCTTGAACCTGCATGAGAAGAAGCGCTTCTGTTCGGGCCTCCTCGCTCTGAGGCACGTGCAGGTTCATCTCATCTCCGTCAAAGTCCGCGTTGTAAGGCGGGCAAACACAGAGATGCAAACGGAACGTTTTGTACGGCAAGACACGCACGAAATGCGCCATTATCGACATTCGGTGGAGCGAAGGCTGACGGTTGAAAATGGCTATGTCGCCATTTCTGAGGTGCCTTTCCACAACAAAGCCTAACTCGACGGCTTCAGCTATCTTCTCCCTGTCCACGACAAACTCAAGCCTTATGCGTTTACCATCAGGCCTGATGATGTAAAGGGCGCCCGGATACTTTTCAGGCCCGTTGTTAACAAGCTTCCGCATCTCTTCGATATTCCACTCTGTGACCTTTTCAGGCACAGACAAACGCATTGCAACCTCAAGCGGAACACCAACCTCGTTTATGTCAAGATTCGGATCAGGAGAGATGACGGTGCGCGCCGAGAAGTCCACTCTCTTTCCAGACAGGTTGCTTCTGAATCTTCCTTCCTTCCCCTTCAGCCTCTGTGACAGGGTTTTCAACGCTCTTCCAGAACGGTGCCTTGCAGGAGGTATCCCTGAGGCTTCGTTGTTGAAGTAGGTTGTCACGTGATACTGCAAGAGTTCTGACAGGTCCTGAATTATGAGCGTTGGAGCACCAGCGTCCATGTTTTCCTTAAGTCTCTGGTTGATCCGGATTATGTCCACAAGCTTGTGAGTCAAATCGTCTTCTGAACGGATACCCGACTCCAACGTGATTGACGGACGGACATAAACTGGCGGAACCGGCAGAACCTGAAGAATCATCCACTCTGGCCGTGCAGTCTCCGGGTTGAATCCCAACAACTGAAGATCCTCGTTCGTTATGCGCTCCATCCTTTCCCGCACCATACTCGGCGTCAAAGGTTCTGAGCCGCTTTCCGGGATTTGCTCACTGAACTTTGTAGGCTTCTCAAAAGTTATCTTGTACTGAACGGCCGCACAGTGAGGACACTGCTTCCTCTTTGTCTCCTGCATTATTGCCTTGTAAACCTCATCAGGAACCAAACCCAAAAGCTGCTTAGTGTTCTCAACCTTGTCTTGAACCCTCTTCACGGTCTCATCCGGAAGCAAAATTCTGCCACAGTTGCGACACGTCGACTTTAAAAGATCATAGATTATCTTCGTAAACTCAATATGTATTATCGGGACAGCAAGTTCAATGTGACCAAAATGACCCGGACAGCGAATCGCCGTGTTACCACAAGTCTTGCATCTCTGCCTCGGCTCAAGCGTTCCAAGCCTACCATCCATCAATCCAGCGTTAATCGAGGCACCGTCCTCGTCGTAAGTGTCAGGAGTCTGAATTTCCACAACCGAGTTTTTTCGCACGTCTTGCGGTGAGAACAAACCGAAGTGGATTTCATCCACAACTTTATGAATTATTTCTTCCGCAGCCATCTCAGGCCTTCTCCTTGAGTTTCAACTTGGGCGATATACAAAGACTCATCAACTCCTGCAAAAGAAGCTTAAACGCATAAGAAACGATCACCGGCGAAATTTTGGCCTTGTCGTCGCAGAGCTTGCACACGTATTTCCGCTGCTTCATGTCATAGTATGCTATGTGCCCGCAAGTCTCGCAAATGTAGAGTGTGTACTTGTCTGACTCTTCAAGCAACCTGTCTCTCAGAAGCATCGCGGCTCCGTGGCCGATCAGGCAGTCTCGTTCCATTTCGCCGAACCTTAAGCCACCGCCTCTAGCTCTTCCCTCAGTCGGTTGCCTCGTGAGCATCTGCACTTGCCCTCTTGCCCTCGCGTGAATCTTGTCAGCCACCATGTGGTGGAGTTTCTGGTAGTGGATCACGCCGACGTATATGTCTGCAACGAATTTTTCGCCTGTCACTCCGTTGTAGAAGACTTCGCTGCCTGTGTTACTGAATCCAAGTTCAACCAATGCTCGTCTGAGTTCCTGGGGCGTTTCATTTGAGAAGGGTGTTCCGTCAACCGGCTTGCCTCTTACAGAGGCCACTTTTCCGGCCATAGATTCGATGAACTGCCCAACGGTCATTCTTGAAGGAATAGCGTGAGGGTTTATGACTAAATCTGGAACTATACCGTCTTCGGTGAACGGCATGTCTTCCTGTGGAACAATCAGTCCGATGACACCCTTTTGTCCGTGACGAGAGGCAAACTTATCGCCCAATTCTGGAATCCGTTGATCACGAACCCTGACTTTGACGAGCTTGCTTCCCTCGCCAGATTCTGTTATGAAGATCGCGTCAACAATGCCCGTCTCCGAAGGTCGCATGTCCACCGACGTGTCCCGCATGGAAGGTCCTTTCACCTCAAACTCCTTGTATTCTTCAAGGAATCTCGGCGGACTGATCCTGCCTATGAGCACATCGCCGCCCGCAACACCAGACTCCAAACCGATTATTCCATCCGGCTCAAGAAGCCTATAATACTGCTCACCTCGATATCCACGTGTTCCAGCTTCTGGCAGAGTGAACTTGTCTTTCAGGCCACCTAAATATTGGCGGCATTCAGCCTCGTATATTCGGTAGAAAGTTGAGCGTCCTAACCCTCTTTCGATCGACGCCTTGTTGAACACCAAAGCATCTTCCATGTTGTAGCCTTCAAATGAGAGCACAGCCACGACGTAGTTTTGTCCCGACGGGCGAAGCTTGTAGCCCATCGTCTCCATCAAAGCAGTCTCGGCGATTGGCACTTGTGGATAATGCAGGATGTGTGATCGTGAGTCTACGCGTTGCTGGAAGTTTGTCGAATAAACTCCCAAAGCTTGCTTTGCCATCGCCGCTTGGTAAGAGTTGCGCGGCGACTGGTTGTGTTCCGCGTAGGGTATCGTTGAAGCGCAAATTCCAAGGATCGTATATGTCGCGATTTCCAAGTGTGTGTGGTCAGGAGTCACCTCTTGACGACTCAGAGTGACGTAGGCGTTCTCCTCTTCCTCAGCATCCAAGTACTCGACGATACCGTTCTTCACAAGGTCATCCCACGACCATTCTCCTGAAGCCACTTTTTCCACGTGTTCAGGCTGAAGTCGAGGTACACCATTTTCAACGATTATGAGAGGGCGTCTTACTCTTCCCTCATCACAATTAACATACAGCTCTTCCCTCTCACCCTGAGTCTTTGAGAAATAGGCTATGTTGACTTCGTTCGAAATCTCTCCTCTCCTTCTTCTCTCGACAAACTCTCGAGCCAATTCCCCGGGGGGGCTACAGTATCCGATGATGTTTCCGTCAACGAAAACCTTTGATCCTGAGAGCCTCAGGTTCTCATTCGCTTCGGTTATCGGCATCACGCCACTGTTAAACAGCAACTGCTTGATCTTGTCCGGGTTTATGCCTACTGAGATGCACGCAGATAAGGACAAGTTCTTGACCAGTCCACAGTTTGAGCCTTCAGGCGTCTCATTCGGACACAAGCGCCCCCAATGAGTCGCGTGCAGGTCTCTTGCTTCAAAGTTTGGCTGGCTTCTGCTCAATGGTGACTGCAGCCGGCGCAAGTGGCTCAGAGTGGATATATGATTTGTCCGGTCCAGCAACTGGGTAATGCCCACTCTTCCTCTTCCCCAGTTTCCAGTCGCGAGCGCGTGTTGGAATCTTTCAGCAATTATGCCCGGCCGAACAGCCGCGGAAACAGTTATTATGGGTCCCTTAACGCCGATGCGTTCAAGCTGATACTTTATGTCGCGAGTAAGGTTTCTGAAGGCCACTCTGAAAAGATCAGCAAGCAGCGGACCTGCAAGTCTCAGCCTCTTGTTCTTGAAGTGGTCCTTATCGTCCGTCTTTCTTCTCCCAAGCTGCAGTTCAATCGCTCTACACGCCATCTCGCTCAGAAACAAAGCCTTGTCTCTTCTCTGCTGGTTTGTCCTGCCTATGTGAGGCAAGAAGTTCTTGTCTATTGCAGTTTCAGCCTTCTGCGTACGGTATTCTTCCACTTGCCCGTGAGCAACACGGTTTCCAATGAACAGAATAGCATCCTTTGCGGTGTCTACTCCCAAGGCCTTCTCATATGAAGGTTCCAAGGCAGTCTGTATGTCCTTGTCCAGAGAAATCGACTCAGCAATCTCCTTGTCCGATTCCAAACCTAGAGCGCGCATCAGAACAATGAACGGAACTTCCGAGGGTACGCCTGGAATCGAAACGTATATGGCGCCGTCCGACTTGATCTTCAACTCTATCCTCGCCCTGAAACCCACGGTCGTGGAGAAGATTTTTGTTTGATAAACAGGCGTTGCTCCCTTCTCATCCATGTCCACGATTATGCGGTTCGGAGCTAAGTCCTCCATGGCCACTATCACACGTTCTGAACCGTTGACAACAAAATAGCCGCCAGGATCGTCAGGATCCTCCCCGCACGCTATCAGTTCCTCTCTTGAGAGCTGTGACAAGAAGCACAACTTTGACTTGAGCATCACCGGAATGTTCCCAATGTAAACGAGTTCCGTGTCCTGTTCTCTACCGTCTATCACAGGCGTCATTTCAAGCGCTACGGGCGCCGCGTAGGTCAGATTTCGAAGCCTTGCCTCCATCGGGTAAATCTCATGCTTCGTGCCATCAACTTCCGTAGCATAGGGACCAGTTATCCTTGTCTGCGGGTCTATTATCCAGACTTGACCCAGTTTCACTTTGTATGGGTTCTCGGGAACCTCGATTGGGATCTCGCCTATTTCATCAACTACTTCTTGCAAGCCGCGATCGATGAACTCGTTGTAAGAATCCAGATGCTGGCGGACCAAGCCTTTATCTCTGAAGAAAGCGTTCAACAACAGATGAGTATCTTCTTTCGAAATTTCAGCCAATTTTAACCATCCCCCGCATTTTTACGTTTAAACGTTTTTGAACGATATTGTCCGATGCGGGTTTTTTCAAATTTCTAATTTCCTCCGAGCGTTGGGTCATTCCAACTTGAAAAATGGTCACCAATGTCTTAAAGAGCTAGAACGTAAACTATGCATGTATCTAATAAACTTTTTTGTATCTTGCTATCACTTTTCGTGCATATAACATATTCTGACGAGAACTTGAGACCGGTCGACACACAAAGTATTTGTTCATTCACAGTGAGAAGAAGTCGGGAACAGAGCTTGGAGCAGAGATTCAAAGCGGGCATCGTATGGCTCATATTGAACGGAAAAACAGAGCAAGCGCTAGCTCTTCTGGCTAAACATTATGGCGTAAAGGTGCCTAAGGTAGAAGTTGGTCTGCCTAAGGGACGCAAGAAAATAGCCTTAGGATGCTACAGCGCGAAAAACAAAACGATCACAGTTATGAATAGTGATACCCTGAAAGAACCCTTTGTTATTCTGCACGAGTTTTACCATCACCTGAGAACGACGGTGGACGCAAAACACCAAGGAACCGAAAAATACGCAGACGACTTTGCCATGGGATTCGTTCATGCCTACAAATCGACAGTAGACAAAGAAATCGGAAACAATTAATAAGAAAGACTCAAAAGCTTGTACTGCGCGCAGCGGTAACCAAGCCAGGTCAAAGGTGAAGGACTCAAGGTCGGTTTTGTTGGCTTGAGAAAGCCCCTATGAGCTATCCTTTCCCGTAGGGGTTCGCCGGTTCAAATCCGGCCCGCTGCACCAGTCTGTTGTAGTTTTGTTGATCTCGTAGCCAACAAGGTTTATTAAGACTTGCGACGCAATAGGCTGAAACTCGGTGGATGAAAACATGAAAAGGAAACTTAACCCGACTCCGAAAGCCACAGGAGACTTGGAAATCAAGCTGGCGGTTAATGACTCACTCGCAATCGAAGCCATGTTGCTGAGAAGACAGGTCTGACATCCTCCTTCTTTTTGGGCGCGTACTTGTTGTCTCAACGACGAATCCCCAACTATTATTCCAACAGACATTACCGACTGTAGCCTTTTTAGGAAGGTTCTGAATAACACGTATTCAAAGATGCGAGGAGCCTGAGTCTTGGTCAGCAGAAATCTTGTCGGAAGATGCGGACTGTATTGCGGGGCCTGCACTATCCATAGAGCTTACAAGGATGGCGGAGAATATCTAAAGGGTCGTGCAGAACGCTTCAAGTGTGCACCAGAAAAAGTGCGATGCAACGGTTGCATGTCCTTGACGCCGGACTGCTGGGGATACAGCTGCAAAATCGTTCAGTGCCTCAGAACCAAGAACCTGAAATCCTGCTATCAGTGCACCCAGTATGAAAGAGGTTCCTGCGAGAAATTCGGCAAACTGGCTGAAGACTACCTAGAGGATGGGGTCGACTTGAGAGCGAACCTCGAAAGGATCGAGAGAGGCAAAGTCGAAGAATGGCTGCGAGAAAGCGAAGAAAAATTTAAATGCCCAGAATGCGGAAAACCACTGTCCATAGGCGCGCATGGAACAAAATGTTATCACTGCGGCGCAGATCTTTCCAAAAATCAATGAAAAGAAAAGATGAAATTTGCCAGGTTTGGCCCTGATTGTTTTTGTGAAACAGAGTTCCGACAACATCCCGTTGGATGCTCAGAAACAGAACTAGGCATCTAGCTGGGGCGTTCTTGATACTCGAGCAAGCAGGCTGAGGCAGAGAATCCCCATCCGTAACCGACCATCAGAACTATATCCTTTTTTGAGAGTCTGGCGGTTGAAACTATTCTCTGAAGAATGAAGGTTAGGCTCGCTCCAGCGAGGTTGCCACACTCCCTAAGGACTTGACGTGACTCCCTAAGCTTTTCGGGATCGATTCCGTTGTGCTCAGCGAGAGCATCAAGAATCTTTTCACTGCCCGTGTGAACTGCCCATCTCTTCGCAGCCTTCATTGTTTTTTCAGCATCTTTTCCAAGTAGCTTCTCAAGCGCTAACCCTGTGTATTTGACGCCTAGCTTCGGAATCTCCTTGTCCAAATGTGAGTAAAAACCAAACTTGAACGGTTCATCCAACAGCGAGAGCCGGGCATAACCAGCCAGATAATCTCTTTTTCCGACGTTCGTGACTTCAACAATCTTCCTAACTGTCAAGCCACCATCACCTTCAGCGACCACAGCCGCGGCCACTCCGTCTCCAAAGAGGAAAAACTGCATCACCGCTACCCACTTCCGCAACTCAGCCTCTTTCTTTAATCGGTCATCGATCTTGTTAATCTCGCCGATTTCCAAGACATTCTTCAAGCCACGCACTTGATTCTGGAACCAGTATGAGCTCACACCGGAGACGCAAACTAGAACATTGTCGCTGGGATGCATTGCAAGGTGGTCTTCAGCGAGCTCCAGAGTTTTCATAAAGGCGGTGCTCGCTATTCCTTGAACGTTCACATGTTTTGCATAAGGATCCAACCCGAGTTCTGGCACCAAGAGTTGGCTGAGACCGGGGCTCAAGAACGGACTCGCGTCGTAAGCAGCGATGAGATAATCTATATCCTTAGCGGACAAGCCCGCCTCTTGCACGGCGTTTGCGCATGCATCTGAGCAAAGGTCAACGATGCCGGTTTCACACATCACAGTTTCACTCTTCACACCTGAACCTGCTTGTTTGATCAGGTAACGCTTTGAAACTCCCAAGTTAAGCACGTTCTGTCTTACGCCTTCAGGGAGCATGCATGGAAAAGACTCTAGAAGCTCTTCAGTTGAATACCCATCCCTAGGCAGTGCAGTGGACAATCGCAATATCTGCATGTCATTAGAGAGGATGGAGAAATTATAAAAAGATTGACTTTTCTGAATCGACATTTTCTTCCCCTTTTTCATGATCGTAACGGATCCTGTCTTCCACAAAAATCTTATAGCTGGTTGAAATCACTAACAACGTCTTTCAAAATTGAGGTGGAAACTTGAAGAAAGTCGGAATAATCGCCGGAAGCATATCAAGATTCGACAACCCTCGACATACATTGGCGGAAGAGATGTGCGCCGAAGCAGTCAAAATGATACTAGATGACGTGCCAGACCTTGAACTTGGAGACTTCATAAGGAAGGGCTATGCCTGTTGCTACTCTTACTTCAGTGATATACTGGAACAACAACAGTGCATGCACTGGATAATTCACGATTACTTGAGTCTAAGCGGCGTACCAGCCTACAGAGTTGAGTCAGGCGGCGCAACCCCCATAGACGCAATCGTGAATGCTGCGTTGTGGATACGCTCAGGCATGTTCCCGTTGGTCCTCGTCGTCGGATGGGAGAAGATGAACGAACTGCCAATCCAAAAAGTCAACGAGGCAATAGCCATCGCAGGAGACACAGACTGGGATTTCGTGTCAGGCTTCACCTATAACGCCTTCTACGCAACTATGGAGGCCAGACGGATGCATGTCTACGGAGACACTGAAGAAGACCTGGCTGGAGTAGCAGTCTTGAACCACAACAACTCACTTGACAACCCCTACGCACAATGGCCCGCCCAGCATGGCTTCGGCAAGATCACAGTGGAGGACGTTTACAAATCGCGTCTGATATCATGGCCGTACAGGCTTCACGAATGTGCAATGACAAGCGAAGGGGCTTCAGCCTTACTCTTGGCAAACGAAGAAACGACCAAGAAATTCACCGACAACCCAGTGTGGATAACTGGAGTAGGCTTCGGGACAGACACGATGAGAGTCGGAGACCGACCTGACAACCCAGCGTGGAAAGGCCTGTACCCCGAAGACGAAAAAATCTGGCCTAAAAACATTCCAAAGCCGATGTCACCATACCCCGACCTGCTAAACTTCGGTTCCCTCAGAGTGGCTGCAAGGATGGCTTACAAGGATGCCGGAGTCAAGAACCCAAGGAAAGAAATGAGTCTCGTCGAGATCTTTGACCCCTATGCTGGAGTGGTTTTGGCAGGCCTTGAAGACTTTGACTTCTGCAAGCGAGGAGAAGGAAAGAAAATGGTCCGCGACGGCGTGATCCAGCCTCACGGAGAACTTCCGTGCCAACTCAGCGGAGCGTTAACAGCACAGGGTCACGCAGTCGGCTCTACATCAGTCGCTCAAGTGGTAGACGTCTACTGGCAGTTAAGCAACCAAATCGGCAAGAAGTGGGGCGCACCGGGCAGACAGTTGAGCAACCCGAAGAAAGGCTTCATACACGGACACGGCGGCACAGGATGTCAAGCAGGCGCCGTAGTTCTGGAGGTGTAAGCAGATGAAGCAACCTGGACCCGAAAAAGTCCTGAAAGAAGAGAAGATCGACGAAAAATGGTGGGACGACTGGGAACGCCGAGGCGGCTGGAGACCTGAAGGATGGAAAATAATAGAAATGAATGACGGACCCACGCTTAACAGCCTGAAACCCGAGAAATTCTTGGTCGTGCACAGACCTCATGGCAGCATGTTCCATCACAGCTACGGCAAAGTTTCAAAGTTCTTCATGGGACTCTTGGAAGCAAAACTCTACGGGACCAAATGTCCAAAATGCGGCCTTGTATATTGCCCGCCGCGGGCACACTGCTTTAACCCCAAATGCAGGCTTGAAGAGACCAAATGGGTAGAGCTACCAAAGAAGGGTGAAGTCCATTCATACACAATCATGGTCATCGCATGGCCATCGATGGCACATCTGCAACCACTAGTAGGGGTGATGGTAAGAATTGACGGAACCAACACGTGCCTTCCGATGACAATGCGGGACGTCGACCCTGAAAAGGTAAACATCGGCCTGAAAGTAAACATAAACATAGTCAAGCAACCGAAAGGCGACCTCCTAGATGTTTATGGAACGCCTGCCGAAGAACCGGTAGCCCCGAGAAGAACACCTGAAGAACTGAAGCGTTTCAGGGAAGACATGGACCGCACAAGAGCCTGGGTGAAAAAGACCTTCGGCACAAAGTAGTTTGAAGCGGTTAAGCTAAAACCGCACCCCATTTTCTTAAAAAGAGACCTTTCTAGTTTTCTAGGAAAAACTTCCATGATGACCGAAGAAACTTAAATACTCGTTAGACACTTTTTCTGTTTCCCAATCGACTGTGATCAATGGGGAGAAATTCAATTGAATGGAAAACCGCTTGTTTCAATAGTTTCTGCCGGTTTGTCGAAATTCGGGAAACTTGAAGGATTGTACGCTAGGGAGATCTTTGCGGAAGCAGCCAAAGAGGCTTTTGACCGTTGCCCGAAGCTCGATCCGAAGAAGGACATTCAAGCCCTGTTTGTGGGCCACATGGGAGAATCATATGAGCATCAGGGGCACACGGGTGCAACAATGGCTGACTGGGTCGGTTTAGAGCATGTTCCCGCCACTAGAACGGAAGCCGCGTGTGCTTCTTCAGGCGCAGCGCTGAGAGCCGCGATCTGCGCGGTACGCTCGGGCTTGAGCGACGTGGTCATGGTTGGAGGCGTCGAGAAGATGACTCACAGAACCACAGCAGAGGTCACTGAATATTTAGCCATGGCGTCAGACTATCCTTTCGAGCAGTGGCACGGCATGACTTTTCCAGGCTTGTACGCGTTAATGGCCACGGCCCACATGCACGCTTACGGGACCACAGAACGACACCTTGCCATGATCGGCGTGAAGAATCATTACCATGGAAGTCTAAATCCCAAGGCGCAAATGCAGAAGGAAGTGACACTCGAGGCGGCTTTGTCTGCACGTATGGTGGCTTGGCCTCTGAAACTGTACGACTGTTCACTCATCACGGACGGAGCGAGCTGTCTGATATTGACAAAGCCAGAACTGGCTCACAATTTCACAGACATGCCCGTTCAGATTATCGGAAGTGGCCAAGCCAGCGACACCATTGGATTACACGAGAGGAAAAGCTTCACATCGCTTGCCGCTGCGAAGGTTGCCGCCAAGAGAGCTTATGAAATGGCCGGCGTGAAATCTGAAGACGTCGACGTTGCAGAAGTTCACGACTGCTTCACCATAGCTGAACTGATAGCTTATGAAGACCTCGGCTTCTGCAGGCCGGGGGAAGGCAAAGACCTAGTTGAAAAGGGGGAAACGAAGCTCGGGGGACGCATACCAGTGAACACAAGCGGTGGACTAAAGGCTAAAGGGCACCCTGTTGGCGCAACAGGAACAGGCCAAGCCTATGAGACGTACCTGCAACTAACAGATCAGGCTGATAGGCGACAGGTGAAAGACGCAGAGATCGGCCTGACACACAACGTGGGAGGCTCAGGCGCGACAGCCACAGTTCACATCTACGGGAGGGCATAAACATGGATGAACAAGCACCCTTCACCATAGAACAGTTCTACAAACACATAAATCAAGGAAAGCTCTTGGGCGGAAAATGCAAAAAATGCGGAAAAGTACACCTTCCGCCAAGACCATTGTGCGACAACTGCTATTCAAAAGAGTTCGAATGGACTGAAATCCCAACCAAAGGAAAACTGTTGACCTACACAGTCATCCACATTGCGCCAACCCTGTTTCAGTCAATGGTACCATACGCGATGGGCATCGTTCAACTCGAAAACGGCTTAAAGATGCTTGGCATGATCAGAGACGTAGAGCCCCAACAGATAAGAATAGGCATGAATCTAACGATGGATTTCGGAACTTGTCAAGCGACACAACCATGGCCACAATGGCCCAGGTACCACTTCAAGCCATCCTAGATTCCGGTGACAGCTGACTCTCTCACGCTTGTTTTCCTGTAGTTTCTTTGGTTTTGCTTAATGTTCTCTACGAGCATAGGCAAGTCTGTAACTGATGTGACAAGGTAATCTGCGCCTGAAGCCATCAACTCCTTTTGGGAAGAAACTCCAGTTGGCAAGCCTACAGCAATGACTCTCAGTTCTCTGGCGCACTGCATGTCTCGCGTTCCGTCTCCAACAAGCAACGCATCTTCTGCGCTGACTTTCAAAGCTTTTAAGGTGGCCTCCAAGTGTTCTATGCTAGGTTTAACGTTTTTCACCCTATTTCTCGGAACAACCGCTTCGAAAAACTTTGTCATCCCGAACCTTTTTAAAATGTAGTTCGTAGATTTTTCACTGTTGATCGTGCACAAGCCAAGCTTGAGACCCATCTTCTTAAGAGTCTCCAAAGTTTCCACGACACCCGGAAGTAACCCCGTGGTCTTCGCCGCCTCCAACTCGTAACCTTCAGCTATCGCCAAAACTTCGTTGCGAATTTTGCTCACAGCCCTGTCTGATTTGCCGCTGTTTTTAAGGAAGATTTCAGTCTTCTTCAACATGTCAAATATGCTTTCATTGCTCGAGAGGACGGATGCAGGCAAGCCTTGTTTTATGAGGTAACCCCTCGCATCTGACCGCACAGTCATATCGTCCAGATTGAAGCTTGCAATAGTTCCGTCCAGGTCGAAGACCACAGCCTTAACAGGCATTAACTCTCACTTTGACCTCGCAGATTTTGAAGGCTTTAATCACTTTCTTAGAGAGATATACTTTGCGGTAAACGGTTCTCTCGGCAGATTCTCTTTCAGACACGCACAAAAAACCTCAAATGACCACTCAAGACTATTCGAAACTGACTGCCCAGAGCGTGAGGCCATGAAAGCAATTCGAACAGAACAGCTTGTTTTGCGAGAATTGAAGAAAACTGATTGGAAGGCAGTGCATGAGTACGCTTCTGACCCCGACGTTGTTCGGTACATGGACTAGGGACCCGAGACCGACGAAAATTCCAAAAACTTCGTTCGACGAGCGATCACCTGTCAAAACGAGCATCCTCGGAGGAACTGTACGCTTGCAGTAGTGCTCCAAAAAGAGAACAAGGTCACCGGCGGTTGCGGAATTCACGTCTCAAGCCCAGAGGATCGTGAAAGGTGGCTTGGCTATTGCTGGAACCACAGATTCTGGACAAAGGGCTGCGCAACTGAAGCAGCAACGGCACTTCTCGCCTTCGGCTTCAACAGTCTAGATTTGCATCGGATTTTTGCCACGTGCGACCCTGCGAACACGGCGTCCGCGTATGTCCTGGAGAAAATCGGCATGCAGCGCGAGGGCTACCTTTGAGAGCATTGATGGGCAAAAGGAAAATGGCGGAGTTCTTTGCTGCATGCCATTCTCGATCGTGAATGGAAGCAATGGAATTCCGCCCGAAAGCAACGCCGTCGGACCTGAGAGCGACGAGGGTAAACCGAATATTTCACCTTCAACACTATGTTCTACTGATGCAGTATGAGCTACGAAGAATACGCGAGAGAAAAACTATGGCCTGTTCTAGTCGAAACGGTCCACACGCTAGTCATGTATCCAAACCACAAAGCTTACACGAGAGAGAACATCCTCTCCGAGAAACCAGACGTGACACCGACAGAGCTGGTCGCTAGGCTGAAGATACCTTTAGGCGAGGCTCTGATAATCCTATGCGAACTGGCCGAGGAAAGAAAGGCAAACCCCTAACGAGTCAACATTGCCTTGTTCAGTCGCAGGTCCTGCCTATACGTTGACCTGCAGGGATGTCCTTCTGCTCCGTAAGTCTGAGGTCCGTTCGGGTTGGCGATGACCGATCAGATCGTGCCGAGCTTGATTTTTTCTTGATGAGAGCATACGTATCCGCTGTGGCTTGACAGGATTTCTTGGGCGATTTTCAGGTCGATTCTGCCATTATGTTTTTTCAGTGCGTTGCAGATGGTCTCATATCTTGGCAGCGTGTCCAGTTTGATCCAGACCTTGCCTTCTGATCCTCCATGTCCTGCATTTCAGAATGCACGAAATGGTTAGTGCAAACCAAGAAGTTGTCGCCGTTTTCAAATCTGCGCACTCGCACTTTCTCTCGCGCGCGCTGACAGATCGCGACTTCAAATTCTGCAGTGTCTCCAGAAGGGAATCTCTAATCCGGGTGAAATAGCGAGAAAGCTGAATAGGCACAGTTCAACCGTTGAAAAACATCTGAGAGTGCTTCTGAAAGCGAAAATTGTTGAAAAAGTTCCATCGCTGACAAAGGGCGGACAACTTGCAATTCGTTACAGAATTCACGATAACGCAAAACTGCTCCTGCAAACAGTAAGCGAGCTCTGCCGGAGATTCTAGAGAGCTTGAACGCTTGATGCTTTAAAAGTCAAGAAGACTTCAGTGCCAAGGTTGAGTGCCATCTCGTTGAAGGAACGCTTGGTTATCTGAACCGTAAACGGTTTTCCAGCATCGATTTTGAGTCTTACAACGGCCCCCGAGTCCAGAATCTCAACAATCTTGCCTGTCAGAATGTTTCTTGCGCTGGATAGAAAGCGGCTCTTAGACAGAACAATGTCTTCTGGACTGACAAAAATCGAGACCTGACCACTTCTCGGAGTCGTCGTTTCAATTTCAACGCCGTTTCCGATGTTCACCACTGTCGCACCATGATCGGTGACCGTTGCTTCTCCGGTGAAGATGTTCTCAGTTGCTGCGAAGCTCGCTAGGGTCTTTGACAATCCTCCGAAGATTTCAGTAGGCGCGCCAACTTCGCCCAATTTTCCATTCGTCATTAGAGCTATGCGAGTGGGCAGGTTCTTGGCCTGGAACATGTTGTGTGTCGCCATGACCATCGTCTTCTTCAATTCTTGATTAGCCGTTGCTATGACTTCCTCAATGATTCTAACGTTTTTCGGGTCTAAATTTGCGGTCGGTTCGTCTAGGAGAAGCAATCGAGTGTTGAGCGCCAAGGCTCTCGCCAACGCCACTCTTTGCTGTTCTCCACCGGAGAGTTTTCTTGCGGGTCTTTTCTCGAAACCCTCTAGTTTTACGAGTTCTAGAACCTTCGTAACCTTCTTCTTTATTTCCTCTTCTGAGATCCTTCTTATTCGCAGTCCATAGGCGATATTGTCATGAACCGTCGTGCTGAACAGTACGGTTTTCTGGAAGACCAAGGTACTTTCCATTCGCACTTTCTCAATGTTCTGGTTGGTGACTTTCACTCCATCGAAGTATATTTCGCCGTCTGATGGGCTCAAAATTGAGGCTAAAATCTTGAGCAACGTTGTTTTGCCAGACCCATTAGGCCCAAGCAAGGCTAGTATTTCGCCATCGCAGATTTGAAGATTTACGCTGTCCAAGACAGTCTTCTTGGCAAAGGTCTTTGTCACGTTTCTGAGTACAGCGATGGGACCCATTTTCCTCTCCTTTGGATTATGTTCAATGCGAGATTTATGGTGAAGACCATGGTGAGCAGTATTATCATAAGGGCGATAGACGTTCCTGGGTTGCCCATTTGCAGTTCAACCCAGATTCCTGTGGTCAGTAGCTCCGTTTGACCGAAAATGAATCCTCCAACAAACTGGGCTATGCCCAATTCACCAATTGCACGGTTAAAGCCTGCAATACCAGCGAGGAGAATCCCTCCTAGGGCTTCCTTCAAGACCGCAAAGGAAGCTTGAGATTCTGAGGCTCCCAGAGTCCTCGCTAGATCCGCCATTTCCGGATCAACAGCTTCTATTGCTGTCGTCGCCAAACTTATGATTATGGGCGTTATGAGTATGGCTTCGCCGATTATTATCGCCGTAGGAGTATACAGCAGATGCAAGAAACCAAGAGGACCATTTTCTCTCGAAAAAGCCAAGAATAATAGGAAACCGAGGGCAACTGTTGGGATGCCTATCAAGGAACTAAAGACCGTTCTTATCAAGAATTTGCCGCGGAAGTTTTTCATTGCTATTATGGTCGCAAGAGGGATTCCCCAGAGGGCTGCAATCAGGGTAGCGGAACCTGAAACGAACAATGAGCGCAATGCGATTTCGACTATCCTCAGGTCGACAGAAAAAAGGAGTTGAAGGGCTCCAATCGAGCTTTCCAACATGTTCATTGGTTCTTTTCCATCCTAGGAATAGAGATCTGGGTAGCGACCATCTCTGTATTGCGGTGGGCATTCGTAGGATTCATTGCCTTCCTTAATGAAGGCGTAGTCTCTTATCCACTGGACTACTGGCAGGGTCGAGTTCTGTTTTAGTAGTTGGACGGTACCGTGAAATAGGCTTTGTCCGTACACATCTTTTCCGTAGTTGTCTATGAGTTGTTGGCCCTCGTCTGAGACCAGATATTTTATGAAGGTTATGGCGTTGGTGAAGTTTACACTAGGGTGCTTTGTCTGATTCACTGCCATGACGCTATAAACGTTGAGTAAGTCTTTCGTTTCTGTTATGAAAGCAATCAAAGACACTGTTCCGTCTTTCGAGAGTTTCAAGTATGTGCCCGTGTCTGATAGTGTGTAGGCTCCGAACTCGTTGGCCATGTTAAGTGTTATGGCCATGCTCTGTGCCGCGCTTGCGTACCAGGACTCCGTGGATATCTGTGTATAGCTGAAGTCTGACTTTGCCCAGAGGCTTTTCTCTTTCGTATGAGTGCCTGAACCGTCGCCTCTGGATACCCATATTCTACTGCTGCTGTGGTTTCTTCCGTAGTCTACTATTTTCTGCAACGCAGCAGTCGCTGATGAACCGTTAATATGGGCAGGGTCCGATGCTGGACCGACTATTGTGAAGAAGTTGTACGCTATTATTTTTCTGCAAACGCCATCTCCTCCTTGGAGGAACTGAGTTTCGTTGGATGGTGAGTGAACGAGCAGAGCGTCCACGTTTCCTCCCTGAGCCTGTTGTATCGCTTGTCCTGTTCCGACGGCCAGAAATGCCAACTCCATTGGGTATTTCGCCTCGAAGGCTTGTTTCGTCACGTTCAATAGTCCGGTTTCATAGAGGCTTGTGGTTGTGGAAACCATCAGTCTTGTTCTGATGATGGACTGGAAATAAGCATGTGAACCACCGATTACCAACGCCGTCACAGCAACTGCGATAATTAGGGCTTTTGTCCATGTTTTCATGCGTTTTCACCGTTATGTTTTGTCATTCATATCGGTCTTAACTTTATAAGAATTGCGCCCTAATAATAGTGAACAGAATGCTCACCCAGAAAAAGCACAGACCCTCGGGCAAGATTTGGATAGAGTACAAAGGAAGACCACTATTGGGCAAAGGTGGAGCCGAGATTCTGAAGCAAATAGGAAAAGAAGAATCGATTTCGAAGGCCGCACAAAACCTAGGTATGTCGTACCGTTACGTCTGGAGTTACCTACAGAAGATCGAGAAGAATCTTGGTGAACATGTCGTCGAAACATTCAGAGGGGGCAAGTCGGCGGGCGGCGGGGCCAAGCTAACAAGGCTAGGCAAAACCCTGCTGGACGAATATGAGCATTTAGAGAGTCACCTGGGTGAGATCCTGTCGAGTGAAAGATATGGGGAGGTGGTCAAACTGAAAATCAGTGCGAGAAACAGACTGAAGGGAAAAGTCGTTTCACTTGAAAAGAATGGTCTGATGGCAAAGGTCAAACTGGAAATAGCAACGCCCGCTTCGGTTACGGCATTGATTTCGAAGGAGGCGGTTGAAGACTTGGGCATAAAGGTGGGAGATCAGGTTGAGGCGGTTGTTAAGGCGACTGAGGTTATGATTGCAAAATAGGCTATTCTACAACGTACCTGTATGCTATGTGTTCGCCGGCTGTTGGGCTTTTCCTTGTCACTCGGAGGATGTCGCCCGGCTTGGCGCCTATGGCTTTAACCGTAGGGTCCAGGGAGCTTATCTGCGGCAACTGGTAAGCCTGAACCCTGTACCGTGCGAGGAGTTCAGTCTTTTCTTCTTCGGTCAGGATTTCGTGTTTCGGGACAAGCTTGTGTTCAAAGAGGTCGAACGCTGGAAAGGTTTTGGGCAGGAGTTCTATTCTTTTTTTCTTGGCGCCTTGTTTGACGGCGTGTGTGTATCGTCCGTCGGTGACCATTATTCCTCTTTCGACTTCCGCGTCTTTCATGGCTTTGGTCAGCCGGTTTATGCTGTTTATGCCGACGGTGGTTTCTCCTGGAACGCACCAGACGAGCGCTTTTTCTTTGTCCTTCGGGATGTTGACGGTGTATCCGATGGCGTCGTCGTGTTTCTCTTTCTTGATCAGCTTGTACCCTCTCAGTTTGATCAGGACTTCCGTCTTGCGCTCTTCCAAGGTGACTGGCTTCTTACTCAAACGTTAGACCCCGATGCTAGAACATTCGAAACCTAAACGACGCATTAACCCTTAAACCTTGCGCTTCAAGGACTGGGCGGATTTTGGTCTGCGATTAGACATGGGGATGCTGTTTTGTAGCGGGCCCGTGTGTTATGTTACTGATAAAGGGTAGGGTAGGCTTTATAATTGGTAGGCCCCCCGTATTTTTTCAGCCGGCCATGTTTGCGCTATGTTGATGGTTCTTGTACTGTAAGTTGAAACAGAGGGAAAGTGCGGGCTCTTGCACGGGCCCTTCTTCAATGTCAATTTTGCCAAGTAGTCGAGCTTTCCCAATCGATAGCCTCCTTGTTTTTCCGCGTGTTCATCGTAGCGTATGTTGTGGATTGGTCGTGAAGTGTGGTGCTGAAAGGGATCTTGGTGGAGGACGTTATGTGTTCTTTGCAGGTTGAGTGATAGACTCGTATGCTCGAAAAATGCTGTCCTCGTCTCAAGCTGAAGTGTGGAAGCATTCCCGTAGTGGACGTTTGGTTCGGGTTCACACCCGGAGAATCGTGTTTTCAACAAACTTCTTCATTGCTTCGGCAAAACCAGCAATGTTCTCTGGGGAATAAGGCTTAACAGAAAAACTCTTGTCCATGACGTCGTCTGGAATGAACTGTTGGAAAGCGAATGTCTGAACACCTTTTGCGAGTTCTCCGATCTTGATTACGTCTTCGCCGTCAACGAAACTTGGAACAACGGTGGTTCTGAATTCGTATCCGACTTTTCCCGTTTTCAGGATTTCGATCGTGCGCAAGAGTTCTGTGGTGCTTCTCGCTCCCAGTCTCTCGTATTTTTCCAGACTGGTTTTCACGTCCAAAGCCACATAGTCCACGTAGGGGAGGCATTCTTCAAGCATATCCGGGTTGAACCCGTTTGTGTCGAGCTTCACGGCGAAACCTCTGCCCTTGAGCTTCTTCAAGAACCTCGGAAGCTCCCTGTGAATCGTTGGCTCTCCACCTGTGAGAACAACCGCGTCCACGAATCTCTTGCGCTCCTCAAGAATCTTCAGTGCCGCTTCCTCGTTGAGGAACGGCGGCTTAGGATCGATTACTATTCGCCAGTTGTGACAGAACGGGCAACGCAGGTTGCAGCCAGGCGTGAAGAGAACTGAGGCTATGCGGTTGGGAAAGTCTACGAGGCTCGTCTTTTGGATACCGCAGAACTTCATTGGTTCTTCACTCAAGCAGGCACTGTCGCGGTCGCCATTACTGCCGACTTGTCAAATGTCTTGCGCAAGGCAAACTCTGCCTGTTTGCCGTCGTTCCACTGGTCCACTGGTCGAAGGTAGCCCACCACTCGGGAATAGACTTCGCATTTCGCCATGCACATTGGGCACTGCTTGTGTTCCCCGTTTAGGTAGCCATGGGTCGGACATATGCTGAACGTGGGCGTCAGCGTAAAGTACGGCAGATGTGAACTCCAAGCCACCTTCTTAACGAGCTCTGCTGAGACTTTCCATGAGTAAAGTCTCTCGCCGAGGTAGATGTGGAAGACTGTACCGCCGGTGTAGAGGGTTTGCAGCTTGTCTTGATGCTGCAGCGCTTCGAACAGGTCGCCGTCATAGTCAACGGGTAACTGTGAGGAATTGGTGTAGAAGGGTTCAGCGCCAGCCGCTACACTCTTCTGATTTGCCGCAACGATGTCGGGATGCCTCTTCTTGTCAATTCGGGCCAGCCTGTAGCTTGTTCCTTCAGCCGGAGTCGCCTCAAGGTTGTAGATGCTGCCCGTTTGCTCTTGAAAGTCTGAGAGCTTCTCACGCATAAAGGCGAGGATTCTCATCGCAAACTCTGTGCCATCAACAGAGGCGATGCTGACACCGAACAGGTTCAAGATCGCTTCGTTCATTCCCAGTATGCCGATTGTAGAGAAGTGGTTTTTCCAATAGCGACCAGATCCTTCTTTCACGTGGCAGAGATACCGTCTTGAATATGGGTACAAGCCATTATCAGTGAACGTCTCCAGCACCTTCCGTTTTATTTCAAGACTGTCCCGAGCAACTTCCATGAGCGCTTCTAGCCGCTCAAGAAATTCATCCTCATCCTTTGACAAATACCCGACGCGCGGAAGATTCAGAGTGACAACTCCAATTGACCCTGTTAGCGGGTTTGCACCGAAGAAACCGCCTCCGCGCTTGCGTAATTCACGGTTATCTATCCTCAATCGGCAGCACATGCTCCGAACATCTTCAGGTTTCATGTCGCTATTTATGAAGTTGGAGAAGTAGGGCACTCCGTACTTGGCTGTCGTCTCGAAAACCTTCTGGGCAACTGGCGAGTCCCAATTGAAATCCTTCGTGATGCAGTATGTAGGTATCGGAAACGTGAACACTCTGCCCTTCGAATCGCCTTGATTCATTACCTCCGCGAAAGCTGAGTTGAACATGTCCATTTCGGGTTGCATTTCGCCGTAGGTCTTTTCCACCATTTTTCCGCCGACGACGACAGCCTCGTTTTTCATGAAATCTGGCACCGTCAAATCCAGCGTGACGTTCGTAAAGGGCGTCTGAAAACCCACGCGCGTGGGGACGTTCATGTTGAAGAAGAATTCTTGCAGCCCCTGTTCAACCTCTTTCTGGTTTAACCCGTCGTAATGTATGAAGGGAGCCAGGTAAGTGTCGAAGGTGCTGAAGGCCTGAGCCCCCGCGGCTTCACCCTGAAGCGTGTAGAAGAAGTTGACAATCTGCCCTAACGCTGTCCGGAAGTGCTTGGGGGGTTTGCTCTCAATCTTCCCAGAAACACCGCCAAAACCCGACATTAGCAGATCCATCAGATCCCAGCCGACACAATATGCTCCCAGAACGCCCAGGTCGTGGATGTGCATGTCTCCAGAGAAGTGTGCGTCTGCAATGTTCGGCGGATAGATCCTGCTGATCCAGTACTTCGCTATGACCGTAGATGAGAGGTAATTGTTGAGTCCCTGCAGGGAATAGCTCATGTTCGAGTTTTCCCGCACACGCCAATCCTCAATCTCCAAGTACTGATCCACAAGATCGGCGTCACTTAGAAGCGTGGCCAGCTCTCTCTGGTCCTGATGTTGCTTTCTGTAAAGAATGTAGGCTTTTGCAGTTCTAGCATGTCCGCCTTCGATGAGCATCCTCTCAACTAAGTCCTGAATCTCCTCAACGGTTGGAACTCCGTCTTCGCCGAAACGTTTCCTCAGCTCGTCAAAAACCCTATCGCTCAATTTCCTGGCTTGTTCACGGTCTTTCCCGCCCACGGCTTTTGCGGCTTTCCAAATAGCGTTTGTGATACGTTCCTGATCAAAGGGTTCTAATCTACCATCACGTTTTCTAACAAACTTCATGTTCTTACCTCTTTAAGCAATTTTTCAAAGTCCTTCGGTTCTTCGAAACTCTTATACACGGAAGCAAATCTGACGTAGGCCACGCGGTCAAGCTTCTTCAAATAGTTCATTACGAGATCACCTATCTCTTGGGACGTGACTTCATCCTTTCCCAACATCATCAGATCCTGCCTCGCGTGTTCTGCCAGTTGGTGAATTTGTTCCATCGTCACGGGCCTCTTTTCACAAGCTTTCTGAAGACCTCTGACAATCTTGTTCAAGTCGAACCGTTCGGGCCTGCCGTCCTTTTTCTTCACCATGAGCTCAACGGTTTCAACGTACTCATACGATGTGAAGCGCTTCCCGCAGTCTCCGCATTCCTTCCGTCGCCTCACAGTGTTGTCTGGCGAATCCCTGGTTTCGAGGGTCTTAAGGTTTTCAGACCCGCAATACGGACATTTCATAGAATCATTGCTGCGCTTCACAACTGTTAGTGTTTTTATAGCTAAGGTAGACGCTAAATGTAGCGTTTTGTTATTTAAACCCTTTTCACAACAATATCGAAATCATCGACTGAGCATTTTGCAAAAGCATGCAGACGTATACATAATGAGCGAAAAATAAGGTTGGCAAAACAAGTGTTTCTGAGCAAAACGACTTCATTCCTGCGAAATGTGGAACGTGTTTAAGATTTTCGTACGTAATGAAACGGTCACTAATCAATTCTTGCTTGCTTTTCAACTCCTCTACTCAAAACAATAGACCACCTCTTCTCTTGCTTTCTCACAAAACCACATCTCTCGTAAAGCTTCTGCGCAGGGATGTTGCCTCTTAAGACTGAAAGCTCTAACCGTTCTTTGCCAAGCTTCTTGGCCAGTTTTTCAGCATAGATTAGAACGGAAGTAGCTATGCCAAGTCTTCTCCGCTGAGGGACCACGGCCAGACTGCTCACAAACAGAGCTTCCGCTTCTTCGTGGACAGCAAGTACGCCAACTACGTGTCCTTCCAATCTGACAAAGTAGCGCCATCCTCTGAAGAAGATGATCTCTGCGATTAAAATGTAGGGAATAACGACAAGAGGATGTAATGCTCGTGTACTGCCAAAAAACAGAAGGCTTCCCGTTTCGCCTTGGCCGAAGAAACGGAATTCGAGAAAATTGAAAAATAAATGTTCCCGACTTCTGACCGGCTTGAACCGAATCAACCTGCAAATTTCTCTCGTGTCTGATCTGCCTCCCGAAGGCAGGTTTGCGCGTGTTCTTGTCTACCTTGTCTTGGCCACGTTGGATAAGGCAACGATTAATCCAGCGGCTATCAACACAAGGCTAAGTGAAGGAAAGACGCCAGCGTAGTGCAGACTGCTTGCAAGTATGAACCCACTGATTATGGGGCCAAGTGTCTGTCCAACATCCATTATCGTATCTAGGAAACCCATGGAAGTGCCGACCAGTTCCTTTGGGACGAGGTCGCTAACCCAGGCGGAAGTTGAGGACGTTACGGTTGCGAAGCCAAACCCGTAAACGAGGACCAGCAAGAGAAGGACCCAAAAATCAGTGACAAAGGGAATCGCAAGCAGCGGTAGACCAGAGATTATGCACCCCGCAACTATTGGGATTCGTCTTCCGATCTTGTCCGACGCTCTGCCCATGTAGGGTCTTGCGAAGATGGAAACGCCTATTATGCTGGCGATGATGATGCCAGTTGAAAAGTTGTCTATGTGGACGACCTCTGGCAGATAGCCTGCAAGGTAGAACTCCGCGGCGCCGTAGGCGTAGTATTGACAAGCTTGAACGAAACTGACCAGCAGAACTCCGTAGTTTTTGCCAACTATTCCCCATCCGCGAAACAGTCTGCGGACGGTGTTCTCGGTTCCGGCTTCTCGTAGCACTTCAGGCTGTCCTTTTCCCACCAAGAAGGGTAAGGCCATAATCACCGCTGTCACCCCTGCCACGCCAACGGCCAAGTAGAGCGCGTGAAAATTGTTGACAGTAGCGAACAGTATGTACCCGCCTAGGGCGGGAGCAATGATTCTTCCAACGTATGTTACGGACGAAAAAAGCGAGATTCGCTCTCCCCGCTTGGTTGGAAACAGTTCAGCTATTGCCGCCTCGGCGACAGGGACAAAAATCGCGGTGGCAAATCCGTGGTAGAACCTGACCAGAATAAGTTGCCACCAAATGGTTACTAGGAGATAAAGGAAGGGGGCTGATGCGAAGACGAGCCCTGCTATGAGAAGGATTTTTTTCCTGCCGTAGATGTCTGAAAGAGAGGCCGCGGGAAGGCTGATCAAGATTCCTGGAATTGTTGAGGCTGCGGCAACGACACCGGTCCAATCGGTGGGGGTTCCGAGATTCAATGAAAAGGGCTTAAGGACGGGGCTCTTTGACATAGTTGAGCTCAGGATTGCGAAAAAACCCATGACGCAAAGAGAAAGGAAGACGCTTCCCCTGACTTTGTCACTCGTGAAACCCATGAACCCGCCAGCCTGATCATCTGCTGAGCTTTGAAGCTATTGAAACATGTTGGAAATAAACCTACTTACTCACCGACTTTTCGACGGAGGATGAGCCAATTTGTTTGCTTTGTTCTTTCAAAGTGACGTATGAGGCATCCATAACCACGATGGTTTTTGACACGGTTTCGCAGTCCGTTTGTGAGGTCTTTTCGCGCTCGCGTAAAAGTGAATATTCTGGGCGTTTCTGCAGTGGCAATGGCTTTCGGTTCCAGAGCAGGGGACTCAAACTGGAACTCCATCGCAGAATTTGACAAGAACGGCGTCATAGACATCTTGGACATATTTGCGATAGCATCGGACTACGGAAAAACCACATAGCAACGGTATGTTCAGAAGTCGGCATTCTTAATCGAAAACAGAAAAAGGGGGACTCTGGTCTTAGGGGTTTTGTTTTTCTCCGAAGTGCTTGGCAATGATGAATATGTCCAGAATGTCGATTTTTCCGTCACTGTTCAAGTCAGGAAACTCGGTAAGCGGGCGGCGCTGAGTGTACTGGCCGATGATTTTGACTGTGTGCGTGCCCGTGAAGTTGTAGTTGAGGTAGACAGAAAAGTGCGTCTGGTTGGACGTCGACATGCATGGCACTGCTTGATCGTCGACCAGCGGGATGAAAGTTCTGTCCAACAATGCCTTTAGAATGGTTGTGTTGCAGAAAGTTCCTCCAGAGACGGTGAAGGAAAACATTTCCAGCGAGCTGTTGTAGGTGAAGCCCGTCACTGTTCCGTCAAGAAAAATGGGTATTGAGTAATTACGTCCTTGCAAGGCAACGTTGAAAGTCGAGGTTTTGCCCGGAGGATCTACAAGTGGATACCTGTCTCCACAGGTGACATTCGCTCGCCCATCCCATATTCCATCACTTCCGATCAAGTTTTGATACGGACCACTGAATAGGTCTACATCCTTGTAGTCGGAATAGTAGTTTCCGCCCGATGGGTAGCCATCGTCCCAGATGTTGTCACAATCTTGGAAAGGCATGTGCGTGAATGCATTGTGGTAGATTCTGGTATTAAGCGCACCAGCAATTTGTATGTCGTCTTCACTGTTCAACTCCAGTCTGTTGTTGACAATGAGGTTGTCACTGGCCAGTAGGATACCCACTTCGCAGTTTGAAACGTTGTTATTCGTAACATTTACTCCATTACAGCCGGACAATGAAATGCCCACGTGAAGGCAGCTCGAAACCTTATTATTGGTAACACTACTTTTGCTGCCTCCGTCAATCCATATTCCGAAGTTGCCACAATATGTTACGATGTTTTGATCAGCTACGGAATCTGAGCCGCCCAAATACACCCCATCAACGGTGATGTGTTCCACAATAGTATTACTGATCGTGATGTTTCTACTGTTCCCTGATATGCCATATCTGCCGCCTATGACCCTGAGTCTCGAAATGACTACGTCGTCTGCGCGTATTTCTAGACCAATGTCATGATATGTCGAGTTGATGACTGCCGTGTTTTGATCTAGTCCTACGATTGTGAGTGATTTGTTGACGACTGCACTTTCGGCATGGATCCCCGCATCTATCAGTATTACGTGCTTGGCGAGAGTTTCAGGTGCGTTTATCGCCTCTTGTATCGTTGCGTAACTCAGTCCGGTGTTGAGATTATGGACTGACAATGACGATGTGGGATTCCCAGTAAAGGATGCTTGGGCGCACACGAACACGACTAGCAGAAGTAAGGGCGACAATCCAATTTTCCTGTTCTTCAATCTTTCCTCCTCCCAAGCAACAATGGCAAAGAGAAACAATTAACCTTTCTGGAACGCTCTTCTATTGCCACCGAGATTTCATTCTGCATGTTCAGAAATGGCATAGTCTGCACAGAAACCCCCCATATCTGGTTCTGGAATATTCAAATAGCCTTGCTGCTACAAGTGTCAGAACAACCGCAAAGAAGGCGATCACGGCAGCATAGACATACTTTACTCGCGCGCGCTATGCAAACGCGCATCTGCCAACGGGGGCTCGTGCCTCGTAGCCCACAGTATATCTCCGACATCTCAACTCATAGGATCAATGAACACTGGAGTTCAAAGTGTTTCATTCTAGCTTAGCAGTTTCTTCTTCAGGAATTCTCTTCGCTCTTTTCGATCCGTCTTTTCAATTTCAGCCTTGTATTTTTCGCGTAATATTTTCAGTCTACAGTAAGTGTAGAATGCATCATACACGGGTCCAGCCCTTTCTATGGCTTCATGATCGTCCTTTGCAGCCATGGAAATGCCTGTCATGACAGCGTCAAGGCCAGCTCCTTCAGGGGCTCCCGGCTTGTCCGTATCTGCTGCTCGCACAATATTCGCAAGCTCTAGCACCGCTGGGTCCTTGATCTTGTACTTTTCAACAATTGCATCGAAACTACATTTGTCCCCATGATGACCTAGTTCGACGTCTACTGCGTCGTAGGGTATAGCATTTTCTTTTCTGACTATTTCCGGAATTTTCTCATTTGGTGCGAAGATGAATTCAGCCTTGGAGTCAATGAATCTCTTGATCAGCCATGGGCATGCTGTTCTGTCGACGTGAACGTATTCGCGAGTCACCCACTTCAAGCTTTCACCCTTCCAGAATCGTTTTGTGCTAATTAGAGTTAAGCCTTCTGTTTGCTTCACACCTCGCTTCTACCTACGTGCGGTTGTTTTTCAGCAATCGAGAATCGTCCGGTCGAGTTTTCGGCGTTTCATTTATAACCGGCAACGACAATTGTCAAGGTCTGACATAGAACTGGGAGAGCAGCGGCTTTGACCAGGGAAGATTTCGCTTTTCATCATCTGGAGACAAAGGAAGATGTCGAGCAGCATTTGGAGGTAATGCGGAAAGTTTTTGGAGAGAATGGTCACATTGACTTGCAGGTTAAAAAATGGATTGAACATCATCCCGCGATGACGTTGAAAGACTTCCTTGTAATTAGACACCGAAGTAGAATCGTTGCGTGTCTCAACATTATTCCGTCAAGGTGGAGCATCGGCGGAGTCGAGTTGAAGGTTTCAGAGTTGGGATGCGTCGCTACGCTTCCTGATTATCGCCATCAAGGGCTTCAACGAATACTGCAAACGGAGTATCACAAGCAGCTTTCGGAAGAAGGGTATGATCTTTCGGCGATAGAGGGAATACCTTACTTCTACCGACAGTTTGGTTATGAATATGCGTTGCCGCTTTTGGAACAAGTGACAATAAGACTTGACGAAGTGCCTGACCACAAGGTTGTTGACGAAATCCGTCCATTCACCAAAAGCGACATTCCACAAGCTAGCAGGCTTCTCAAGGTGGCTCAAGAAAAGTTCTACGTTCACACTGTACGGGACACAAGCATCTGGAAAATGCAGCAAGAAACTGGCATGATCGCCGAATGCAAGTTCGACGGTTATATTGTTGAGAAGAATGAGAAAACCAAGGCATACTTTAGAGTCAGTTACAGCCCTGATGGGAAAGAATTGGTCCTGAGAGAGATAACAGACGTCAGCCAAGGCATGGCGAAGTCAATTCTTGCCTTCCTAAGGAACATTGGCACAGAGCGTGGCCTCAAGACTCTTGCTGCCACGATTAGCTATCATGAGCCTTTTGCGGAACACATTGCTGCTATCGGCGGAATGAAAAAGGTTCCTCCGTACGCTTGGCAGCTTCGTGTCATGGACTACGCAGGGATGTTTCAAAAGATGAAGCCACTCTTCGAAAAGCGTCTTGAAGAGTCCACCTACCGCGACCTGACAGAAACCGTGAATTTCAACTTCTATCATTTCACCATTCAGTTGAGCGTAGAAAACGGTGCAATCAGGAAGGTTCAGCGTCTTGAGACCAGCGAGGACAAATCAATAAGAGCCAGTCCGAGTGTCTTCACCCAGCTTTTGTTCGGATACAGGAACCGTGAGGAACTTGAGGGTATTTATCCTGACTTCATGGTGCGCGCCAGTCACAAGCACTTGGTCGACGTCCTGTTTCCAAAGATGCCTTCCTATATCCACACCGAGTACTAGGTGCAGTATGCCTAAACATTTATTATCCGTCTCCGCGACTTGCACTCAAGACACGCAATGAGCGTTCAGATCCGAGCCTTCAACGAAAAAGACATGACCGCCGTGGTCAGTCTGATTAACGAACAGAGTAGAGGGTCATACGAATTTGTCCCTTTCACAGAAGAGAGGATACGTTCCATGATGCAGGAAGGGCGACTGAAGATTGCGGTCGCTGAGGAGAACTCTGAATTTGTAGGTTCTGCCGCGTATCATGATGGACACTGGGGGGAAGAAATAGAGTGGCTAACGGTCTCGAAGGCCCAAAATCGAAAGACTATAGGAGACGCACTGGTCCGAGAAATCGAGAAATTCGTCAAGAACAAGAAGGTTTTCACGTCAGTGGGCGTTGGAAGCCCGCTGATAAACGAGTGGATGGAAAGAGGCTACAAACCTGAAGGCGGATTGTGCCACATGATTGCCAACCTCGAAGGCGTTGACCCTCTTCCGAAAATTCCAGTAGGGATAATCTTGCGTAGCTTGAAGCCACGAGAAGACAAGGACTTGGTTGATGCGGTTAATGCCGGGTTTGGATGGGAAAGGCTCAAGCAAGACGATATCCAAAAGTGGAAGACTGATTCTCCTGATTTCAGCGAGGAATGGGTTCATGTTGCAGAGTCTCGAGACAAGATTGTTTCAATTGTCGTGGCCAAAAGGGACGTGAACCATGACAGGTTCTTTGGTGGCAAACGGGGCTATCTGGGTCCAGCAAGCACGCTTCCTGAGTATCGAGGTAAGAACATCGCTTCTGCTCTGACTCGTCGAGCCATGAACTTCCTCTATGAAAAAGGAATGACCTCCGTTGTACTCTACACTTCCGAGCAGAACGTTGTGTCGGTGGCTCTTTTGCAGAGACTTGGCTTCAGAATTGGTCACAATTGGAAATTTATGCGTAAGGTCCTGTCCCAGCCGGGCTAGCTGAACCACTCTGCAGGTTTGCGGACACTTAACCAGCCCAACAACGCTGTGAACAAAGGGTTTTCAAAATGTTGAAAGAGGGAGGAATGCTTGTTATTTCTCTTTGTGGGCTATCTGTTCTTCTACGTCTAGTTCCTTCACTCGTGTTTCGATGAATTCTGCGACTTTGTCTTGGCTAAACTTCTTTTCTTCTCGTTGCTTTTCCAGTTCTTCCTCGATCGTCTGCAGGACTTTTTCGACATCGAATGGTTTGAGTATGTAGGCGTTGGCGCCTCGGTTCACGGCGTCCACGGCGTTTTGGAGCGTTGGGTAGCCTGTGATTATTATCTTTCGCATCTTGGGGGTTGTGTCTTTGATTTTTGTCAGAAGTTCTATTCCTTCCATGTCGGGAAGCCTGATGTCAATCAGGGCGACGTTGTAGAAATTTCTCTTTGTTTTTTCTATTCCCTCCTTGGCAGTGCCTACCGAGTCAACATCATACCCTTCGTCCTCAAGTATCGCTACGAGCACTTTTCTTATGTTCTCGTCATCGTCAACAATGAGGATTCTAGTGGTTTGATCCATATTTGATCACCTCCTTCTTTCTTTGGTTTGATTGGAAGGGTGACCGTGAAGGTTGTGCCCTTTCCATGTTTACTCGTTACACTGATAGAGCCCCCATGGGCGTCGATGATGCGTTTGGAAATAGCCAGTCCGAAACCCATTCCCTTGGCCTTTGTCGTAAACAGCGGAGTCCAAAGCTTTGCCAATGTCTCTCTTTTCATGCCTGCTCCGGTGTCTGAGAACGTGAATTCGACGTTTTCACGTAGTCTTCTGTTCTTGATTGCTAGGGCTCCGCCACGAGGCATGGCGTCAACGGCGTTTTTGATGAGGTTAACGATTGCCCTTTTCAGTTTTTCGCAGTCAGCCGTTATTTTCGGCTTGTTCTCGGTTGAATTTACAAGCCGAATATTCTTCGGTATCTCAACCAGTCTCAACGCTTCTTTTATCAATGATTTCGGAGTGCTTTCAATGAGATCGAGCTTCATCTCTCTTGAATAATCCAGAAGATCATTTATGATCTTGTTCGAGTATACTATGTTCTTCTCTACCAGTTCAAGCATCTCCATTATCTTGCCGTCTGACTTTGAGTTTGGGCGTTTTTTCATGTAGTATGTGGCGCCTGCGATGCTCGTTAGAGGGTTGCGCAGGTCGTGGCCTACCATTCCCGCCAGTTCGCCTATAACCGCCAGTCTTTGGGCCTTCAACAACTGTTCTTGAGACTTCTTGAGCTCACGTGTTCTCTCGTCTACCTTCTGCTCAAGCTGCTCTCTTGCCTCTCTCAAGCTTGCGATCAGCTGAGCATTTTCAATTATTATTGCCGCTTGATGCAGGAACAGCTCCAAGGGAGCAAGGGAATCTCTTGTCGGTATGCGTCCGTCCACTGGGTCGTCCATGCTCATGATTCCCACAACTCTTCCTTCAGGCGTACGGAGAGGGGCATAAAGCATGTCCTGAGGGTGCCAGTCAACCATTTCTTCCACGGAAAGCCTGCTTGGAACTCCCGTATATGTCGTCGCTTCGTTCGCGGAAGTTTGAGGCGGGACGCCGTGAACGTTCTCACGAATCCAAGGATCATTCCATGGCAGATAATAGAATTCACCTAGCTTGTATCGTTCGAATTTTGGACCTAATCGGTCCTTCCATACGCTGCCAGAGACTGTCCTTTTCAGCAGAAGTCTGACTTCTTGTTTCGTTAATCCCGATGTCACAAGGTCCATTCTGTTCAGATTATCGTCTCTTAGAGAGATTACAACTCTTCTCCATGCGAATTTTCTTATGGCTTTCGTGATAACTTCTAATCTTTGATGCATTTCTTTGACGTTCATGATTTCGGTGGTGCTTTTCATCAGATATGCCAGTCGTTTGGAGAGCTCTTTCAGCTTGTCCTTTCTCACGAGATTACTCATGGCGGTTGCAGCATGGGAAGCCAGTATTTCGAGCAGTTTTCTGTCCTCTTTGTTGAAGGCGGTAGCCTTCTTGCTTTCTACGTTCAGAACTCCGAGGACGTTGTTTCCAGTCTTAATTGGCACCGCAAGCTCAGAGACTATACCTTTTCTGCTTGCTTCTCGCAACTTGGCAGGTTGTTTGTCTTCAGATATTATTTGGAAACCCGCGGTGTAGGTCTTGTCTTTCCTGACGTCGGGAACATAGACAGATCTACCGCTTTTCGCAGCTCTGACAGTAATCCCTTTACGCCCGTTGAGCGGTAGCTCAAGCACTACATTTTTTGAATACCCTCTGTGGGCAACCAGGCTGAGCATTTTTCTTCTAATAATGAGAATGTCAGCAATTTCGAAACCCAGGGTCTTCTTTGTGGCTTCCATAGTCAAATTGTAAATCTCTTCCATGTTCTTGGTCATGTTCAGGCTTTGACCGTACGTGTTTAATGCAGAAAGTCTTCTTTCGAAATTCTTCCTTTCTTCCTCAGTCCTCTTGCGCTCAGTGATGTCTAGCAGTTGGCCTATTACCCGTATCCTGCCGTGTTCGTCTCGTATTTCTGAAGATTTGATTTCAACGTCTCTTTTTTCGCCATTTTTTCGAATTGCTTTGAACTCATATTGAGCAGGAACATGTTCTCCCCTTAACCTGCGCACGTATATTCCTTCCACGAGCGCCTTACTTTCATCGCTGAGAAATTTCCTGAAATCCTGACCAACGATTTCGTGTTTAGGATAGTCAAGAATGCCGCCGAGCTCATCGTTGGCGTAGATGATCGTGAAATTGTCATCTATGATTGCGATTCCATCATGCGAGTTTTCGACGATTGACCGAAAACGTTCTTCGCCTCTATGCAGTGCCTTCTCCATCTGTTTTCTTTCGGTAAGGTCTCTGACCGTGCCTAACGAATACCATTTGCCCTTGATCTGTACCGCTGAACGGGAGAGTTCGATTGGGAACTCCTCTCCAGTCTTTCTTAGGGCCGTTGATTCGAGGGTCTTGTTGAAAGCTGGGTCTTTTCCTGTTTCCCTGAAGCTTGTGAACCTTCTCACATATTCTTCTTGGATGGCTTTGGGAGCCAGGATTTTGTGTGCTTCTTTGCCAATTGCTTCTTCCTTTGCATACCCGAAAATTCTTTCTGCAGCAGGGTTCCAGTAGGAGATTTTTCCTTCGTCATCCATCAGTACGATAGCATCTCGGGCTGAATCAGTGATCGCTTTGAACTTCTCTTCGCTATCCCTTAGGGCTTCGTTCGTTTTTTTCTGGTCAGTAATGTCTATGGCCACACCGTATCGGGCGTGTCTATTTTCAGTCCATCTGATGGCTTTGCCTATGCATCTGTACCAACGCTCGTTTCTTCGATTCTGCAATTCTCTTACATGAGTTTTCCCGACGTTCTTTCCGAAGATGCGTTTGTTATTGCAGAAGGAACATGGTTTGTCCTGTTTTTGGAATACGTGGTAGCACTTTTCACCTACGATTTTCTCTCCGAACAATTCTTTGGCTTTGTCATTGACGAAGAGTATGTTGTGGGTTCGTGGGTCCGTGACGTAGATTATCTCATTGAGCCCGTCGCTTAGAACTCGCAGCCTCTCCAATTCTTGTGGGAGCTGTTTCTTTTCGCTGGGTTTTCGATTGCGTTGTGGGTTCATTTTGTCACGCGTTCCCTTTCAGACGTGGTTCGTTTTCTTGCCGTGTACACGCACCCTAGGAAATCCGTGCATGTATCGTCAGGCTTCAACCCGAGTTTTTCGTGGAGACGTTTTGTGATGGTCTTTTCGATGTATGGCGCTCCGGGTCCAAACAGGGCCTCCAATGCGTCCTTGAATCCTGACAGGTTTTTCGGAATGTTATCTTTTTTTACGTGGAAAGAGGCTTCTAAATGGAAGAATATGGCTTGTTTCGAGGATTCGCCCAATGAAGAGAAGCCTTCTTCAACTGCTGATAATAGGATTTTGCTGAAGTCGTTGTGAAGCAAGTAGTACCCTCGCAATCGTAATGTAGTCTTGGAAGGAAACTCGATGAAGCTTTGATAAAACGTTTGTGAACTTCGAATATGAATTCCTAGAATTCACGCGCAATGTGGATTACGGATTTTGTGTTTTAGTTTTCCTTCTTTTTTTGTGAGAAATATCGTTCAGCCGCTTTAACGTAGTCTACAAACCTGAACTGCCTGCTTTCATCCCATTTCAGAATGTTTCCTTCTGATCCCATCTTTTCGTACAGTTTTCTCATTATGAGTACTTCAAGGAACCGGTTGCCTTCTCCAAAGATCTTTTCAAGCCCGTTTTCAAAGTCCTCGATTCGATAAGGGATTTCCTCTTTTGCTATGTTGTATTTGTTTTCAAGGTGGAAATAGATTGATTGTCTGGCGGATTCGCCGAGGGAGGAGAAGGCGGAGTCTACGGCTTCAAGGAAGAGTTTCTGAAAGGCCTTGTCCGTCAACCCCGAGATTCCTCTAAAGTGCTCCAGCCAAGAAAACCACGTTGAGTTTCTCATAAACAAATCCCTTATGTCTTCTTAAATTTAATCCTCATCTTCGCGTGTTTCGAGGTCATGTTCGAATCAGATAATTATGAATTGTATGAAATCTAATTCCGGTTGTCTCATATTCTGGATGCGACTCTCTTGACTCAAATGGAGTCTTGAATACAATCGTTTTTCAGTCGGTCCGTGAAGGTGCGTTCATCCCCTCACTTTGCTGTCCGAACCGATCCATGTTTGTCGAAGTATCTTCTCGACGTAGTACTTGGACATCTTTTCTGGAGTCAATCCTGTCTTCTCCTTTATTACAGGAAGAACTTCGTGCCAGATCTTTCTGGTCACTATCAGTCTTCTGTTGAAGTCTTCTGCTGACAGATTGTTGACACGAAGTGCTTGTCTCAACAGTTCCTTGTAATTCTCAGGCAGGCACTTCAACTTGTAGGAGTAGAATATTCTCCATTTTGGCGGAGGCAGGAATTCTTCGTTCAAGGCAAAGATTACGTTGAGCAATAGCTCCATGGCATAATTCAAAGAGTAGTGTGAAGACAGCAAGTCCCCTCTGTCGATCCATGCTTCGGCTATGGTGCCTATGCCTTCTTTGGGAGGGCAGCAGTACCACTTCAGGTATTCGCCACACGTTGCTATGCGTCTGACCCAAAATTCCCATGGTACCTTTAGCTTGGCTTCAAACATCTTTTTTGTTTTTCCTTCTGGATCGAAAACAATCTTGGCGTGGGAATAATCCCATTTCTCTGTTTCGTTCCATTTCCATTCTTTGAATTCCCGGAGAAAGTGGACTTCGAGGTCGATGTCTACTCCGGAGCGTTTTCTTTCTTCTGAACCTAGGTTATAGATTTGCATGCGCAATCGCTCGTCCTTTCTACTCAGAAAGACGGTTATGTCTAGGTCTGAGGATTTGTCTGTGAAACCTCTCACCACGCCGCCGAGAAAGACTATCCCAACCACGCTTTCGAGGGCAGCTATTCTTGAGACGAGTCTTTCGGCGGTTGCTCTGAAGAGTCCTATTTGATTCTTGCCTTTTAGTTTGGGTTTCATCTTTATGTCCTTCTGTCTCTTTTGTTTTGGTAACTTGGTTTACAGCCCTCAAGAAGGAATCGTGCGGTTTCCGAGTTTAACGTTTCGCCTTTTCTCGTTCTCGAAGGTTGAGTTTCAATCTTGATTCTGCATTCACAAAGTCCTTTTCTGTGATGGAAATCAGTCTATGCGAGAGCCGTTATGGAACGGGTGGATTTCTCTTGAAGATGGAATCGATTGCGGTCGTAATCCTTGCGGTCTGCGTGTTCCTATCGTTTTATTTTGCTTTTTTGACGTTTCAAATGGTTGATGAGACCTCGAAGAAGGAATTCATGGCCTTGGCGGTGTCCTGTCTGGTTGCCAGTGTGACGATTTTCGTTTGTCTGATGATCTATTTGCCGCTGAAAAGGGCTTTTCGAGAATAACGTCTTGCTCGGCAACTGAGAAGATCATGAAAGCAGTTGATAAGACCTTGGATCCCTGTCAGGGTCGGACACAGAAAAAGGGAGAGAGAATTGAGTTTCTCAGCGTTTTTTCATTGATGCTATGAATTCATCTATCGGGAGCGCTGCCAAGCTCATGATTTTGACTGTTCCCCTCGAGCCTAGTTCGATTGAGACTTTGCTTATGGTTTTGTTGTCTGGAGCTTCGACGATGTTCACGAAGTCGTACGGACCGAGCACGGCGTATTGGCTCACGACGCGAACACCGAGGGCTTCTAGTTCCTTGTTGACTTCCTTGATTCTCTCCGGTTTCTCTTTTACTGTTTTCCACCCTTCGTCTGTCAGGTTGGAGAGCAGAATGTAGTAGGGCATCTGGGCCACCGACCACAAGTTATGCGGCGTGTCGGCTTTTCAGCTTTTCGACTTCCATTTCGTACAGAAAAATCGGGATGTCTCTTTGAAATTTCGGTGGAGGCTTTTTATATTGCTTGTTTGATGGTGTTCCTGTGCTATTCTATGCCCCATTTCTTGGTGACCTTCACGATGAGGAAGATGACGAACGCCACGATGATGAAGGTTATCACAGCTACCAGGAAGTCTCCTATTCCGAATATTTGTCCTCCGTAACCAGCCGGCGGGTTTCCTTGGGCATCGAATGTTGTTGACGGAAACGCAACCTTGAAAGTCGCTAGATTTCCAAGTCCAGGTATTGCAAGACCTATTATTGGCATTATCAGGTCTTTGACTAGTGCCAGCACTACAGCGCCTAGGTAGACGCCGATAATGAAAGCAACAGCGAGACCCATCACCTTATATTTCGATATGAAGTCCATGAATTCAGCCCACAAGCCCTTTGGCGCTGGTTTGGTTGGAGCAGGCTTTGGTTCTAACGCCGTTCGAATCCTCCTGAGTTCCTCCAGCATCTCGTCCTCTTTAGCCAAAAAATCACCTTGCACGATTCCTCTTTCCCTTTAAGCTAATAAGACTTTGGGCACGTTGAAGAATAGGCTGATGGAGATTCAACTTCTTTCCGATCCCTGTGTTTTCTTTCTTGTTTGAATTTCAAACACGTTTTACAATTGGGTTGTCTTAACGAGATCCGCAAATGATATTTGCTCATCAAATCTATTAAGAAGCTTGGAGAGCATGTGGTTGAATAGACTGTTCTCTGGAATTGTGCTTGCGCTTTTGTTAGGAGCATTTGTCTGGGTGGTCTTATCATATGCGGCTGGAACGAAGATTTCGCTTTCTCCAACATATGTAGAGGCGCTTCCGGGCGACTCTTTCACTATTGAAGTCTCGGTGAGCAACGTCAGCAGACTAGGCGCTTGGCAAGTTGTCGTGAAATATAGCGGCACTATAGTGAACTGTACTTCGGTCTGGATTCCGGAGGACAATGTTTTTCAAGGCAAGACATGCGTGCCGGTGCCGTCAGTTCTGAATGAACGCACCGTCGACGGGTACAATTACACACTTTTTGGCAGTACATTGTATGCAGGATCAGTAGACGTGTCAGAAGGTTTGTTGTTCAGAATGAACTTCACAGCCCAGACGTACGGTTTGACGCAGTTGCAGATAGCGACGAAGGAGAACCCGGCGCGATATGGCACGAGACCGTATGAGATGCACTATTCTGTGCTCGTGGATGGTGATGGGCAGGAACTTCCTTTCGCGATTGAGAACGGGAGCATGGAGGTTGGAACTCGGCAGGCCCTCACGTTGACGACTTCTGAGGGAGGAACAACCGATCCTCCACCGGGAACTTACGAGAATGCTTACGGACAGAATGCGACTGTGACAGCAATTCCAGACACCTATTTTGTTTTTGACCATTGGTTGCTCGACGGGAACCGCGCTGGAACATCTACTTCAGTCGTGGTCCTCATGACCGAAAACCACACGTTGCAACCTGTTTTCGCAAGAAATAACTTCACTCTGACAATATCTGGTGTCGTTGGAGGCACCACTAGCCCGCCCCCGGGAACATACACTTTTCCAGCCGGAGAAGTCGTTCAAGTCTTTACCACCGCCAACGCGCCGTACAGATTCGACCATTGGATTCTGGATGGCTCCTCAACAGTTCTTGAGAATCCGACCAGCATTCTCATTGATCACAACTGCACCCTAGAAGCAAATCTATCCGAAGTTTCCTACACGAGGACCATCTACGTAAGGCCTAACGGAGCTGTGGATCCGCCGGATGTTCCGATTCAAACCATTGACAACGTGACCTTCGCCTTCACCGGAACCATTACCGATTCAATCATCGTGGTGCAGAGAAGCAACATAGTAATTGACGGAAAAGGCCATGCACTTCAAGGCGGGGGAAGCGGAGAGGGCTTCAGCCTGTACGGCGTGAGCAATGTGACGATCAAAAACGTGAATATCAGAGGGTTTGACCGTGGCATATGCCTCTTTGGGTCATCGCTAAACGTCATTTCTGGAAACAACATAACATCAAACAAGTGGCTCGGCATAGCGCTCTACTATTCCTCCAACAACACGATAGCCCAGAACAATCTAACGGCAAACAATGACGCGGGCATCCGTCTTGAATATTCTTCCAACTGGAACACGATAGTTGAAAACAACGTAGCCGCAAACGAGTGGCTTGGCATTTACATCGATTCTTCTTCAAACAACTCCATTCACCGCAACAACTGGGTGAACAACACAAACCAAGCCTATGTCGCAAGCAACGGCTGTTTCTGCGGCAACTTCTGGGATGATGGTTTCGAAGGCAACTATTGGAGCGGGTACGCTGGCATTGACTCAGACCATGACGGAATAATCGAGGCGCCATTTGTCTTGGATGAAAACAACATGGATCATTATCCGCTGACGGGGAAGTTTCATCGTTTCAGCGCCTCGGCAGGCTATCTCGTGAATGTGATTTCGAACTCGACAATAGAAGACTTTCAGTATTCTGAAGCTGCTCGGAAGATCACTTTCAATGTCAGAGGTATGAACGGCACAATTGGCTATTGTAGGATCGCGACAGAGCATGGACTTATGGATGTGAATCACATTCAGGTGTTGATTGATAAGGGGCACACTGCGCTACTCTATGTGAACTATAACGTGCGCGATAACATGACCCACAGATGGATCTACTTTGCATACGAACAGTCAACACACGTGGTGGAGATCTTGGAAGATTTCATGCCACCCGCCGTTTCTGTTCTCTCTCCGGAAAACAAGATCTATTCTGTGGGTAATGTCTCCCTGGTGTTCACTCTCAATGAATCTGCATCTTGGAGCGGCTACAGTCTGGACGGCGCAGCTAACGTGACTGTTGGCACGAACACGACTTTGACCAATCTACTCGACGGAACGCACAATGTCCTTGTCTATGCGAATGATACGGTCGGCAATATGGGCCATTCAGGAGTCGTGCTTTTTACGGTTGACACGACACCTCCAAACATAACTGCTGCATGGCAAATGCCAGGCATTAATGATGTTTCACCTGAGGATATTGTGAAAGTCAATGTCACGGTCAGAGATGATGTCAGTGGAGTGGAGAAAGTCACTCTCATCTACGCATACACTAACGTCTCAGGCACATGGAACGGCGTTGTTGAAATGACAAACATTGAAGGAGGTATTTGGAACGCCACGATCCCCGTCTTTCCATACGGGACACACGTGATTTACACGATCATGGCTGAGGACAACGCCGGCCACACTGCAACTACTCTGGTTGAAAGTCAATATCAGGTAATTCCAGAGTTTTCACCTCTACTTGGTCTCTGCCTCTTCGTGATGACTTCACTTTTGGCAATAGCAGTCTGCAGACGACGGAGAAAGTCTGCGCAAACGGACGCTGAAAGTTTGGAGATTTTCGTGAAGATTCACACAAATAACAGAGGGCGTGCTAATCTGCCAAGAGCTTCTTGATTCTCGGGGCTACGTGAAACAGCAAGGCCAAAAATAGTGGAACCAATGTGAACGTGTGCAGGTCGCTGCCCAAACTTCTGTTCAGTAGCCCGCCACTCAGACCAGATATTACATCACTTGTCCTTATGTCCCAGGCAAAACCTGATACAACACTCACTATCAAAAACAGTAGTGCGAGCCACCCGGACCACCGGCCTATCTTGCTCCAAATGTCTGCACTCAATGCTCTGTGCTCCTACGGGAGTGCGTTTGTGGGCTTGAGTTTGACTTCAGCTTCATCTGAATAGCCTCGACTCTCCCAAGTGCCCTTGAAGTCGTAGTCTACGAGCTCTATGTGATCAGGTTTGCTAATCCATTTGTAACCCCATTTTCCCGGAACCACCAAACGTAACTTTTCAGGCAGGGGTGCCCCGTTTTGCTGGTATGCCAGAATCACGTCTTCACGCTCTGCTGTCGTCAAGTTTAAATCTGTTGAATACCCGTCTGCTGCGCGGAACACAACTTTGACCGCACTCTGAGAGACGCCGGCTCTTTCCAATACGAGCGCAAGCCTAACGCCAGTCCATTGATCTCCGTCTCTGACAGGGGAGGTGGGAAAATCCACGCAGTATAGGGCAGCAACCACTGTTGCGTTGGGCATCGCGGCAAGTTCTTCTAAACTCAGATTAAGAGGATGCTCAACCAAACCGTCGACCAACAGCATGTCTCCTGTACTTGGCTGGATCGACGCGTCTGGGGGCTTCCTGCCAATGATGTTCAGGTTTGAAGCCAACACAACAACGCCTGAAGTTCCTAAAACAATGCCTAACAGGACAAAGAGTAACTTCTTGTTCATGATTGTCCTCTCTTACAATCGTTTTGTGATCTCGGTTGCAATATGACTTATGTCATATTTAAGGTTCATGGGCCAGAAACAAACTATTTACGTGTCAACTGCCCCTGTTAACAGCAGTCTCAAAGAATGAGAAGATCTGCCTCCTTGCTCGTTAGAAGGCCCATACGAATGGTGAAGCGGCTGGGATATGAAGGATTCATTGCGAAATTCGTAGTGGGCCGGGAGAGATTTGAACTCTCGACCTTTCGGTGTATGCAAAAGCTTCGGGAGACTCAACGGTATGTTGGCTCTCCCTCAACTCCTTTATCAGCCGAACGCTCCAGCCAAGCTGAGCTACCGGCCCTCATCGGTGTCATCTAGTATAGATGGCTGATTATTTTTAAGGGTTTTCGGATACTCCCCGTCATTGGCGACATCCTCCGCATACCTCCATTTCTTACTGCAAATCGTAACTGGGAAGCCAGTGAAACTATCAAACTTGGTTTCGACAATATATCATTCAAGCATGCAATGCATCGAGCCTCGTACTAAAGACCTTTTTGTATCTTGGGCGTGCTGCTTTCGCCCTCAGGCAAGCATCAGTATGGCTAAAACTATCAGGTTGTAAGTCGCATGGGTAATGGCAGTGGTGACGTAGGAGTTCCAACGATGATAGATATAGCCCAACACCAATCCAGATAGGAAGGCGTAGACAAAGTAGATCATTTGTGGATCGAAGTGAAAAAGTCCCCAGGTTGCGGAGGAAACGACGAGAGCGGGAAGGAAGGAGTATTTGCGGTTTATCGTGTTCTGTAGGAAGGCTCTGAACGTGAACTCTTCGCATACCCCGGCCAAACTCAGGCCAATCGCAACTGAAAGTAATCCAACTGGAGAGCCGCCGAGATCTGTGATAATTCTGTTGGACTCCTCAGCTGCTTGACTGGTTCCAAGAATTGGCGTGAGGACGCTAGTAACAACGATGTCAAACAGAAGTAGGGCGCCTCCTAATGCAACGCCTCTTAGAATGGTTCCAGGTTTGATTTCTAGTCCTATGTAGCTCCTGATGTCAACGTGTTTTGATAGCATGTAGGTGAGGGGAACGACGATTATGAGCAGCTCAGAAAGGATCAGTGCAGGGCCGTATCCAAGCAGCAGAGCAAGTGCGCCTCCGACGAATAAGAGAAGCAGGAAGGAGACTATCACGGCTAAAACGGCCGCGAAAGGAGTTACAGTGTTCTGATTCGTCACAGGGTTCGCCTCTTTTCATACTCTTGTTTGTGAACGTACAAGAGGATTTGCTTATTATGGCCCCACGCTGCGGGCGAAATTTTGAACCGAGTATACATTTGAAGTTTTATATACTTTTGTGAAGAAATCCATTTTGTGGTTGGTTGTCTTGATTGAATCAAAGGCTTTTCCGTTACTTAAGTGGGCGAATGTTGGCGCATTTCTAGTTACCGTCTTGGTGAACGCTTTGGCGAGTACGGGCGCACTGAACGGAAAATCAACCGGCGAAATTTCTGATAGATACGCGACGTTGGTGACTCCCGCGGGATATGTCTTCGCTGTCTGGAGTGTGATCTACATTCTGCTTGCCGTCTTTGTTGTTTTTCAGGCGTTGCCCAGTCAAAGAGGCAAGGCGTTCCAAAGGGAAGTCGGCGTTCTTTTTGTGCTGGGCAGCGTCTTCAACGTTGTGTGGATCTTTCTCTGGCAGTATGAGTTCATCACGTTGTCTGTTCTTCCGATGTTTGCATTGTTGGCGACTCTGGTTGCGACCTATTTGCGTTTGAACATCGGCAAATCGAATGTTCTGATGAAAGAGAAGTTGAGTGTTCATTTGCCGTTCAGCGTCTATCTAGGTTGGATTACCATAGCGTCCATCGCTGATGTCGCTGCTTCATTAGTATCTGTGAATTGGGATGGTTTCGGTCTCAGCGATGTCACGTGGGCTATTGTCGTGATTGTCGTAGCCTTGGCTACTACGTCGTTAGTTGTGTTTACGAGGAGAGATGTCGCTTATGGCCTTGTCATCATGTGGGCTCTAGTCGGCATAGCAGTCAAACAGAGTGGAAACCAAAGCATTGTCACGGCAACTGAGATAAGCGCAGTAGTCATGGCGGTTGCATTGGTCCTGTCGATTCTCATATCCAGATTCAAACGATGAAAATCGCGGCGCGTGCGTGGTTGATGGATTGGAGAATACCCGGGAATCATTGTGAGATCTTCGGAACGCTTTTAATTGCTACTCGCCTATTTCTGGATTGGGCCCGTAGCCCAGTCTGGATTAAGGCGCCGGCCTTCGGAGCCGGAGAACGGGGGTTCAAATCCCCTCGGGTCCGCCAAAATCTCCACATCGGCGCGCAGAATTGGCTCTTCGTGTATTGGCTTGTGTTCAGGTTCTAAGGCAAAGAAGAAACAGCGTTTGCTTCCAATAGCGCGCGCGTTTAGTTTCAATTCTGTTTATCTGCCACTTGCGAATTTTATCTTGCGAGTATATTTTTGGGAAATGAAAACGATGGTCGTCAGGAAGAATACTAGTAAAAGCATGCTTACGGCTGTGGGGAATTCTGGAATTACCTGGTAGATGTAGTAACGTCCTGCGTTGTCGTTTACTGCAGGGTTTCCAGCATTATCGTACGCAGTTATTTTGTATCTTACCGATGTCCAATTTTCGTATTCTGGGATCTTAGTTTGATAGGCGTTTGCACCGATTTTACTCATGTTTAAAGGAATCCATGTGGTTCCGTTATCGATGCTATACCCTAAAGTTACGTTGCAAATTCCCGAACCATGGTCTGTTACCGTAACGGTCACTGTTACGTTTTGATTGGGCTCTATATTCGCGAACGGGTCTTGCGTTGGACTCCCTATTTGTGGCGGTATGTTGTCAACGAAAACCGCTAGGAGCGTATGGTTTTTGTCCATAAGGATGTCAACTGGATTGGTTGATCCTATGTTGATTCCGTCAAGCCTCCAGTGGTCAAAGGAGTAGCCTGCTTGCGGGGTTGCAGTTACAGCCACTTCGGTGCCTTGAACATAAGTAGTGTAGATGCCCGATTCTGGACTCGTGTTTCCACCAGTCGCCGGCATAATGTTTAATGTATAGCTCACAACCTCCGTGCTAGACGGGATTGTTAGGTAGCTTGGATGGAGAGTGGAGTCGAAAAACCACTTGACATTGGAATCACGGCAATCATAGATTTTGAAGCCAAGGCAGCTTCCTTTTGGAATGATTTTGGCTGGTAGGTCAAAGGAATGGGTAAATTGTGTGGGCACGTCTGAACTGGTTGAATTGAAATACCCAGTATTCCAACTTGCAATCAAATTGGAGTCGTGATTTTCGTCCCAGTAGTATAGTGACACTTGGAAATGTTGGCTGGGTTCACGGGCCGTGGCCCAAATCGATAGATTCCAAAGACCTTTCTCTATCAAAATGCCCTCGGATAACTGGCCTGTGTGGATTCCCTTAAACTCCCAATGGCCATGGCCAATCCACCAGTAATCCCAGGGGTTGAAGGCCACTGTCTGGGATTGGTTGGATGTTGGTATCTCCATGTCCATAAAGTAGTGGTCGGTGCAATACCATTGCTCTCGAAGCCAGTATAACGTGACCGTGGTGGCCGACAACAAACTATTCTGTGCAGCCGGGTTCACGACAAAAAGGGCTTCGGCCTGGCTTGGCATATGTTCTGCGTCTCCAGCCCAAGAAACCTCTATTCTCCATCGCCCTTCCTGACTCGGAGTGAATGCGTCGAGAAATGTTCCACCGGGTAAGGTCGTAATGTTTTTTGTCTCCTTGACGAATCCTTCATAATTGTAGGACGAGTTTTGGAAGTATAGCTTGTATACCAGCGTAACTTGTACGCTACTAGTCGGAGGAGGGTGAATTGAACCATTCACCGTAACGGAGCCTCCGAAGAATATTACCTCTGGCGAGACATCGCACATGATGGAGCTTTTTCCAACGGTGAAAGACTGTGAAGAGCTTTCAGAGCCAGCGTATTGTTCGTTTCCAATCCATGAAGCATTAACCTTCCAATCACCAGCCATGTCAGGCGTGTAACTGTCGCTGTAGAGGCCATACTGGTCGGTAATGGTTGCTCTCGGTACGTTAGAACGATCAGGTCGTGTATAAGTCAACATTAGCTGGGCTCCTGCGATGGGCGGGGTCACATTGCCCGAAACGATTATGGATTCGCCGAAATCTATCTCTGACTTTGAAACAATGCAGGTTATCTCACTTGAAGGAAGAGTCTCCAGATAGTATACGTTATCGCCGCACCCAGAAGCGACGTACTTCCCATCAGTGGTAATTGCAACATCTTCTATAATAGTATCGATTTGTCGTTCACACATTGTGTTTGCCATTTTATCTATAACTGTGATTTTTTCAAAGTCTCCAACAACTATTCGATCAGCGTTGGCTGATACTGAAACGGCCCTTATGCTAATGTAAAATGGTTTTTTTAGCAGAAGACTTCCATTATTGGCGAACAAGGACAAATCTTCTCCTATTGGACATCCAGCTGCAATGTATTCGCCATCCGGCGAAACTGAGACCGCATCGACATCGTATTCGAAATCTTGGCTCCAAAGTATGTTGCCTGATTTATCAAAGAAGTACAGCGTGTCATCCCAAGACCCGGCAGCTGTGTACTCTCCTCCTGAGGAGGTCGAGACCGCACTAACCCAGCCACCGGCCGTGTAATTCCAGATTAGATTCCCAGAAATATCATAAAAATAGGCAAAATTTGCTGTATCTCCAGTTACAATATATTGTGCATCAGGTGAGATGGCTGCATCGAGTGGCCAGCTGCCTTGAACTAGATCTTTCTGCCACATAATGTTTCCAAGGTTATCAAATAGATAGATGTCTGGTTCCCCGATTCTGTATTCGCCAATACCAGCTACTATTCGGCTCCCATCTCCGGAGATTGCTACACATTTCACATTAACTGTGAAGTGATATTGCCAAAGCAGACTTCCGTTGCTATCTAAGAGGAAAATACTTCCATTATCTGTTCCAGCTATCGTATAGCCTCCATTAGAAGAGACTCCAACGCTAACTACCGTGCCGTCTGTCTTATACTTCCAAAAAACCCATCCATACACTGTTGGACTCATGGATACAACAAATAAGGCTTGAGAGACAAGGATTGAAAAAAGCATGATCGACGATTTCATACGCGTCAAGCGCCCAAAACACATCATCCTTGCAACCACGTTGTTGTTTCTTGGATCGAAATATAAAATTAACTGCCTTGTCAACTTTAGGGCAGAAGTTCAACTCCCGCGGTAAGTAGAAGCGCGCGCGTCCATATAAATCTGAAATAGTCACAGTTAATCACAGCGTGCGCTATCTTGACGGAGGAGAACAACATGAGTGAGACCGAAGAGTCCAAACCACAAGAGTATGAAATGAAGGAAACAAAAATTGCAGTGTACCTAAACCAGCGAAAAGACTTTGCGTGGGTCCCAGCAGCCCAGACCGGAGGTGGCAGCGAAGAGAAAGTCAGAACTATTCTCGACGCGCGCGCCACGACATGGCACAAAAACAGCGCGCGCGCAGAATATATGGAACTTATACGGTGGCACAGTGTGAACAAACATCCACAAACAATGCCGCGCCAACGCCTCCTCGCATATAATTAATTGAAAAATAACGCCACAAGAAAACTATTAACGTTGTTCTGGCGGACGCCTGTTTCGACGCGCGGCCGGATGAGAGAACTAGTCGTCTCGGCCGGCCAGACTGTTTATCAATGTCCTAGGAAACGTTCAACTGGACACAGATGAAGTAGTTCGGAGGGCAACAGCCGCGCGCGCGATGGGAGTTTGTCTCGGTGCTTCCATCAAAGAAAATATTGATCAGAAAGGATAGCTAGAGACCACTATTCAAAGAACGAAAGTCGGGTTGTTTTTCCGTAGTCTCTTGCAATCGCGAATACGTCCAGGATGTTTATGATGCCGTTGTTGTCAAGGTCTGCCACGACGTTCCAGTTTGGGTCTCCCGGCTTGCTTCCGAATGCTTGTGCTACTATGAATATGTCTAGTATGTTGACTGTTCCATCCTTGTTAATGTCGGTGGTTAGACCCGGTTTCGCATATGGTTTCATGAGTGGATAACGATCTTGATTGTTTGCATCGATGATGTACGGTGTGTCTCCTATGTTGTCCTGATTTAAGTCGGTTCCGTTATAGTCGCTCCAGTAGTTTCCCTTAGAACCATTGTCCCAAACATTTGAAGAAGATTCGGTGTGTGATTGATTTGAGTTGTTCAGAAAGTTGTTGTGGAATATCGAATTCTCTGAAGAGTAATAAAGCTGTATACCATTCTGGTTGGCTGTCACATTGTTCAAAGATATGCTGTTGTCTGAAGAATAAAGAAGTCTGATGCCGTCGCTGTTAGCTTCTATGTTGTTTTGAGCTATGCTGTTGTTTGAAGAGTAGAAGATTCCTATGCCAAACCAGCCGTTTACCGCCACGTTGTTCTTGAATATGCTATTGTTTGAAGATGAATCGAGAGAGATACCATCGTAGGTGCTTGCAGTCAAGTTGTTTCCAGAAATGATGCTATGAGATGCCGACTCAACGTAAATGCCATACTTAAAGTTTTTTATGTTTGTGTTTCTAATTGTCACGCCGCTTATGCTGTACAAGCTGAAACCGTTTGCGCTTCCATCGCCTTCAAGTGTGTGTCCATTTCCGTCAATTATTGTGTTGTTTCTCTCAATTACAATCGGCCTGGTGATGTTGCCGTTGAGAATATAGGTAACATTATCGGAACTTGAGATAGGCGCTCCCGGGGGGCTTACACTTCCATCAGCCCTAATGTAGATGCTTCCGCTTGGCTCGACTCGTTGGGAACCCAGGGTCCGAGCGTGCGCAGCCTCTGGTAGGTAAACGGTGCCGTCAGTTCTGACGTAGACCGGCCCGCTTGCCTTTATTGGCTGAAGGCCAAAAAACGCTGCTATCATATAGAGAAAGAGCGTGAAGGTCATAATTCGATGAACCTTGTCCATCTATCTTCCCCAACATTTTTCTTCATTCAGACTAGACGGGGGGACTCAGATTAACGTTGCTACGAAAAGGTGTGTCTAGCGCGCGCCCTGTATCTTAATGTTTTTGTGATCAAATAAAAAAGGGGAAAGTGGATGCTTGTATGGGCGCAGGTTCGTTTGCTAGGGTGTCCAATCGTGTATCAAACTGAAAGGCGGGTCATCTACCAGGAAGTAGAAACCGGTTTGCCAAGTGTGTTCGTATCCAGGCTGACTTGCCATTACCAACACTGCTGGGCCTGTCTGCATCGTTTTTGTGTTGACAACCTCTATAAGTTCCTGTCCGTCTTCAGTCACATCATTCAGTTTCATTGGGCTTATATGGTACATTGTTCTAGTCTCTGATTTCTTGATCAAAGTCGTTGTCTCTATGACATTGACCCTGAAGTCGTTTTCAATCACGCCTGTCGTGATGAACCAGCCTGCATTGCGTGTCCAACCATTGGCGCCGCTTTCAACATTGTCGGAGAATCCGATTTGAGGTATCTCTATGTCGTCTATGTACCAGCCTAGCAAATTGGTGTACCCATCTGTCCAATATGTGAAGTATAATTCAATGTTGTGTCCAGCGAAAGCTGTGAGATCCATCTGTTCTTGGTACCAGCCGCCACTGTTGCCGGTGAAAGCGTTCCATCTGCCAGCTGCTAGATAGTCCGTTGGCTCCAAGCCAGCGGGGCAGTTGGGGTTGTCTTGAGGATTCGGTATCGTCGAGATTGTTTGCGTTCCCTCAAGAGTGTACCATTCATTGGTCGTCAGATCGTGGACTTCCACGTAGCCGTAGTCCCAGTCTGGCTCGATGTCGTAGTTGCTCCAGAACTTGAGTGTTGCTCCAGTTCCAGGTATTGCGAAGGTCTGACCTAGTCGGAACCATGACCACGCTGTTCCGTCTGAGTACCATTCATTTGTTGGGCTGTGTGGAAATATGCCTGCGAAATCGTCACCATCGAAGTACACTTTCAGTTCTGGTGCACCGTTATAGAGTTCCCAGTACCATGCGATGTAGGGCAATCGTTCCGGCAGCATCCATCCTGTGGGGTATGCTTCGTCATATGCCCCCCAGTAGTATATTGAATATGGGATGTCCCACCAGCCTGAAGCTGCACAAGGTAGATCCAGATTATAATAGCCATAGATGCCGTTGGCGAAAGACGTGTCGTCAAGGTAGTTTGCGATGGCCCAGTCTTCGAAGATCTGGTCAAAGTTCTTCTTTATGTGATGCGCCTGAAGGACATTGTTCCATCCTTCGATTCCATTGGCTTGTTCATGGACAATATCCCAAATAAGTGGCTGTCCGCCGTAATGTTCGTACATGTAGAGTGTCCAGAGATAGACAACACCGTAGTTCTGCAGATTGCCTTCCCATATCACAAGTGACGTATCCCAGAAGTATATCATATAATACTGGAGGTCTGTGGTGTGTCCGTATCCGCATATGAATTCTGCTAGGGTTGAGCATCCTTCGTTGACCCAAGAGTATTCGTCAGGGTCGTTGTCATTATGTATAAGGTGTTGGAACTCGTGTGCGATGGTTCCTTCATATTGATACGGGAGCAGATTCTCTGGTTCGTATGGCACAGCTATGTACGGGCAACCTACGCCGCCGTCGGGTGTAGGTCCTTGTCGTCTGTACCACTGCCACGTGTCGATGTGTATTATGTTTGCATTGTTGAGGTCGCTTACGTAAGACCAGAAGTATCCCATTATGAAGCCCACACCAAAAACGCCATAGAAGAACTCGTCTCTGATATTGAATACGAGTATCTGTATCTTTCCGTCCTCGAGTGGTCCCGTCCGAGAGTGGTCATAGTCGCCGAAGAAGTCTACACATGTTTGCCCTATCTTGCTGTCAAACTCGTCTGCAACGGCTTGCAGCTGCGCTCCAGTCACATAGTCACGATATCCATCCAAGTAACGATATGACACGATGTGCGCGTTCCAAGACCATGGATAGGCAAAGTAGAAGACATCGTCGTCGACTCCTGGTCCATTAAGGACACGTTCGTCGTGATATTCAACTGTGTTCGTCGGATCATACCATTTCTTGGCGCTCAGTCCAACCCAAACGTTGCACGTTTCAGCCTGGACTATGCATTCGAAAGGTAGGTAGTAGAATCCACCCAAGTAGTAATTGTACACTATCACAGTCCATGTATTTCCTGTGTCTGGTTGTGCCCATGACACAGTCATACCTTCTAGTTCTGGCGTGCCGTCAATGGGATAAGGTTCGTTATCACCTACAATCGGAGGTTGTGCGCTGGCATTAGTCATCGGGGCGTAGACTGCGCCTAATGTGCCTAGCAAAAGAACTGCAATAAATACTGCTGCGAAGATTTTTGTTTTCATCTCTCTTTTCTCCTTTCCATATTAAGAGCACTATAATCTATTACGTCTTTGTTTTTGAATCTTGTGGAACCTAGTTCTATATATTAGCGCGCGCGTTCAGTCAGCTGCGAAGGTCTGGCTTCCGCTATGATTCTGCCGTCTAGGAATGCTTTGACGATTATTCTTGCGTTCGTGTTCGCACCAATGCATCTGATGAATTGAAAATACTGGTTATCTTCCCAGCCGATACGATCCGTGCTGAGAAACTCTTCTGTCCTAATCGCGCGTTCCACAGAGTCAAGCCATTGTTCTACATAAGGCTCAGACCTCTGACATCCTGCAACCAGCGTTGAAGCCTCTAGTTCTATTCCGTAAGGATATTTTTGTGATAAGACTGTCGGCATGGCCTTTCTGAGTTCTTCGCGCTTACAGCCTACAATACAAGCAAGCTCATCCACACTAAGCATCTGATCGTGCTCGATCGATCGGTCGCGTGCTAGATGAGTTCACGCTCGCGAGTGACATACCCCCATCTGTTATCAGGATTCTCTTCCATAACTTAATGCGACCAGAACTATGTCATATATGTCTACAATGCCATCTCCATTCAGGTCGTATGGGCATCCGATTCCACAATTATAGTGGCTCGCTATGACGACCAAGTCGCCTATGTCAACATTTCCGTCCAAGTTTAGGTCACCAGGCGTGGGAGTGAACCTGTAGCGCGCAATACTCACGAGAACCTCCCCCTTTCCTTGTGTCAGTATTCCATGTTGAGGACAAGTCACGTTTAATTCTGTTTCCTCCAGCCTAAGATAGCATGACAGGGATTTGATTTCACCAGCCCGCCAGCGATACATAATGGTTCTTTTGACCCTAAACGTGATCATGGCTAGTGTTCCCGTACCATTAGGAGGATATGTTTGCTCCATGGATAGATGCACATTGCCTGCCGTGTCATTTATGCTCAATCCAACTTTTTCATACGGACCTTCTAAGAAATCTCCGAAAACAGCCTCTGTGACATCCAAAAGCGTTGGATCATATCTGAGTCGGAAACTGAATCCGGTGACGTATGTTGCATCCATAATCCGTATCGTTAGCGTGAAGTTTGCATCCTCGACTTTGAAATCCAGCCCCGGCGGAGAGACAAGAACGCGCGGCCGAGCAGAACGTATTACATAGTCCGCGCTTCTGGTGTAACAATCAATTTCTGAGCCATCTGGGTCGCTCAACCTAGCCTCTAGCAGTATTGGAGATGAAATGATCTTCGGATAGCAGGGATCCAAGACGACCTCAAAGGTGAAGCTTGCTATTGCTTTGGCCTCGGAACCCAAGTCATGCGCAGGCATGCTCCCGAGACCCGCTACCGCGACAAGGCACGTTCCGGCTTCCACATCCACCGCATCGGCTGCCACATAGTACTGTCCTTCAAGCCAAATCGGGACGATCATATGGCTAACCAAGCTTATGAGCGAAGAGTTCCAAGCAAGCGAAAATTCAAATGCATACAAGTCTGTGACGTTCAAAACATCGATGTCCAAATTGAAGGAGCGCCCATGTGCCGGAGTCGTAAAAACGATTCTGCTTGGGTCTACATAAACAGCTACGGCATCCACAACCTTGACTGCCTCACCGATGAAAACGTTGTCGGCCAAATCAGTCTCCTCGCAAACGATGCTGGCGTTGGCGGATATGGTATAATTGCCTGGCAATACATTCATAGTTATCCACGTGAAGATCAGAGATTCCTCATCTTCCGGAGCCAAGTCCATTACAGTTTTGGTCCCAAGAAGAATGGTGTCTGCGAACGCTGTCACGTTAAATGCTTCAGTCTCGGTTCCCTCGTTCTTCACGACGACACTTATATTGAGCGTCTCGCCGGCGTAGACTTCTTCAGCCCAGGGTGTCGCGTCGACTACTGCAACATCATGAGCGACCTGAAAAACCTCCACCGACCCGCCTGAAACTGAATGTCGAATGCTCTCTCCTCTCGAGTTTACTAGATCGCTGAACGTGATGCCTATGCTTGTACTGCCAACGGCCATGGCATCAAAAACGAGGTGAACAATCGCTCCACTTCCGCTGACGCCAGACCTATCCTCCAAGAGAGTGCATGAAAGCTCGAATATTCCGCCCGGGAGACACCCACCATCCGTAGTGGCTGTTTTGACGCCGCCTCCAAGAAACGGTCCCTCTTCATAACGTTGAAGACTCAGAACGCTTGAATCCCATTCGAAAGTCATGATCCAACGATGCAAGTCCAGCACATCAAAAACAAGAACGTCCAAAGTGAAGATCCCACCTGCACCTACTTTGCAATATTGGGGAGAGACGGCGAGGACTGTTGTAGAGCTGTTAGAGCAGAAGCTCGTGTCAACAAACAGGGTTCCGACAAGCAGCAAGGCCAAGAAAGCCCAAGACCTTTTGTCCACTCTCTTCATGCCCCTTCTCCCCTACGAAATGTTTGGCACATTATATTTAAAAACATATTGGCGTACAAAGGAAACGTGCGCTCCTCAGTTACGGCAAGGGTTTGCGAGTTCTGCGAAGGGTTGCCAATTTGTTGCTCGCGAATCTTGCGATAGACAGTTCTATGCGATTGTAGGCGGCGCGCTAACGCCAGAAACGCTTTTATTCTTTTGGAAACACAGGTTGAATGGAGAAAGAAGGAGTGAATCATAGGAAAGCTGTAGAGTGCCTCGTAGTGTTCGTTGCAATGTCCATACTCATTCCCGTGCAAGCAAGCCTACCTTTTTCTAGTGCTCGTTTAGCACAAATTGACGCAAAAGGGACGCTAGTGTTGCAGAGTGTCGACGAGCGATCTTTCTATTTGACAATTGACAGAAGCTTCACATCAACGGTTCCAAGTAGTGTTGCAATAGGTAGTTATGAAGATGTTGCATTCCATGGAGCTGCCACAGTGTCCAGAGGTCGCGAAGCTGTGACCGTGAGATTCGAGGGACTGTTGACCTCGAATGAATTCGGTTTCTGGGTCAAATTCGACATAGACAAAACCCCAGATCTAAAGATCCCAAGTCCGTTGGACATCCCAGGCATCCCAGACATCCCACGCGGCCCTATTCCAGAAAAGTTCATTGCCAGCGGCAAGCTAAACATTGCAGTATCGGAACTCACTTCTCCAGCCCCAGAGCTCACTTGGATACTGATGAAAGGCAAGGTGACAGGATATGGCGGGAAACTCGCCTCCGGAGGCCTGGTGGCTCACGCCAAAGTCAGCGAAACCGACCATTCGACCGAGGTACACGGTGCTTCCGCCGCACAGTACCCCACAGAAGCAGAAGGCGATAATAACGACCTCAGCGTATCCTTTCGCGCTGTGACCTTGGCCATTGCCACGAAAACTGAACTGAACTATGATGGAAACGATCTCTACATCGAAGGTTCTTGGAACGTTCACAACATAAGCGTTGCAGTTGGGACGAACAGTATTGAAACGACTGTCCACCCACTTGTTGAAGGAGCCTCAGGAAGCCTGGAGGTAGTCCTAGCTTCAAAGTGGTCTCCAATTCCGGGGCAGACACAAGGAGCCTTCACTCTGCAAATAGAGGGAATCGAAAAAATCAGTGGCGAAGTTGCCTGCTACAATGTCAGAATGACCGGGCCATCTGAATACGGAATTCCGCTGGGTGACTTCGATAAAGATCGTACAGTGAGCATTCTCGACATCATAAAGGTTGCACAAGCCTTTGGCGCGAAATTGGGCTTGCCAAAGTACGACATTGACATGGACATCAACTGTGACTTCGTCATCAATATCCTAGACATTATGGCAGTTGCCAGAGAGTTCGGAGAAGAATACTAAGGCCATCTTTATCGTGGTACGCGGTGTTTGGGCAACGTATTCAGAATATGAATTCCTTTTTGAGCCATTCAGGGTACCACTTGTATCGTTCGGGAGACCCTGCCTTACGTATTCCTTCGTAAGTCGCTTTTGCGAGCATTATCAATCCACGCGTGTCACGGTGAAGCTTCGCCAAATTCTTTGCCTCAAGATTCTTCAGGATCTTGTCAATAATTTCATCGCTTACGCCAGCAATTCTCTCTTTCAAGTCCTCTCTAGCTAAGTAAAGGCCCGGGTTCACGATGTAGTCCTCAGTCAGCGCTTTCAAAACACCGTCTTCCGTGGCGTCCAACATAGGCAGCGACTCAACTGTTGAAGTAGGGACTCGGAGTTTTTCGTGAACATGTCGCCGCGGCATCTTTAAGTCTTTGCCCAATGCTTTCAACCCGCCTCTGAAGATAACCAGCCTCATGATCTGGTTGGTTCCAGCTCCGATCTGGTTGACCTTTGCGTCACGCAGATAGCTCTCGACCGGGTAGAACCGTGTCCATCCGTCGCCTCCCATCACCTGGACGGCATCGCTTATGAGTCTTTCAAACGTGTCAGAAGTGAACATTTTTGCAGTCGCAGCCTCCACCATCGCATCCATGTGCTGATCCAAGAGGTGCGCCGCGTGATAGGTCAACAAGCGTGAAGTGTACAGTCCTGAAAACATTTCAGCAACCTTCGCCTGATTAGACGGAATGTCAATCGTCGGCTTGTCAAACTGCATTCGCCGCTGAGCGTAAGCAACGGCATAACGTATTGACTCTCTCATTGGACCAAGCATGCCTGCTGAATAGACAACACGCTCAAAGTTCAGCCCAGCCATCATCACCTTCCAACCTGCCCCCTCGGCGCCTATACGGTTTTCAGCCGGAACCTTCACCTCATTGAAATCCAAGAAACCGTTCGGAAGACCAAACCAGCCTGAAAGCTCATTTATCTTCTCAACCGAGAAGCCGGGCGTTCTTTTCTCCACAAGAAAAGCGGTTAAGTGTTGGTACTTGGCTCTGTCTTCAGGTTTCTCGCTGGTCTTGGCATACACAACATAAATGTCAGCCAAGCCGGCGTTGGTTATGAAACGTTTCTTGCCGTTCAATACATACTCTCCGCCTTGACGTCTCGCCGTCGTTTCAATGCCAGCCGCATCCGAACCGACAAACGGTTCCGTTATGCAAACCGCGCCGATGACATCGCCTTTGGCGATCTTTGGAAGCCACTTGCGTTTTTGCTCTTCTGTCCCGAAAGTCAAAAGTTGTTCCACGCCGCCGAACATGGACACCGCGTACGAACCGGACAACGCAGAGCACACTCGGCTGAGTTCCTCAGTCACAATGCCGACCCCAGTCGCGCCGGCGTCCGTTCCGCCATATTCGGATGGGATTAGCGTTCCGAACCATCCTTTCCTGGCTACTTCTTTAAGGAGTTCGGATGGAAATTCTTTCGTCCAGAAGATCTCCTCGCCTCTTGGCAAGCTCTTGTCGGCGAAGGCTTTTGTTTCTTCCATTAGGGTTTTCTGTTTCTCGTTCCACCATGAGAAGGGTTCCATGTTTGATGCACCACAATAGTATTGGCTACAGAAGCTTTGTGATTTTAAACTTTCGCCAAAAAATAAGAAAGACATCATCGGATCAGGGCGCATTTCATTGCATTGAAAAAAGAAGGGAACTTTGCGGACTACTATCCCGCAATCGCTCCGCCGATTAATCCTCCAATGGCTGACACGATTGCTCCGAAAATCCCAACTATGATAGCTGCTATTCCCACGGCCAAGCCTGCCAAAGCACCAAACAGTGCTCCAAAGACGCCTCCTAACATCGCACCCCCAATTGTTGAAAAAGCAACTGCCAATATAGTGATGACTATTCCACCAAATATCCCTGCGAGAAAACCCGCCAACGCTCCTCTGCCTACTCCTCTAGCTATCAAGCCAGCGACAAAGCCACCTATCAGATGCCCGATGAGCGGAAGTATCCATCCCAGAACAACAGTCACAATGAAGCCGACGAAAGCCCCAAGCCAAAGATGACCAGATCGTTGTCCCAAACCGACACCTAGTCTGCTAGTTGAATCAACTACGATAAAAGATTTGCCAAGTTTCCAATGTAAATGCATACGCAGTCTGGCGCCGGAGCCGCTGAGCATGTCAAATTTTATATTAGTGACCACCAGAATAGGAATGTGTCCTACTCGGCCTTGTTGGAATGTGCGTATTATGAGAAAGACTATATTCAAGAAGCTTGAAGCTCAGGGCTTGATCATGAACTACAATCATTTGAGAAAGAACCTGCCCCCAAAACTTCCTGAAAGAGTTTTTGTCTGGGATGAAACCTTGATGGAAGGAGCTCAGGCTCCGGCCGTCTTTTTGACTTATGTTGAAAAGGTCAAGCTTGCAAAGATGATGGACGAAATGGGTGTGTCCATAATAACAGTCGGTTTTCCCGCATCTTCAGAAGAAGAAAAGAACACAGTCAGAAAAATAGCAAACGAGGGTTTTCAGCAAGCAAGCCTCGCGGCCTCGGCACGACCAATCAAAAGTGACGTTGAAACTTGTATCGAATGTGGAATCGGGGAAATCCAGATATTTACGCCCTTCAACGGGCTGAACCTTCAATTCAGGCTAAAGATGACCAAGGAGCAGGTTCTGCAAAAGACGGTGGAATCTATTGATTATGCAAAAAAACACGGCGTAAAAGTAGATTTTATCTTAGAAGATGGCTCCAGGACCCCCTTGCAGGACATTCTGCAGATCTTTGAGGCAGCAACAAAAGCTGGGGCAGATCGGCTGGTCATCGGGGACACGGTTGGATTCATGAGGCCCCTGACAATGCGCTATCTGATTTCACACGTCAGAGACGGCCTTTCAGAAACGATCAAGAAAGAGGTTCCTCTTTCAGTTCACTGCCACAACGATTTTGGACTCGCCACGGCAAACAGCTTGGCTGCTGTCGAGGAAGGGGCGACCTACGTGCACACCTGCGTTGCAGGATTCGGCGAGAGGTCAGGATGCGCGCCCTTGGAGGAAGTGTGCACCGCGTTGGAACTACTTTACAATGTCGATACTGGTATAGATTTGGATAAGCTCTATCGACTGTCTCAGTTGGCCGAGAAGACCTTCGCCTTGCCCATTCAATTTCACAAGCCGATAATAGGGGAAAACGCCTTCTCATACGAAGTAGACGAACATGTTAAAGCGATGCTTGCCAACCCCCTCACATACGAACCGTTTCCACCCGAAATCGTCGGAAGAGAAACCATGTTCTACCTCGGCAGACAAGCCGGAAAGAACCTAGTCGAAAGCCGCCTCATACAGGCAGGAATCAAATCCACACCAATGCAGGTAGAAGAGATCGTTAGAAGAATAAAGGGAACACACGAAAGCCTTGACAAGGGCGAGGCGCAAATGACCTTCTATCAGGTCAAAAAGCTGATGAAGGATCTTCGCAAGGGTTTGACCGAGGAAGAGTTTTGGAGAATAGTGGAGCAAGTCACGAAGCAGAAGCCAAAGCTTCCACTGCCTGCAACAACTTTGCTTACTTAGCTCTTGGTATATAGATTCCAGTTGGATCTATTGCCCTCAAAAGCTCTAGCTCTTCGCAAGTCGGCGGTTCTGTCGTTGGCACATTCTTTGGCACAATCAAGTCAAAGCCTGTGTTTTCAAGAACCTGTTGCACCGAAACGCCAGGATGAACCGAGGACAGTCTAAGACGTTTTGTCTGAGGATCAAAATCCATTTGGCAAAGGTTCGTCACCACAAGTGAAGGTCCGCTTCCCATCAACCCTACCTTTTCTCTGGCTCCCGGCCCATCTAGAAAGCCTGGGCTTGTCAAGTAGTCCAACTTCTTCACCATTTTCCTCTTTTCGTGAGTCATCATAACTACAACACGCTTCGCTGAGGACACTATGTCGTTTCCTCCACCGCTCCCAGGCAATCTCACTGACGGCTTTTCGAAGCTTCCAATATATGTCGTATTTATGTTTCCATACTCGTCGATTTGTGCTGCACCGACAAACCCCAAATCAACATGACCTCCCTGTAACATCAACCCCAGAGTCTCGATCAGACCGATAGCTCCTGATGCGCGATATCCAAGCCTGGAATCGGCTATAGACAAAGCGATTTCCTTAGCGTTCGAATCAATAAAACCGGCTTCGTAGACGATTTTGGCTCCGGGGGCATGGGTCTTCTTGGCCAACATTGCCGCAATGAGTGGCAGGCCTGTTCCTATGAAGACGACTTCTCCATTTCTAATCTGCTTGGACCCGCAAACTGCCATGAGCTCCAAGGTGTTGAATTCTTCGGGTTTCGCGTGTTTCTTGCTCATCTTCATATCCTCCTTCTAGTATGGAAGCGGCTTTTTCGCCCTGAGTTTCATCAGTCGTTCGATGCCTACTTTTTGCAGAAATTCCATGTGACTGTCTACGCTTGTTATGTATTCTTCGCAATACTTTTGCCAGCCCTCTTCCGTCTTGCATTGGTCATAGTACTTTCGAACGTGCTCCATGTCATAATCGTAGTAGTTATAAACCATCATTGGATGTGAACCCCACGGGCACTCAACAACGTGAGTGACGTAAATGTTTGGTATCACCGTTTGATCTGGGCGTGCACGTATGAACTCCGTTTCAACGATTTCTTCAGCCAAAACGATCACCTTCTTGCCTGCCCTTCCACCTTCAACATCTTCGCCTTTGATGCCATCTATCTGCACGTTTCCTTCTCTGTCAACCCGCTGAGCGTGCACTATACTGAAGTCCGGACGAACCGACGGGACGAGCACAACCTTCTCCCCGGTAAATGGACAATCGATGACTTCCGCCTTCTTGGACCTGAACCTTTTCTTGGCAAGCATGTCCGTTCCCAGCATACTCTTCAAAGGCATAAACGGCACTCCAAGTGCACCGCCAAGGAAACGCAAAGCCATAGCCAAGTTTGAGTAGTCCTCAAACTCTATCGAGCCTTCACGGATTCTTCTTTGAATGTTGGGCACGAGACCTATGCCTTCAATGGCATAGAAAGCAAGCTCGAAGCGTGAAACAACTCTCGCCCCTGACAATATGTCAATATCCATCTCTGAACCGCAAGTGTAGATCGTCAAGTTACGCTTATTCTGCCTGACAAGTTCATGGGCAAAAGCCATCGGCGGACGCTGAAAACCGAACCCACCCCAGAAAAGGTGAGAACCGTCTTGAACGAGGCTGACTGCTTCTTTCAGAGTGATTCTCTTGTCTTCGACAGGCGCTTCCACCAAGCCGTACACCAACCATTTAGGAGTGGATTAACGCTTGTCCTACACATAGATTTTTCGACTAAGACGTGCCAAAAACTTCATGCTGGATTTCCAAGAGCTCACTTTCCATTGGCTTTCTTGGATAGTTGTAGATTGGCCCACTTGGTTTTTCATTGTAATAAGGACGGTTGCAACCGGGGCACCCGGAAGTGAGAAAGGGTTCACCAGTCTGAGTAATCTCCTTCAGAATTCGTTCAGGAACACCGAAATCGACAAGGCAGCCTTTTTCATCAAAGAGCATGTTCTCATATCTAGCAAGTCTGTTCAAAACCAGATGTCTTGCGATTTGAATTCGCCGATAACTCCGTATCGAGGGCTGAGACTTGTTACGCAACGCCGTACCCGGTATTGGTGTGAAGGCAAACAAGCCAGGTAGAACCGTCATATCAACACATCTCTGAATGATGTCAACCATCTCTTTTTCAGTCTCGCCCAATCCTGCAATCAAATGTGTGCTGACCCTGCCTTTTCCGAAAAACCCAATCGCATCGCTGAGCAGTTCGAACTGCCTGTCCCAGCTGTACGGGCCCCCGACAGATCGTCCCTTGACTTCGTCAAAAATCTGTTTTGTCGCCGCGTCTAAAGGTATGCCTATTCTCTCAACTCCCACATTCGCTAGTTCCCGCAAGTTTCTGCGGTTGAGCGGTTGACAAGAAATCGAAACTGGGACTGCAGCATGCGAGCGAATTGCTTTCACTAGAGCCCGAAGGTCCAAGAAGACTTCCGGATAGTTCAATGCTTGGATGCAGACACGTCTTATCTTCTTGTTTTTAGAAGTCTTCTCTATGCCATTGAGTACAACTTCTGTTGGATAGACAGGCCATGAAACCCTTGAGAGCATGTCCGCTCTGCCATGGCTTTTTCTGGCTTGCGGACAGAACCCGCAGTTCGCGAGGCACTTCCCCTCACGGTGTGTCATCAAGTAAGCGGTCGTGGGAACAGAATCAAGTTTCCCCCCTTGGATTCCCAAAACTGTCGCAGAACCTGTTGAAACGCGGACGTGCCGAGGTAAATCTGTGTTAAAACTGTTGAACTTCATGTCTTCTCACATTGCATCTAAATCTTGGATGCATTCGCGGGTGAAGCAAGACGGTTCGGCAGGATTAAAAGCTTTCATTTCCTCAAAAGAACAGAAGTCAACGACTATGTTTAAATAAATTGTGAGAGCTAGGGTAAAACGTTGTGCTTTGAAGGAGTCTTGTTGCCAAATGCCTGTAAAAGAGATGACTACTGAGGAGATTGATCAATTTCTGACCTGTGCCCGCGTGGGTCGGCTTGGACTGATCGTCAAAAACAAGCCGTACGTGGTCCCGGTGGGCTTTGCCTACGCTGATGGCAAAATACTTTTTCACAGTTGCAGCAAAGGCATGAAGATATCCGGCATCAAAACGAATCCTAACGTTTGCTTTGAAGTGGATGAGACAATATCTGACGCAACTATGTCCAAAAGCGTGGTACTTTTTGGGACGGCGGAAATCATTGATGAAAAGAGCAAGATGATACCTCATCTGCAAAGACTTATTGACAAGTACCGGGTCCCAATGGGTTTTGACGAATACATGAGTAAGCCCGGTAAGAACAGGGAGAAAGAACTCGATGCTGTCAGGATTTGCGTCATAACCCCCGAGAAAATCACTGGCAAGAAGCTTGTGCCGAGAGAAAGTGGCCAAGACTCGACTTGAGAGTGACTGCATTAAAGACAAAAGATGAAATCCATCGTGTTTTCAACCAGGCCTAAGATCTGGATGCTCTGAAAGCGTGTTGGATCAGTCTGCTTTTTTGCTAAGGATTTAGAATTCACAAACAATTTAACCGCAAGAGACCAAACTAGACGCTTAAGGTGCTTAGACGTGCGTCGGTCAAGGCTTGAAACATACGAGGTCATTCTAAAGGCTCTTGTGAAGAAACCATTGAACATCGATAGAATCGCGTACAAGACCAGCATTGACTGCACGATCCTCAGCAAGCATCTGGATTTTCTGATGAAGAATGGACTTGTCGAGGAGAGAATGCTTGGCAAGAAACTACTGTACGCAATGACAGAAAGAGGTATAACGGTGTTCAGGACCCTGGACTTCCAGAAATACCTAAAGAAAATCTCAAACACCCTCATGCAGATAGACGAAGCCATGCAGACCACACGAGACATTTCAAAGAATGACAAGGAAAAGGAAAACTCAAACGAAAAGTATTAAGCAAAAGGACGAGCACTGCTAAAAGAGCAAGATGACACAGTTTTCGCCGGAAACCATCTGGCACATGAACGCGAAGGACCTTTCAGGCGTTCTAGACAAGGGCTTATTGATTTCGAGATCGAAGAAGATTCGTTTCTACGCTCCAAGTTTCATGTACTACAAAACACGGCACTACAGCTCTTCTCCTAACGATTTTCCAACAATCTCACTGACAGGCAAGGGCTGTGCATTGAACTGCAAGCACTGTGGCGGAACAATCTTGGAAACCATGTACCCGGCCGTAACGCCTGGAAAGCTGTTTGAACTGTGTTCTCAACTCAAACAGAAAGGCGCCTTGGGCTGTCTAATAAGCGGAGGATGCTCGCCCGACGGTTCCGTGCCTCTCGGCAATTTTGTCAAAGCTATCGAGCAAATCAAGCGCGAACTAGACTTGACAGTGTTTGTCCACACAGGCGTCATCGATCTTCACACAGCCAAAGCACTAAAGAAAGCCGCAGTCGACGCGGCATTAATAGATATCATTGGTTCAGACGAGACGATAAAGGAAATCTACAAACTAGGCGTAACAGTTCAGGACTATGAAGATTCCTTAAATGCACTGCATGAAACAGGCGTACCCTTCGTTCCTCACGTCATTGTCGGGCTTCACTACGGGAAACTGAAGGGCGAATTCCACGCCTTGGAAATCATATCGAGATACGAGCCTTCAGCCCTCGTCATAATCGCTTTCATGCCAATTCATGGAACAGAAATGGAGCAGGTTGAACCGCCGAAACCCACAGACATAGCCAAAGTCACGGCAACTGCAAGGCTTATGTTTCCCAGAACACCGCTGGTTCTCGGTTGCATGCGCCCAAAGGGCAAGCACCGAACAAAAACAGACATCCTAGCCATAAAGGCCGGCGTGGATGCCATCGCGTTTCCGGCTGAAGAAGCTATAGAATTCGCAGAAGAGCAAGGATACAAAGTGGCTTTTTCCTCACTCTGTTGTTCACAGGCTTACGTCGATGTCACGGCTTAGCTTACTTTTCGCGTACAACAACGGCTGTCATCAATGTGAATTCTGCGAGAGCCGTGGCTAGAAAAGCTGTCAGATACAACTGTTTAGCGAGGAAAAACGTTACGACGGCCACGATCATAGGTACTAGAACCACTGCAAAACCGGGAATGAAGATCAGAACATAGGTGGAAAGCCTTGAGTATATGTTGCCAACGGCGAAGCCTTCCTTCCAAAACTTGTCTGTTAGAATCGTGAGTTCCAACATGACTGCCGCGGCGATTGCAAACGTGTGTATCGTTCCGAAAGTCAAGACGAAGGAAAAATCTCTCCCCGCGTACACAGCGACTATAGACAGAACTACTAGAGAAATCACGTACGTAACCGTCGACAGCAATGTCTTTGCGGAGATCAACGTCCTCTTTTTCATAGGGAGACTCCTCGTGTAAGCTGATGCCAATCCTTCTATTGAAAGCAAGGTCGGCGGAAGTAAGAGCGTGATCATGGATATTCCCGTCAAAATGCCCAGCGCGGCACTCAACCCTACATCGGTGATAGAAGAGAACGATATCGCGAGAATGACAGTCTGCATCGCCGGCAAGAGGAAGAGACTTGCATATGAAGGAGCTCTGGAAGCCACCCTTAGATCCTTGCGGATTATTCCAAGCCATGGAATCTGTGGCCTTATAATCGTGTCTTTGACAAGTTCTTTCGAAACCTTCACAATAGCTCCTGCGCCCAAGTTTCTGACGGTTCGTGTTACCCATCGCAAGCAATAGTATGCAACGGCCAAATACAAGATGGTAGATGCGACTGAAAGACCAAGAATGGAATAGTCGACAACGTGCAAGTAAGTTGCGTAGGACACCAGAAACCCGAATGAGAACGGATAGATAAGCACAAGAAACTGCAAGATTGAGACGAAGTTCTGAGTCAAGGACGCGAAGGCCTGAACTATTTCACCGGAGAAGCTAATGAGGAGGTAAGCGATGAAAGTCGGCAGAATCCAGAAGAACGTGAAAACAAACCTCAAGAATGTCTGCCATGCCGATTTTCCGCCTCCACCCCTGACTCTTGAGTAGAAAAACTTGGCAGAATTGATCGTGAGTGTCAAGGCGAAAATCTCCGTTGCTACTATCGCAACAATCGAGATTAAACCGCCTAGAACTGAGCCGCCCACAAGAAAGTAAACCACGAGAAACACGCCAACCGCAGCCGTCAGGGGCAGGTCAAAGATTCTTATGAAGCAGAGAAAGACAATGTTTGAAATGTCCCTCTTTGAAAGCGGAAGAGGGTTCAGGACGTCAATTGCCTTCGACGAAACGAAGGATGTGGAGACTTGCAGTCCCATGAAAGCTATCAAGAACAACACGACAGCGAGAAAGGCTGAGACGCTTCCCATGATGGTCAATTCCCTAGGGGAGACTGAAGCGACTGTCAGAGGCAGGAACACGGTGGATCCGAAAACACCGATAAACACGGTCGTAATCAGTTTGCTTATCAAAGTGCTCGTTCGTGCGCTGTTAACGAGTTGTTTGATGTCCATCTTCCCTCTTTGAGGGAGGCCTGAGCCGGCGCGAAGAGAGAAGATCGATTGAAACGTAACTTCCTTGTAGACCTTGCCCGACAGCCGCCAAGCCTCGGAGAACTTCAAGTACTCTACTCCTCTTCCAAAGCCCTTATTACGTCCTGCATCCCGGCTTCTTGTTCCGTCACCTTCAAGAAAATGTCTTCCAACGAGCTTTCAGCACTCTTGACAAGCCTGCGCAGTTCATCGACTGTTCCTTCACGGACAATTTTTCCTTTGTTTATTATTCCTACTCTTGTGCAGAGTTTTTCGGCCACCTCCATGATGTGTGTCGAGAATATGACGGCTCCGCCTTTCTTGGCGTGGAAGGTTATGAGTTCCTTGAGGATTTTGGAGGCACGCGCGTCCAAACCCACTAGGGGTTCATCCAGAACTAAGAGCTTTGGTTCATGCATCAAGGCTGCGACGATAGCTACTTTCTGTTTGTTTCCCATAGAAAGTGCTGCGATCGGCGTGTCGAAATACTGCTTAAGCTCAAAGGCCGATGAAAATCTTTCAAGCCTAGGATTGACCACACTCGGCTCTAGCTTTCTTATAGAGGCTACGAACTCGAAGAATTCTCTTGGGGTAAGCGAATCCAATAAGACCACCTCTTCCGGAACGTAGCCGATCTGACTCTTTGCGGCCGCTTCATCCGTTATGGGAGTATTGAAAATCTCGACTTTTCCCGAGCGCGGGTCTAAGACTCCAACTAGGACCTTGATCGTGCTGGTTTTGCCTGCTCCGTTTGGACCGAGCAAGCCGTAGATTTCACCATTTCTTACGGTGAAAGATATATCGTCGACCGCAACGAAAGGGCCGTAGCTGACGGTAAGTCCTTCAACTTTGACAGCCGAATTTTCCATGCACAAACCTCTGACACGTGATCCATAAGCTTCACAGTTGGTTGCCTTAATACATTTCTATCAGACTTCACTAACAGTCAGCGACACTCTTCGAACTAGTTCGAAGTGACTCTACTCTCGACCATTTCACAAACTGGGTCATCTTACTGTCGACTTGTTGAACCTGGAGCAACCTTCAGCATCCTAAAACCCAGAATCATAGACCACGTTGAGGCAGCGAGCGCAGAAAGTGTTTCAGGAATGGCAACACCGTAAAACGGCCGTATCGAAAACTGCACGACCCACACGGCAGTCGTAAATATCGCTGCAAGAAGTGTGAACAAGCCCACTTTCACCTTGGCCATCAGAAGAAAGCCACCTGTGATCAAGACCATAGATATTGGAAAGAGGGCGAAGAAGGCAACAGACGCGTAGTAGTGCATCGGTTTCGCATTCTCAGGGAATAAACCGATCGAAATCAGAGCCAACGCATCCAGAAGGAAGACGAAAACCCCGATCTCGCCTAGTGCTTTCTCCTGCATAAATTTGAACAACCCCGAGCCGAAAGCCAAAGTCAGGAGTCCACTGATTATCAGACCTGTATTGAACAGCATCGAAGTTGCGCCAGCTACGACGCCCAAGTCGCTTAGAGCCATATCGGTCCAGCTGAATTGAGGGTACAAGAATAATGCAAGCAATGTGCATGTGAAAGCGAATATCGGCGTGAGAATGCCGCACGTGCCTGAAATCTTGAACCAAACTGCGTTCCTATTTGTCATGTTGAATCACACGCCCTGTGCTTAGGACATCTGGGAGCTATTTCTGGTTTGTCCAAGGCAAATGCACGAAACCTAGGTGAAGTTTTTATTCGACTTTCTTTTCCTCTTAAAGCCTCAAATAATGGTTCGGCGTGGCAGATGGAGAAACCGTTCTGGCTGATCTGCGTAACGCACATGCTCGTTGAAATCAACCTTCTCATACAAGTCGCCCTCATTCCAGTCATAACAAGAGAATTCAACCTAAGCCTCCTCGAGGCTTCTTTGGTGGCCACCGTCCCGAGCTTCGTTCAACTGTTGATCAACATTCCCTCCGGGTATCTCGCAGACCGCTTCAGCGTCAAGCACCTCTTGTTCGTGAGCATGCTCATAGAGGGGGTTTCGGGTCTTCTGGTAAGTCAGACAACCAGCTTCTGGACACTGGTCTTGGGAATATCCATGTTGAAGATTTCCTCTCCTCTCTACCACATTTCGGGACTGAGTCAAGTAGGCAAACTCAGTAAGCCAGAGCACCTGAACAGATCGATGGGCATTCACAACGCTCTCGGAAGTCTAGGTTCGGCCGTGGGCGTTGTCAGCCTAGCCATCTTCCTGTCAACCCTGGGCTGGAGATGGACCTACCTGTTTTGGGGCTTCCCAATCTTGGCATGGGGGCTCATTATCTTGACATCCCCACATTTGCAGGTTGAGCGGAGAATTGAGAAAAAGGAAACCAACAAAAGAGACGAACCGCAGAAGTGGTCACTCATTCTATCATCGGGATTCCTCATTTTCCTGATCGCGATCGCCGTCAGGGAAGTGGGCGCGACAGGGAGTTCTACCTTTATGACCACGTATTTCGTAAACAGAAACTTGTCAGAGTCTACGGCCAGCCTGATCTTCGGACTTGGGCCCTTCGTGGGCATCGCAGGCTCCCTCAGTGGCGGCTACCTAGGCGACAGAGCCGGAGCCAGAAAAACGCTCAACTCGACAATCATCGGCTGCACGGCTTCGCTTCTCATCTTATCGCTCGTGTCACACGTCTACCTTCTAGCCCTCATCTACATCGTCTATTCATTCTTCAGCAACGCCATGTGGTCCCCCATGAACGCCTTGGTGGCCCAGATAACTCCCGCAAAAGGCCTCGGACTGGGCTTCAGCGCCTACTTTTTCACAGACGGCATAACGACTTCTGTCACACCCACGCTGGCAGCTGGAATCATAGAATTGTCTGGGATCTCTCTGGTTTTTCCATTCAGTGCATTCTTTCTGTTTTCAAGCCTGATCATATTTCAATTCCTTCCAAGTCCAAGAAAGGACACATAGCACAGTTTTAAGAAACTTCAACAGATATTTCATCAAGCGGCAAGAAGGTGAACTGGGTGAGTCTGAACTTCAAGCGGAGACTCAACGGGCTTCAGGGGAAGATGCAGGAGGCAAGTCTCGATCTAGTAGTTTATGGTTCCTGTCAGAACTTTCAGTATTTGACAGGGCTATTGATTGATTGGCGACACGGGGCAGATCTTGCAGGCGGAACAAACAATCTGTTCGTCCCTGCGGGCGGAGAGCCCATACTGACTTTGGACGTCGCGGTTGAACACGCACCCAAAACCTGGATCGAAGACGTAAGAGTCTCAAAAGAGGGGGAAGATTACGGGGCGTTGATAAAGAAAATCGTCTCCGACCTGAACGTAAAGGGAAAAAGAGTCGGAATAGGCGACCATGTTTGGGGATCGACAATTGTTGAAATCCTGAGAGCAATAGAAAGCACAGATCTCTGCAAGGCTGAAGGATTGATAGATCATCTAAGGATGATCAAGGATGACGGCGAGATTGAAAGGCTCCGGAAGGCTGCCAAGCTTACCGATCAGGTGATGGAAGCAACCGTTCCGAAGATCAAGCGGGGCGTAACTCAACGAGAATTGGCGTTGGAAGTTGAGTCACAAGGCAGACGCTTGGGAGCGTCAGACGTTTCCTTTCCGTCAACCGTTGGTTTTGTCAAATCTGGCTCTGAAGTTTCGTCTAACCCGTTCACGTACCCAAAAGAAAAAGGTCTGGTCCAGGGCGCTTCGATAGCCTTTGACATTGGCTTCGTAGTTGACGGTTACTGTTCTGATTTTGGCAGAAGCTTCTACTATGGACGCGCTGGCAAGGAAGTCAGAAGGGGATATGAGGCGTTGCAGCAATCAGTCCTCGTAACTGTTGACAAAATGCGAGACAACAGCATGCAAGTTTGCGATCTATTTCCCAACTTGGAAAAAACATTGAACAGGCTTGGATATGGAGACTACTTGCGGGCACGTCTGCCAATGAGGAATTTGGGACACAACATTGGAGTTGAGGTGCACGAGCCGCCCTGGCTCAGTCCGGAATACGATGAGAATCTGTGCAAGGGAATGGTTATGGCTTTGGAGCCCAAACTCTGGCACGCGGGTGAATACTACCTCCGCGTTGAAGACATAGTACTTGTCGGATCGAAAAAAACAGAGTTCCTAACAGGCTTTGACAGGGGACTCTTTCAACTAGAGTAGAATCTGCCAAACGGTTACGAATTCATGCGTTTCTAGACGAGCTATGTTTTTGGAACGAACCGTTTGAGACTTTGAAGCGAACGAATCTTTTCCTTGTCTCCAACCTTGGCTCCCTCTATGGCTTGACGAAGGATTTGGATTGATTCATCCATGGCTTTCCGATCAACTGGAAAGGGCACACCGTCTTTTCCTCCATAAGCAAAGGAATATTTCACCCGGTCCTTCCAGCTCGGCTTTTCACCGTATATCAGGTCTGCGATAAGAGCCAGACCTCTCACAGTGGCCGCGCCGACACCTTTGATTGCCAATAGCTCTTCGTAGTTGCTCGGTCGAAATTCGTATACTTCTTCCAGTTTTTTCCAGTTTATGTTGCATGGCATGGACAACATCGGAATCGCCATCTCATTCATTTCATTGTCTGCGGTTGCTGGCAGCCATGGGCTCAGAGATTTCTGAGGTTCCGGCTTCACGGATATGAACATCCGCCTGAGCCTTCTCGGCGACTCTTTGACTAAGTCCACCGAAGCCTTTCTAGAACCCTCACTTTTCTTGGCAGTCATGTCTAGAACAGCTTCACGTTTAACTTCGCCTACTATCGCATTATGTGGTTCAGAGACAAAACTCTCGACGTTGCTGGAAAGCCAATGGTAACGTCTCGCGGTTCTATCTTGCGGGCACATGCCCTGTTGAACAACTGCCCATTTCCTGTCTTCCGCAACGAAAAACGCGTGATGGTAAAGCTGATAGCCCGCTTGGATTGCAGTGTTGTCAACCTTTGCGCTCATCTTGCTCGCGTACTGAAGTGTCTCAACACTGTCACTTCCAAAACCAAACTTCTCACCGACATTTCCGATTTCAGCAGGTGCGTTCCGTGAAACTCTGCCTTTCCCGCCGCAGACGGCGATGCCATGCTCTTCTGGAACTACGGCCTGCTTCAGTACTCCCGTGATCACCGTTGTCACGCCGGAAGAGTGCCAGTCGTAACCTAAAACGCAGCCTAGAGCTTGGAACCAGAACGGATCGGAAATCCGTCTGAGAAACTGGTCAGAACCGTACTCATCCACAATAATGGTAACTATTTCCTTTGCAAGCTTGCGCATGCGTACAACTAGGTACCTAGGAGCCTTTCCATAATGAAGTGGAAGTCTAGCGATTCCTGTTCTTTGCATTCCAACACTACTTCTGCTACGAAATAGATAAGAACAGCTTAGTCATTTTGCTTTTGCTTACAATAGGCGGCCTTCACGGTCGATTTCGCCTTTCCGTATTCGTGTAGTCGAGATTGCGGAGTGATTTTCCGAAGGAACCATGCTAATAACAACAATTTCGAGTGGCGCAAGCCCAATTTCTTTTCTCCTTTCATTGATCTGGGCGGCTGTGAGTTCTGTCTCTTTGCTGACTACGAGTGCCTCTATCGGACCTTTTGACAAAAGCACGCCGCCGGCGGGGTCATCTATTGACATGATTTCGGCTCTCCGAAGCAGGCCGCTGTGGTGCAATATATTTTTGAGTTCCTTTACTCTCTGCGCATAAGATGCGGTCGCATGAGGTTTGCCCATTCTTTTCACAAACTCATCAGAAGAGACGCCGATCATGACGCGTTCACCTACTCCGAAGGCCTTCGTGAGCAAGGCTCGATGTCCTTTGTGAAGCTCGTCAAAAGTGCCACCGACTCCGACGATTTTGAATTTTCTTTGCATTGTGTTTCACACGTGAAGTGGTGTTTGAAATGCTGATCATTTCGACTTAATTCTTTTCATTACAGCGTCCAGTATCTTCCTTGCTACTTCTCGCTTTTCGGCCAATTCAACGTGTACTATGCTTTTCTTCTTGTCCACGATGAAAATCTCGTTGGTGTCAGTTCCAAAACCGGCTCCTCGTTTGCCCACATCGTTCACGGCGATGAGGTCGGCGTTGGCTTCCAGTAGTCTCCTATGCGCGCTCTCAATCAACTTTCTCTTGGGCAATCTATACTCTGCACGAAAAGCCACGAGGAACGTTTTAGGGCTGATCCTCTTCACGCTGTCGATGATCTTTGGGGTAGGTTTCAATTTCAAGTTAATTGATTGAAGGCTGTGCGTCGACACCTTGTGAGTGAAAGGTTTCTCAGGGGTCCAATCCGAAGGTGCAGCGGCAGCTATGACCACATCGTATTTCTTTGATTTCAATTCAGATACAACTGCTTCATGCATTTGCTCCGTTGTTTCAGCAGAAATCAACTTAGCTCCCGGAGCAGGAGTCGCGCTCCCCAAACCATAAACGATCGTCACTTCCGCCCCGCGGCTCAGGGCTTCTTCTGCTATTGCAATGCCCATTTTCCCTGAGCTTCTGCTTGTGATGACTCGGACAGGGTCTATATGTTCGACAGTGGCTCCTGCGGTGACCAACAGTCTCAGCCCAGAGAAATCTTGTTTGGCTGCAAGTTTGTGAATGACGGCGTCGACAATTTCTTTCGTATCGGCTATTTTTGCCTTTCCTTCTTCAATTCTCGGTCCCACAAATTCGACCCCTAGTGCTTCTAGTTCTTTGATGTTCTTGGTCAACACTGGATGGTTGTACATGGACTCGTGCATAGCCGGGACAATTATCATCGGAGAGTCTGAGCCAAAAGCTGTTGATGCGACAGACGTCACGGTCGTGTCGTCGATTCCACAAGCGATTTTACTTATGGTATTCGCCGTTGCAGGCGCGATCAGGACTAGGTCGGCTTTCTCAGAGTGTTCGCCGACCAGTGCAACGTGTTCAATCTTTCCAGTTAGCTCCGTGACGACGGCGTTTCCAGTTGCCCATTCCATCACATATGGATGAATGATTTTCTGAGCCATCGGTGACATCACGGTGAACACTTCAGCGCCATGCCGCATCAAAGTGCGCGCGATTTCTGGACTCTGGATCGCGGCAACACTTCCGGTTACACATAAGACTATGCGCTTTCCCTTCAGCTCTATCCCCTTGATTCCCATGATGTGTTTCGACGGATGTATTGACAACATTGATCCCTCGCATTAACCTCTTAATTGGTTGGCTACCTCGCTTAAATCTTCTAGGAATTTTTCAAGGTGTTCTTCAAGAACGTGCGGCATGAGCACAATCCGTATGTGATTTGGAAAAAGCGAAACGGCCCATGCTCTACGTCTCAATTCGTGGGCTACTCGACGTATGTCAAAACGGTCGGATTTGAGTCCGACGATGTTCATTGTCGGTTTGGTCACGATATCTATGCCTTCGATATGTGGAATTTCTTCTGCAAGTCGCAGTGTCAAACCCATGCATTTCTTGACGATTTTTCTGTAACCCTGCCTCCCTAAGTGCTTCATTACGGCCCAAGCGGCAATCACGGAGGCGCCGGAGCGTGTTCCTACGATAGTGGCTTGTTCCGTTTCTCCGCCAGCCAGATAAGGAGTGTCCCATGCAGCCACCTTTCTCAAGTTTTCGTTTCGAAACAGTATTCCCCCGGCTGGAATTGGTGCAAAACCCATTTTGTGCGGGTCGACAGTAATCGAGCAGACTCCAGGTAGTGCAAAATCAAAGTCTGGCACATCAAATCCTAGATCTTTCAGGAATGGGATGACGAGTCCGCCGAACGCGGCGTCTACATGAAGATAAAGCTCCTCCTGCGTCGCAAGCTCCGATAGCTCTGCAATCGGATCGATGGCTCCCAGTTCAGTCGTTCCAGCTATGCCGACCACTGCGATTGTGTACGAGTTCACTAATTTCTTGACGTCTGCCACGTCAACTTGGTGTTTTCTGTCCAATTTTGCCTCAACGATTTTGATGCCAGACAAATCTGCTGCTTTGTAAAAAGAACGGTGAGCAGAAGCGGGGACAATTACTTCGCAGTGAGTCTTTCGTGAAACTTTCTTGGCAGTCCATAAAGCCAAGACGTTTCCTTCTGTTCCTCCAGTGACTATGTGTCCCGAAGCGTTGGGATTCGAAAGAAGAGTGCCAAGCATTTGTATTGTCTCTTTTTCCAGTTCGGCCGTCGCTGGAAAGAGTCCTGCGTCACCTAGGTTCTTCTCGAGAAAACGAGCGTACACTTTTTTGGCCAATGGATGTGGATGTGTGCACATGGATCCAATTATCCTTCCAGAATTGTACGTAAAGTCCTCTTCGAGTCTGGAGTCAAGCATTTTGAGAATGGCTTTCTGAGGTGAACCTTTGATTTCCAAATCCTCAACTTCCATTTGGTCTAATGATATGTGTGTTCCTTGTCTGGATACTTGCCAGTGGTGACTTCTTCTATTAACTTGGCTACTGCATCTTTTATTGTTCTATTCAGATTTGCATATGTCTTCACGTACTTCGGCCTGAAACTTTCATCGTATCCAAGCATGTCGTTGATCACAAGCACTTGTCCGTCGCAGTATTTTCCAGCACCAATGCCGATGGTTGGAGCCTTTACTTTTTCTGTTATTGTTTTCGCCAAGCTTTCGGGGATGCATTCGAGCACGATTGAAAATACTCCCATTCTGTCCAAATCCATAGCGTCTCGAAGAATTCCTTCTGCCTCTTCAGGGTCCTTGCCTTTCACGTGGTATTTCTCTGCCACTTGAGGCAGCATCCCAACGTGACCCATGACAGGAATGTTCTCATTTAGCAAAGCTTCTATCACGTGTGGCTTGTTTCCTTCGATTTTGACCCCTTGCGCTCCTGATTCAAGGAAAATTCTGGCGTTCCTCGAGCCTTCTTCTACCGTGTCGGAACTGTTTATAGGCATGTCTCCGATGATCGGTATGTTCTTGGCTCCTCTTGCCACTGCTTTCACGTGGAATATCATGTCAGCCATCGTCACGTCTCTTGTTGTGGCGTAACCTTGGACAACCATTCCTGAACTGTCGCCGACTAGGATTAGGTCGATGCCGACTTGGTCCAATATTTTTGCCATTTGAAAGTCGTAGGCCGTTAGCATGATTATTTTTTCTTTGCTTTTTTTCTGTCTAATCTTTTCTTGGAAGCCCATTCTTCTCCTCCAGAAACTTTATCATGCACACAAGTGTCTCATTTACTGGTGTCGGTATGTGTCTTTTTCTGCCCAACTCAACTATCTTACCGTTTAGAAAGTCAATTTCAGTCCTCTTGCCCTTGATTACGTCTTGGCACATTGATGAAAAGTTTGAGTAGTTCATGATTTCTCTGTCAATTTCCTGGGCTAATCTCGCTGGGAAGCGCATTCCCTCAGTGTTTCCAACTGCGACACATTCGCTGACGATATGATGTCTGATACTCTCGAGGGAGCCGATGCAGATTTCACGGTTTGTCACCCGGAAAATCGCGGTCAGCGGATTTATGACACTATTGGCAACCAGTTTGTTCCACACTTCTTGATTGATGTTGGTGGTGAGAATTGTCTTCAAGCCCGACGCGTCGAAGATTTCAGAGATTTGCTTTGCAACTGCATCACGTTCGATGATTGTGTTACCATGCCAAAATCTTATTTCTCCGGGTTTGAAGAATTCAGCGGCCGCGGTCGTGATCCCTCTCAAGACTTTTGCCTTCTTGCCCACCACATGCTTGACTATTTCTTCATTCCCGAGGCCGTTCTGCAAGACTAGGATTGTCGTGTCTTTCATGAGGAGCTCTTTTATTCGTTCTACGGCCTTTGCCGAGTCATATGCCTTCGTGGTGAGCAGAATAAGCGTTCGCTCCGGTATTTCCCGGATTGCGATGTCAGCCCCTGGCTTGAAGGTTTCGTTTACTTCCCCAGAGACTTGCAGTCCGTTTGAATTCACGGCGTCTACATGCTTCTTGCTTCCAACCAAAGTAACGTCCTCGTTTTCGGACAGCAGTGCGCCGTAGACGCTTCCAATGGCACCGGCGCCGAGAACTATTACCTTGCTAAAACCCATTTCCCCCTCCCTCACGTGCTGGGTATAGCCCCTTTTCGCCAATCGTTGAAAGATTGCTCTTCATCACCATTATGGATGAGGCCAGATTCCTCTGGTTGTCAAAGTTCATCACGATCTTGTCCAGTTTTTCTCTGTTCTGTTTCTTGAGTTTTCTCGCGATCTCAACAATTTTGGGAGCTGCCCTTACGATATTGTCAACCACTGTGATTGTTGCCGCTTGCGCCGTACGCGACAGAGGGTTTAGGTCTATGGCTATGACTTTCTTCTTCATTTTGGTTAGAGCTTCTGTTCTGTCTCCGTCTTCCAACGGCACCAAAACCACATCCGCTATCAGTATTCCCCGAGGATCTACACGTCGCCTTTCGCTGTTCAGCTCGGGAATATTGGCAGAAGCGTTCTCGCCTACTCCCCAAACTTCAGCGGCACCAGCTTTTTCAAGCAGTTTTTTGATAGCTAGCTCCCTATCAAAAGACCTGTAGAAGAGGTTGACCTCAATCCCTGCACCTGCAACTCTTGCAAGTCGCACTATGTCTTGAGCCACCAATGCCGCAGTGTTTCCGTTCACGGAGATAACTGGTTTTTTTGCGGTGAATAGCATGGCTACAGCTGATTCCATGGCTTTCAATGCTGGCTTGGTCGTCGTTTCTCCTAGCAGGTAGTCGAATGTTTCTCCTCGACCGTGGGCTATGAGACCTGAAGCAGCGACTACTCCCCGATTGTAATATTCAACTAGCCTTTCCCGTATCAACAACGATTTTGCCCTAGGATGTTCGGGCGGGATTTTCATGCCGGCCATTAAAGCAGTCGCGCTCCTTTGCTGTCAATTTTGCTGATGATGGTTTCTCCGTTTGAGGCTTGTCTGCGGAATACTTCCAAAACCTGTTTAAGTTTCTCTGGCTCCGCAAGCGTGAACACAGATTCTCCGAACATCGGCATGCTACAAACGACCCCTGTTTTGTCTGCTGCGTCCAAGACTTCTCTCACCCTGTCTGTGATTAGACCGACGTGCTCAGCAAACTCGCGAGAAATCCTCATGAAGCTCTCAGTCGTGGGGTTTTCCACCAGTCTGTCAACCATTTCTCCGCCAAAATCATTTATTCTCGTGCGGGTCGATTCATCAGTCAGATATTTTCTTGTTGAAAGCGGTCCAAAAACCAAACAAGCTACAGCAACGTCTTTCGGGACGAGCAAGCACTCAATCTTGCCAACCCCAGGTGCACCAGCCTCAACTCTGATCTCCAAACCGCCAAATGTCTCGGCGATGACTGTTCCGAGTCCAGTTTTACATTCAACTTCAGCTGTATGTGCAAGTTGGGCAGCCTGCGTCCTTGACATACCCAGCCCGAAAACCTCATTCAGCGCCAGAGCAAGGCTTAATGCAGCAGCGCCACTAGTACCGAACCCAGCACCTATCGGGACTTCCACGTGATGTTCCACATCAATCTGAAAACCGCTTGATTCCTCAAAACGGGAAAGAAAAGTATCCACAACGTGCCTAGAGACTTGGGCTGAACCAGAGACTGAGCCGTTGATAACCACATGCACAGAATTCTCCCGTGCCTTCTGAACTTTGACGACAGTTTCAATTCCTCGGCTTAACGAAACGCCAGCCCCTCTAGAACCAATGTGCAAGGCGTCCTTTTGCTCATCGAAGATTTGGAGAAAGCCTGTTATGTGAGATGGTGCAAAAGCTTTAGCCTTCATGTTTGATGCCTTGATGTTGAAGTTCAGTGGAAAGGCGTCAAATAAAAATTACGTATGGATTGTTTATACATGTCTAAACTTGCCATGCTTTTCACTGGACCATACCAAAGTCTGGCTAGTTCCTTTTTCTGAAGATCTTTCCTCCGTCGTTGTACTCTCCAGTCACGTATTCAAATCACGACTCGACCAAGCGCGCGCTCAGCTGTAGCTTTTCCTAACTAAAGTGTATACTCGATTTCGATTACATCTATCTATAGTAGATTCTGATATCCTTCCTATTCCATTAATGTCCATAAATGTATCCTGAATCGAGTATACGGTTTTTAGCCGTCCATTAGAAGGCCTATGGTTGTCCCGTCATCCACTAACCGTCGTCCGTCGTGGTCCTCGTGGTTCGTGGTCGTCGTAGTCCGTCCGTCGTTGGTTGGTTGGGGGTAAAGTTTTATCCAAACCAAACCAAACCAACGACTGATTGACGTATGATGAAAAGGTGTGGCCAGCAAGGCGTATACTGGGTTCTGCATATACGTACAGGTAGTAATAGAATCAAGTCATTATAGGGTAGGTATATAGGTAGTATCGGAATCGAGTATACGCCTTTCAGTTGTAGACAAAAGGACAACGTTTTAGAATGCGTAATGCTTCTATTGCCTGCTAAGGTTGATGAGTTTTTGTCAAGAAGAGAAAAGAAAGCTGCAGGTTTAGAACAGCATAAGAAATTGGAGCGGGAGAAGGAACTGAAAAGAAAACAGAAAAGGCAGGTTTCGCTTCCTGCAAAACATTCGAAAGGTAAGAAATAGGCGCTTTTGGATTTGGGAACTAAACTTTAATCATGCACAATAAATGGTTTGAGGTGAAAAACAAGAATGGGAAAAAAGAAGAAGAAGGGACATAAGAAACAGAAATAGGAGCATTACATAATGAATAAATCAAGAGTTTCCATCTTTTTTACTCTTGTTGTTTTAGCTTTATGACTAAATTTTAATCCAAACCAAACGACGACCCCATGGAACTAGTTTGCGACTCACTAACACGCGTAATTTGGGGAAAGTGACGGGATTGTTACAGAAATCTGTTACAATTTTCCATACTCATACACACCCTTCACTAGTGCGCGCGAAGAAAAGCTGACAAACAATATCTGACTCAAAAGACAAATAGTCGTTCTGCTGGATGCAACTTTGGGGGTTGTGCATGGTCAAATATGAGTACAGAAGTAAGACGTCAAAACCCTTTGTGAGTTTTTGGGAATCGCTTACAAGCAAGCAAGGGGCAAGAGCAAGGGCACGCTATGTCCTGGAACCCATAAAGGAATACCACAAGCAGGCGAAGAAGATACTGGAGATAGGCTGTGGAATTGGAATGGTCTTGGTCAATCTTCCAGAGAGATACACTGTCTATGGTTTGGACATTGAAAGGGACTACATTGAGGTTTGCAGGAGGAGAATCCCAAGGGGCAAGTTCTTTGTTTCCAGCATGTGCAACTTCAAGATTGATGAAAAATTCGATGTCATATTCTCTGCTAACGATGCAATCAACTTTCTGAAAGACTTTGACCAGTGGAAATCAACGTTCAAAGCGGTGAATGAGCATCTTAACAGAGATGGGCTGTTCATTTTTGATGTTTATACTCCAAAAATGCTGAGAGACACGCTTCATTGGCTGGAAAAATACAACAGGTCCACTTCATCAGTCAAGGAGTTCCCAAAGGGATACTACTATGACAAAGAGATAGTAGAGGGTAATACGCTGACTTGGGATTCTAGAATCTTTGAAAGACTCCCAAGTGGACTATATGAGCTTAACAAGTACAGATTCAAAGAAACTATTTACCCAGTTGCCAAAATGAAGTCAGCTCTCTTTGAACATTTCGAGATCCTTGAAGCCAATCTGAGAGAAGACTGTAGAAAAATACTGTTTGTCTGCAGAAAGAGATGACCTGTCTCTAGAATGTTTGACTTCAGAAATAGAAATGGGCTATCCTGAGATTAGGCGTGTCTCTGGCAAAATGCTATAAGGCAAACTAGACCCAGTGAGTGAAGGTCAAATAAGAAAAGGAACATGGTTGAAATGACTTGTTGCAGTGACGTTCACAAGCGCGCGCTTGGTATCGAGGAAATCGCTAACCTAAGGCTGCTGATCGAAAGCGCAAGGACAACAGCCGAATATGCTAGCGACATTGCAGAAGTTATACTCGATTTGAACGTAGAGTCAATACTGAACTGGGAAAGCTGAAATCACGCGCGCAGAAGAACGATATTTCTTAGGTAACTCATGCATCCTACATCGATTCAGATGCTAGGGAGCACTTGCCAGCTCCCTCTAAACAGCGTGGACGCTCTTCCAGATTTCCTCAATGGATAGCGGTTGAAATTCTGCGCGATTGAACTCGCTTTTGCATAAGTCATAGAGGGCTCTATTGTGCGGAGCTTTTGCTCCCACAGAGTCTGCCAAGCGGATTATGTATCCGTTCAAACTCTCCAATTCTGTCTCTCTTTTTCGTTTAAGCAGGACATCCTGTCCCATACTGTTCAGAATCGCGTGTTCCACGTTTCTTCTTAATACGAGTGTCCTCACGAAGGAGGGCAGTTTTAAGCCTATTCGGATGGTTCTCCACGAGGGGTAATTCTTCATGCGGTATTCCTTGTAGCCTGCTGCTCTGATTATGTCTATGCCCTCATTTAGCAGTGTGCTGGTTATTGTAGCGAGTTTGGTGTATGAAGAAATCTCTCGATAGTTCAAGCCGGCCAAGGTGAATAGGGCGTTTGTCAGGTTTAGAACGATCTTGCAGTGAACGGTATCTTGAAGGCGAGGAGTGACCTCTGCCTCAAAGCTCAAATTGAATGTACGGCATATTTCTTCTATCGAAAATTCGAGTCCGTTGTCAACGGTTCCTAGATATACTGGCCCTCGACTCTGGTATTTTACCACACCAGGCTTTTTCACCTCTGCGCTGTAGCCGACAACTCCGTAGATCACTTTCGAGAAGTATTTTGGCAGTGCACGTTGGTTCTCCACGCCGTTTTGCAGAGCAACAATTGTCGCTTCGTCTCCGAGCTTTGAGGAGATGTTTTTCGCAGCTTCCTCAACATCATAATTCTTCACGGTGAGAATCAGTACTTTCGCATCGGAAGCTTTCGCCAAATCATCAATAAGGTTCACACGGATTGTTTCCGGCCTCTGACTTGTTGCGCCATAAAGCGTGAGACCGCGCTGCTTCATGATCTCCGCGTGTTCCCCTCGTCCAACTAGGTAAGCATTCGCGTAGCTCTGAGTAATCCAACCCCCGATTGTAGAACCTATAGATCCAGCTCCATAGATGATAATGTTGCCGAGAGACATGTTTTGGGCACACTTCACAAGTATTGATCTGGAGGCTTTTTATTTTACCTATTAGCGCTGGTGGTCCAAGCGCAATCATCACAGTGAAAAAAGGGACTCTTTTTTTCAACACATTCTCGCGCGCGCGATATTCATGAGTGGGCCAAAAGTCAGGCTCTACGTGAAAAGCGAGAAGACTGTCACCGGGACTGAGGAGACAGAACGTGAAGTTTTCATGCGTCAACCATACACTCATCCAGATCGTGTCAAGGTTGAGGGTTCGGTACCAGGGGGGACGTTTCGTGTACGGCTGTTTGAGACAGAAGCCGAGCCAAGGTACGAGTTTGTTCTTTCCGAGGATCAACAGGCGATCGTTGAAATGGTTGAGCGAATCGCTTCCAAACATGGATTGGAAGTTGAAGTTGTTGACGTTGCGAAAGAAAGTGTTCTTCGCAGAGAAATCCAGAAAGAATTTGAAAAGGTAAGAACTTTTCCAACCTTGACAGTGAGCTCGGGGGAGAAAATTGAAGGCAAGATAACAGAGAAGGAAGTCGAGTCTATTCTCTCTCGCATCGACTCTGCCTCTGGACACAGTTCTCCGCGCTAGAGTAAGCTTCTGAAGTGAAAAAGTACAAGCTAAGATATGTTCAAGCCACCGTTCTATCTGAGCTAGTCGTTCATTTTACCTTGTTCGGAAGAACTCTATCTATCAGTCCCTCAACCTCGGCTACCTGGCTGCCCTCAAGCCAAAAGTCTATCTTCTTTACAGCGCGTCTTTTGACTACAAACTCCAAAGATGTTTCCAGAAGCCCTTTTCTGACAGAGACCGAAACGACGTCTTCGTAGTCTATTTCCAAGTTTGCCCGATGCAAGGCTAAAATCTCATCAAGGCTTTTGTCCTTGAAAGCCAGCCTCCTCTCATCCATCAGTTTCAAAGATCGCATCTTAATTCCCCTACGCGTAAACAGGGTTCCGAACAACAAGGTCTTCAGACTAATTCCCCCATGCGGACCAGTCAAATCAGAAAAGTAAAGCACCACAGCAGCCACCATTCTTTTTTCAGCAAAGAACAGGTCGTAAACAATGTCGCTTGTTCTTCCTTTCACCCCTTGCATGACGCCAACAATATCCTCCAATTTCACCATCTCTCAGTCTGTCCGCATTCCAACCCTTCAGGCTTGATCATCGTGCTCTAGCCTATCGACAAACCTCCCAATATGAATAGCGCTATCTCGCGCACGACTGTTCAAACTAGTCTAAATCTCTTATGGTTCTCGCGGGCTCGTGACAATTGAGAAACTAAGCATCTCCCAGTAAGAGGACTCGGGAGAGAACCCAGAAGAAAGAGGTCGGCTGTCCCTTTTCTTTGTTTCCCTACGATGCAGAATTAAACATTGGCAGAAGACCCGCACAGAGTACCGCACTTTCGCTTCGCCACAACTTCTGCCACGAGATCCTTCAACATACAGGCAACATAGTTGGCTGAAAAAATACGGGGGGCTACGAACGTTGTGGGCTCATCCACCTGACAACGTTCTCATACAGCACGGGCCCGCACCGCACCGCAACAACCGAAAAACGAAGGAGGGGCGACGAACTCATAAGGCCCTGCCATCTGCAAAAGCTCCCGTTCCCAACGCGCACATTCTTGCGCCGTGCTCGCCTTTCATACGTCTTGGTTTCGAGGGGCTTAAATACGCAACGAATAATCTCTAAAAGAGGGCCGAGACTCTGAAATGTCCGAAAACCACGCGTGCCGCCATCTATTCACGCTGTTGAAGCTAGCCGAAATGGGAGCGCATCGCCGAACAGCAAAGATATCAACAGAATACCTCTCTGAAAAGCTAGACGTGTCACAGCAGACGGCTTCACGCTATCTCATTGAACTTGACCACAAAGGCTGGATCAGCAGGACAATAACTCCTGAAGGCTGCCTCATAAGAATCGCCGAGGCAGGCATGAAAGAGCTGAACAAACTCTGTTCAAACCTGCGATTTCTGATGGAAGCAGCCTATCCTCCGTCAATAACACTGGAGGGCACGGTCTTCACCGGCCTAGGCGAGGGCGCCTACTACATAGCGAAGGAGCAGTACAGGAAACAGTTCATCGAGAAGCTGGGGTTCGATCCATATCCCGGCACGCTCAACCTGAAGCTCACAACAGACTATGACACCAAAGCCCGTGACGAGCTTGAAGCTTACCCCGCCGTGGAGATCGAAGGCTTCAAGACTGAGGATCGCACCTTCGGTTCAGTGAAGTGTTACCCGGTGATAATCGACAACAAGGTGAAGGGCGCCTTGATCTCGGCCTTAAGAAGCCACTACGACGCTTCAGTGTTGGAGATAATTGCCCCAGTCCCTTTGAGGAGGCATCTCAAGCTCAAAGACGGGAACAAGGTAAAGGTCGAAGTTCTAACACTTCCATGACTTTCCAAACCTTCGAGACACAAAAGACTTACAGCCATATCTAACAGCAGACTTTTCATTCTCTTACTTCCAACAAGAATGACAACGGCGTCGGCTTCAGGTTGAGTGTGAATAGGTGTAACCGTAAGCGTATGCTCGTCCGGGTTTACGCGTGGCCGCCAAGGCGTAGCCGACCAGTAGTCCGGTGACCAAGCCCCCTAGGTGAGCGAAGATATTGACGTTTGGACCAGTGTTGATCATGAAAAGGAAGAAGGCGTACAGCAACGCGGTGATTATTGACTGGCCGATCGCGCGTCTGGCATAGACCAAAGATGCGCCGAGTACGCCGAAGATGGCGCCGGACGCGCCGACGGAGAGGGAATCGGGCGACGCTATGAGCGTAAGGAAGCCCCCGGCAAGCCCGCTGAGAAAATAGATGAGAAAGTACTCTTTAAGGTCAAACATGCCTTCTGCTCTGAGCCCGAAAATCAGAAGGAAAAACATGTTGCCGAAAATGTGCACTATGTCCGCGTGGACGAACATCGCGGTGAGGAAGCGCCAGACCTCGCCGTTTAGTATTGCGTAGTTGTCTTGTCCGAAAGCGGCCATGACATCGCCGCTGGTTTCAATGATGTTTCCGCTCAGAAAGGACGTGTAAGCGTAAACGATTACGTTTACTACTATGAGTATGAGGGTTGGCATGTACCTTCCGGAGTTCTTGAGCGCAACGTTCATCTTCTGAAGTCCTCGACGATTTTCTGTTTGATCTTTGAAGAGCTGTCCAACTCGTCCAAGCTGAACTTGCCGACTCGCACGATCTTGATTTTCAAGCCGTGCTCTTTCACGTAGTCTCTAAGGCTTTGCTCCATGCCTCTCTGATCGTATCCAAGGGCTATGACGTCAGGCTTAATCTTTTCGATGACTTCTCCAATGTCGAAATCTTCATATCCCAGAATTGCCTCGTCCACAATCTTCAACGATGCTATCAAGGCGCAGCGCTGGTTTTCAGGCACAACGGGTCTGATTCCCTTCCGTTTTTCAACCGTGCTGTCTCTGGCTACTATGACTATGAGTTCGGAGTTCGGCCCGCCAGTCTTTTTGGCTTCTTCCAAGAATCTTACGTGGCCCAAGTGGAGAAGGTCAAAAACGCCTGAGGCGAGAACTATTCTTCGTTTCTCTTTGTTTTCGGTTTTATGTACCATTCGAATCTCACCGCGCCAAGTAGTCTTAACGCGTCAAGTAAGCCTTCACAATAGGCGACAGAGGTTAAACTTACCTCTAATTTCTGTTTTTTTCTGTAGTACTTTGCGTCTTCTAGATAGGCTTTGGCGTGGTCTGCGACGTTTTTGACGTTGCTGGCGTCGAGCAGAATGGTTTTTTCAGCGACTTTGATTTGGTCAAAAGCGTGTTCGGCAGAGCTGATGTACCTTGAAACGAGGTTCAGTAGGCTCATTCGGCGGTCACCATCAGGCTTTCGGGGGCGTCAGCTAATGTTATCAGGGCTTCGGCTTCTGTGAAGTGGAGCTTTCCGGGGAAGATTAGGGTGTGAGGTGGTTGGCCGAAATTGTGGTTGAGAACGTCTTTTGTGTAGCCTGCTTTGACGGTTGGGTTGTCGCTTCCTGCCCTTGATACACCGACGACAAGTGTGTCTGTCGTGACTATTTTTTGTTTTCTTTTTGCTTCGACGTCTAGAAGTGCGTTTAAGCCGTCACAGATGGTTAGGTAACGTTTTTGCTCTGCCTTGATGTCCAGCAGGCACAAAGTGTGCAGTCCGAGCTGCTTGTTTTGGGCGACGACTGCGTAGGGGGTTTCGGAGGGGTTTTCGTCTAGGAAGGGTATGGTGACGCTCTTTCCAAACTTATAGCTGTGTAGGCCCGAGATGCCGATGGCTGCGGAGATTATGCTGGCTCCGTGGATTATGCGTGTTTCTATTCCGCGCTTTTTGGCTTCGATTCTGAGTGTTACGTGGGTTGTTGCGATGAGTGGGTCGCCTGGGACGAGCAGGATGGTCTTGCCGGTTTCTGCGGCTTGCAGGATTTTTTTTCCGTTTTCTTCTTCAAGCTCCTTTCTTGAAAGGGTGACTAGTCTTTTTCCTGAGGTCTTTTCGAAACGTTCTGTTGAAAAGCCTGGCATCAGGTTTGTGTAGAGTTCTATGAAGACCTTGTCTGCAGTCTTGACCTCTTCTAGGCCGTGTAGGCTTATTCCTGTGTGGTCGTGTAAGCCGAGTCCGATGAAAATCAGTTGGCCCAAGTGTTTTCAGCCTCTTCACAAGAGGAGACGGGCGAGTTAATAAGTGCTGTGAGAAGATGATGCGTGAGAGTTTATTCTGTCAAGGTCGCTGGAGCCGTGGTGAGTACGAGGTGACATGTTGCATTCTGCTGCAGGCCCTAGGCGTATGTCACTGATAAGGGGTAGGGTGGGCATTGTAGTTGGTAGCCCCCTCTAGGTTTCAATGTATCGTGAATATTTGGATCCAAATAGGCGCGCCTCCAAATTGCTGAAGATGTTTGCTGGTTCAACCTTGAAACTCTACTGTTTTTCAATCTCTAGACGTGAAGGCTCATGATAAATGATTTTGCTCGGGCCCTAGTGAACGTCCCCTTCCGGGATGGGAACTAACCAATTGGGAGGCTTTTTCAAGATATTTGAAGTGTAACGGCTTTATGATTTCCCTCGAATTCGTGAGTGCGACGAAGCTTTGGCTCTCGCCCATGAATTGGGCGCCTTCTCGGTCGAGGTTTCTTTTGAACTCTATGCAGCCAGAGTAGCTCTTGTGTAGTGAGACGGTCACCCCGTCCCATCCCATTCCTTGTCCAGATATGGCGAGAATGACGTTTGGTTGTTTCATGATCCACTCTTTTCCTTTCCTTCTGGCTTCTTCCTTCTCTTCAAACGTCGCGTTCGTGAATCTGCCCTTCACGAAGGTGAACGCAATGATCTCAAAGCCGATCTTTTCAATCTTCGGAATTGCAGTGTAGCCCTCGAGGAATTCCTTTTCAAGTCTCGCCCTCCTTCTCGTGACGTGAGTTGAGAGGTTCCCACCGCTTTAGCCAGTTCTCTGTCGCTTCTGCGGCTGGCCTTTATCAGCTCCCACAGAAGCCGGTGATCGATTGATTTTAGTTCTTCCATGCTGTACCATTCAGTATGTCGCTCGTTCAGACTTTTTATTACTTTTGGAAGAATCTTCAATTGAATTCGGACCAATGGCTGTCTGGGAACACGACACGAAACCAAAAGCTCTATATTTCCTGGTGAAGCTTCTTTTCAGAACAAGGTTCCATGGGCCCGTAGCTCAGTAAGGTTAGAGCGGCGGACTCTTAATCCGTAGGTCGCGGGTTCAATTCCCGTCGGGCCCGCCATACAAGAGAATTACCCATGATGGCAAGACTGGAAGGTCACCTAGCTGTGATTGATTGGAGGATCATTGCAAAACAGAGCACTATAGAATGGCTTCTTGAAAAAACGAACCCTTCAGTCAGATACTTCACGCTGTTGGATATTCTTGAAAAGGGCGAAGAGGATCCTGAGGTTGTTGCTGCAAGAAATACCATCCATGAGTCGTCAGTGGTTAGGAAAATTCTGCAGAAACAGAATCCAGCCGGATACTGGGAAGAACCAACGAATCCGTACCATCCCAAATACAAGTCTTCTTATTGGCAAATCATGGCGCTCGGGCAGCTAGGAATGGACAAGAGCGACAAGAGGGTCAGAAAAGCCTGCGAGTACATCTTTCAGTTCCAATCGGCTGATGGCAGTTTTTCAAGCTCCACGGTCGAGACGGCACTAAAAGAGTACGAGCGGCTGCGCCAAAAGGGAAAGAACTTGTCTCCGCCAAAAGAATATGCAGTGTCAATCGTGCATGAGCATGAATACTCATGCCTGACCGGCAACATGGCAACAGCGCTGATTAGACTGGGTTATGGCCGGGATGCGAGAGTAAGGAAGGCTCTGGAGTGGCTCGTGAGGATTCAGAACGAGGACGGCGGCTGGCTCTGCCCTTACTGGCGAGCGCACGTCAGAGACAAGCATGGGTGCTTCTTCGGCACAGTCTGTCCCTTGGAAGCCTTCTCCTTGGTCGAAGAAGAAATGCGCACAAAAGAGATGAAGAAAACCCTTGAAAGAGCCGCAGAGTTCATGCTGATGCATCGTTTGTTCAAAGCTGACCATCACGGCTACACGATCATCAACAAGTATTGGTTGACGCTGAGTTTTCCCACTTTTATCAGTTACAACATCTTGAGAGGACTAGATGTTCTGACAAGGCTTGGATACGTGAAGGATGATCGCTTAGGCGATGCAGTTGAAGCTCTGCTGCAGAAGCAACAAAACGATGGAACATGGATTCTGGAAAGTTCACCGAAAGGAAGAATGCAGGCGAATCTAGAGACGAAGGGCAAACCCAGCAAGTGGATAACCCTCCTTGCATTAAGAACGTTAAAACGCTTAGGGTAAGTCTGATTGATTCGAATTATGGAACTCTGCTAACGAGAAGCTGAAAGATCAATTCTGAAGGTAGTTTGATTGATCAGTGTTTGTACGGGGTCTACGGTCTTCTGCGGCTAGGACTGTGATTTCTGGGCAAAATCTTTTTTCTGAATCTACAGATAGCCTGGTCCCCCTTGATTATAGGAAAAAGCTTAGATGTAGTTGGCAACACGTAAGGATAGGGATCGCAGATGTTCAGAAGAGACAGACACGACATTATCATGGAAATACTAAAGAGTGCGAAGTCGGGAAAAATCAAAACGGAACTGATGAAAGAGGTAAACATGTCGTTCACTCAGGCACAACAATATCTTGGCATGTTACTTGAGAAAGGGCTACTGGAAACTAAGGAGAACCGCAGGTTCACAACAACGAAGAAAGGCTTGGAATTCATGGAAAAATGTAAGGGGTGCTTACTGCGTCAATGGCACGAGCAGGAAGGACGTAAATCGCGTAAGGTATGACCGCTGATCGAAAATCAAATCCTGCTGCCCTCTAACCGTACCAGTTGGCGCTTCCTGCCTTATGGAATCCTTGCAATCAGCGTATGGCAGGCATCCAGAAGTTGCTCGGGACTTATGCATTGCTTATGTTGAGAAACCGAGAGCAAGAAATATAAGTTGGAAACTGTCCATGCAAATGTCGACTGGTGTAATATGATGGGTGCTTGGAAACTTCGGGTGTCCATGGCTGGAACCCTAGCTTTGATAATTGGCATTTCAACACTGTTCTTCACCGTGATTTTGAGCCTAACGGGCACGTTTAATTTCTTGACCTTAGGTATATTAGTTGGCGTATTCAACGTTGTTCAATGGTTGATATCTCCCTACATAGTTGACGCTCTGTACCACGCACGCCCGTTGAAAGCAAGTGAAGAGCCTCAACTTCATGAAATTGTTGACAACCTCAGCAAAAAGAGCAACATCAAGAAGCCGAAGCTGATGCTTGCACAGATTCCGCTTCCAAACGCGTTTGCCTACGGTTCACCGATAGCGGGAACACGTGTGGCAGTCACTAGCGGACTTTTGAAGACGCTTGATCACGACGAGGTTGAAGCAGTGATCGGACATGAGTTTGGACACCTGAAACACAGAGACGTGCAAATAATGATGTTCGTTTCACTGTTGCCCGCAGTGGCCTACTATGTGGGCTATTCACTCATGCTGTCAACCATGTACAGAGGAAACCAGAAAAACGAAGGGGGCAGCGGAGCACTGTTAGGCATAGTCTTTATGGCGTTCTCATTGGTACTGAACATGTTTATACTCTATCTCAGTCGGCTGCGTGAATACTACGCAGACAGGCACAGTTCATCAGTGGTTGATGGTGGGTCAAAGAAACTCTCAACAGGACTGGCAAAAATAATCAACACAAGCAAAAACATGCGAAGAACAACGCAAGAAGCAAAGCACTTGAACGCTTTCAAGGCGCTGTTCATCACTGACCCCGACCGGGCAAGCGTGGATGCAGCTGAACTATCGAGAGTCTCGACTGTTGGTGGCAATCAAAAGCTAGTCCAAGAGATTCTGTCAAAGAAGCTGACAACGGCAGATCGAATCATTGAAATCTTCTCGACACACCCCAACATAATCAAGCGACTAAGGGCTCTGCAAGAACTGGAATAGATAGGGCCAAGCGTTCTTCCAAATTTCCATGTGTTTTTTTTGTTCGCTACAGCAAAGCATTATAGACAAAAAAAAGATTACTATCCAGACCAGTTGAGCGTGATGCCCATACAAACTTCAAAAGCTTTCTCAGAAGTTGATAGACTGAAAGACGAAATGGCACAAACTCTAATGGAACTCGTTCGCATTCCAGCGATAGCTCCAGAAAACGGGGGAGAAGGAGAAACAAAGAAGGCGGAGAGACTACTCCATATCCTAAAGGCAATAGGGTTCGACAAGGTAGAGCGTTTCGACGCAGAAGACCAAAGGGTTCCATCGAAGAAAAGGCCGAACATAATCGCGTATCTCAATGGAGAAGCAGTCACTGAAAGGCTTTGGATAGTTTCGCACATGGATGTGGTTCCACCTGGTGAAGAATCAGTCTGGACTACTAAGCCCTTTGAACCGGTAATCAAGAACGGAAGAATATACGGCCGGGGCGCTGAAGACAACACGCAATCGATGGTCTCGTCACTTTTTGCAGTCAAAGCCCTGAAGAATCTGAAGATTAAACCCAGAAGAACCGTGGCCTTGTGCTTCGTAGCGGATGAGGAACAGGGCAGCACTTACGGTATCCAACATCTTATCAAGCAGGGACTCTTCAAGAGCGAAGACCTGGTGATCGTGCCCGACGGGGGAAACGAGAACGGAAGCTTCATCGAGACAGCTGAAAAAAGCGTCCTCTGGATCAAAGTGCGCACGATTGGAAAGCAGACTCATGCAAGCAGGCCTGAAACGGGATTGAATGCTAACCGTGTTGGAATGGAATTCGCCCTGGCTCTCGACAAGATGTTGCATGAAGGATATCACGCCAAAGACGAGTATTTCGACCCGCCGTACAGTACATTCGAACCGACAAAGAAAGAAAAGAATGTTGACGCCGTAAACATCATTCCTGGAGAGGACATAAACTATTTCGACTTCAGAGTTCTGCCAAGCTACGATGCTGAAGAAGTGCTGAGCACTGTCGCCAGGCTTGCAACAGATTTCGAGAAGAAGACTGGAGCCAAAATAACAATGGAATCTGTGCAGAAAACCATCGCTCCAGAACCTACGAAAGCCGACGCGAAAATAGTTGTCTCTTTGAAAGAGGCGATTAGAAAAACAAGGGGCGTGGATGTGAAGGTTGGAGGAATAGGTGGAGGAACGTGTGCTGCCTACTTCAGAAAAGCCGGCGTTCCAGCCGTTGTGTGGAGTACTATAGACGAAACGGCGCATGAACCTAATGAATACGCGAAGATAGAGAACATTGTGAACGACTCTAAGGTCTTTGCTTATCTAGCAGTTGCCTAGCTTGAACTGAGTTTCATTCCGAACCGCGCTGACTGAAAGTTTTGGAAGCTGGATAAGGTACTTTTATCTGCTGTCCGAGGCCCATGGTCTCGTGAAAGCGTAGAGCGTCTCTAGGGCGAATGTGGATCTGTCCCGCGCTTCGAAAAAACAGTAGGGTCACGGTGGAGGTGGAGGCGGCGGCGAGTTTTGCTTCTGGAGTCTACTCATTCTAATCGAGAAGGTTATGCACCCAACGCCCAACCCGAGCAAAAACATTCAAATTCCGAAGAAAGCAGCAAAGAGTTGTGCGGGAGAATAAGGCGAGATGACCGCTGCAATTATTCCGATCAGAATGCACATAAGACCGAGTCTGAAAAGCGCCATCGATTCCTTGGGTTTCACTTTCATTGTTCAAACCCTTTTCTTAGCCAATAGTCTCGAAGCGCCAATATTTGAATGATTACATTGAAAGTCTGTTGTGTGGGTACATTTTGATGTATTTTGCTTTTGAAATATCGTAGTATGCGCAGGTTATGCCCCAGTATTCAGCGCTTTTAACGTACTGCATTCCGATCTTTTCAATCACCCTGCGTGATGCGATGTTCTCTGGCTTTGCAAGAGCAATAATTCTGTCCAACTTCAGAATTCCGAAGCCATAGGCAAGGGATGCTTTGGCTGCTTCAGTAGCGTATCCTCTTCCCCAAGAGTTTCTGGCGATAACAAAATCCACTTCAACCTCTGAAGTTTCAGCGATCAGATTGAGTCCACAACGACCAAGAAGAACTTTCTTTTCCTCGTTAGTTATTGCCCATATTCCAAAACCATTTTTGTCCCAGTGTTTCAGAATGGCGTCTAAGGACCTCTTAGCCTCCTCACGAGTATAACCGTCTCCTTTGAGGAACCATCTGCCGACCTCGTAGTCACCCATAATCTTTGCGTAGGCATCCAAATCATTTTCGCTGAATCGTCTAAGATACAGTCTATTGGTTCCGATTTCTTCGCCGTAATTGCTCCCCGTCGTGTCGATACCTCAAGGTAGCTTGAACAGTCTCAGCCACCACTTAACATGCTACGGTGATTTCTGTTTTTCGTTGATCCGCAAGAGGGTATGATTAGCCCTAGCTTTGGTTGGTTTGAGTTTTGGTCGAAAGTTTTATATGACTGGTTGGATAATCCATCCAACAGATGAACACTCGTAAGATAGCCGTAATCGCTGTTCTCGTTGCGCTTGCGGTCGGAACCAACTATGCAATGACACCACTGTTCAACGTGAAGCTTATGGATGTCATAGTGTTCATAGGAGGTATTTGTTTCGGCCCGGTCGTCGGAGCGTTGATTGGCGTGATCTCGTGGGCTGTGTATGGGACACTGAATCCTTATGGCTTTTTTCTTCCTATATGGTTTGCAACGATGCTTTCAGAGTCAATATACGGTGTTGTTGGAGGTCTAATTAAGACGAGTCTCAATGAGTACCGCAGCGGAGCGAAAAATCCACCGGAAACGCTTTACGTTTTCTTCGGAACCCTAGGTGTATTATTGACTTTGATTTATGACGTGATAACGAACATAGTTTTTGGCTATGTAAGCAATTGGAGTATTCTTCTCGCGGTCATAGCAGGGTTCGTGCCTTTCGGAATCGCTCATGTGGTCAGTAATGCGTTTTTCTTCGGGCTAGGATGTGTGCCTGCAATCAAAGCCCTATCAAACATTATTGGAGTTGACAAATCTGGCATTCCTGAAGAATAAATGGACTATATACTCGATGTTGCTTGCATCATGGGCTTTGATAGCCTCTCTTCTGGCTGGCTACTACTGGCTAGAATACACAGACATCGAAAATAGAATAGGCGGCGTATTGATCTACGTCAACATCGGAGTCGACTACGGCAACAGCACACGGATAATGTACAATGATACCAAGACGCTGACGGGAGCAACCTTGTTTGATGTGACGAAACAGGTGTCCAACGTAACATATCAAGTGGGAATATTTGGCACGGAAGTTCTTTCGATCAACGATGTAGGCAAAATTGGTTCTTTCGGCTGGACCTACTGGATTTGGAACGCCACAGGTCAATCATGGTCGATAGTTTGGGAAAATGCAGACAAATACGAAGTAGCCGGTGGAGAGACGTTCATGTGGTACTATCAGAACGATTTCAATCCCCCATCCTAGGGGCTCATGTACAGCAGCATGTTTGGGGCATCTACGGTCCAATAGCCCAGTTATCCATGCCTTGATCAGCGCGTGAGAATATCATTGTGGCAAAACAATTATTAAGCGAAAATATACGTGATAGATATCCGAGCTAAACATGGAGTTGCAGACGTTGAATTTGACGGCTGACATACTGTCGCAAGCCCGCAGGGAGGGAAGGAAAGCTTTGCTTGAAACCGAAGCAAAGAAGATCTGTATGGAATACAGCATTCCAGTAACAAAGTTCGAATTGGCGAAAAATGAAACTGAAGCTGTCAAAGACGCAGACGAAATTGGTTATCCAGTGGTTTTGAAAATCGTGTCCCCCGACATTATACACAAGTCAGACGTCGGAGGGGTTGTGGTCGACCTTAAAGATGAAAAGGGCGTTCAGAACGCGTATAATCAAATTCTAAAAAACGTCAAGAAACATAATGCAGAAGCAAGAATTATCGGCATGCTCGTTCAGGAGATGGCGCCGCCTTCAACCGAGGTCATAGTGGGCGCGATCAAAGATCCACAGTTTGGCCCTTCCGTAATGTTTGGACTTGGCGGCATATTTGTGGAGGTTTTGAAGGACGTAACCTTCAGAGTAGCGCCCATAACAAGAGATGAGGCTTGCGAGATGATAAGCGAAGTGAAGGCTTACCCGCTTCTGAAGGGTTATAGAAACACTCCCCCTGTAGACATAGGCGCCATAGCCGAAATCCTGCTGAACACCTCAAAACTCGTTATGGATCATCAAGAAATCAAGGAACTAGACCTGAACCCGATAATGGTTTACGAGAAAGGAGCAAAAACCGTCGATGCACGAATAATTTTGGAATGAACGAGTGAATAAACATGGGACCCTCAAGATGTCTCCTGCAGGGACAAATACTCTTCTGACGAAACTGGAGTGATGGGGAAAATAACCGAACATTCTTGAACAGGCACGGCAGAAGGGAAGAGGGCATTTGTCAAAAACACAAATGATTGAAGAATTAACCAAGAAACTCTCAGCGTTAAAGGAGCAGAGAGATAAGCTTGACGGTGAAGCCTACGAGTGGGCTGAGAGACGAAACGAGCTCAACGATAAGGTCAAGAACTTACGAGACGGAATTTTGAAACTTCGCGCCGAAAGGGACAGAATAAACGATCAAGTCAAAGAATTGAAACAGCAACGAAACAATACGACAACAAGAATCCGAGAAAAAATCGAGGAAATGAAGAAGCTGAATCAAGAAAGCAGAGCGCTGGCAAAGAAAAGACCTTCGAGAAGCCATCAAGCTCTGCAAAAAGAAGTTGAAAGTGTTGACTGGAAAATTCAAACGACTTCCTTGACATTGCAGGAAGACAGAGAACTCGTGGGACAGGTGAAAGAGTTGGAAGCACAACTGAACGTCTACAGAAGACTTGAACAGTTGGCTCAGAAGATCCTTGAGTTGAGAAAAGAGGCTAGGGCTCTGAGAAGTGAAAATGGACTCCGGCATCAGAAACTGACGAAAAACGCAGAGGAAAGCCAGGAGATCCACCGAAACATGATTGGGAAGATTGAGGACTCGAAGAAATACAAAATCGAAGCGGACGTTATGCATAAACGATTCTTGGAGGTAAAGGAAAAAGCAAGACCTGTGGAAGGCGAGATGATGGGACTTGCGAACCAAATCAGGCAACTCCGCGCCGAAATTCGAGTCGAAGAGGAAAAAGAAAGGAAGCAAGATCAAGACGCACTTCGTGAGACGCTTGAAAGACAGGCGAGGGAAAAGCTCAAGCGCGGCGAGAAATTGACCTGGGAGGAGTTTCAGCTTCTTGCAGAGAAGGGCGTTACAGCGGAAGATTAAAGTGAATTTGCATACATAATATTCAGAGAACGATATTCATGAAAGAAACAGAAGAAAAGGAGCAGAAGCGAATCCTTGTTCTATGTGTGGATAGAGATGGTGATTTAGAGGCCAAGGCTGGCGCTAAGACTCCGGTTGTCGGGAGGGCAGAGAATCTGGACGCGGCTGTATCCTTGGCTTTGAAAGACCCTGAAGAGCCAGATGCTAATGCCATGTTCGAAGCGATACGCGTCTATGACCGTCTTGTGGGGGAAAATAATCCTCAGGAGATTTTCGAAATCGCTACGTTATCTGGTTCAGAGTTCGGTGGTGTTGGCGCGGACAGAAAAATCGTTGCTGGATTGAATGAACTGTTAGGCTCTTTTGCTGCAAATGAGGTTGTCTTGGTCACGGATGGTTACTCGGACGAAGCAGTATTACCACTCGTACAGTCCAGGGTGCCAGTGACATCGGTTAGGAGAATAGTCGTTAAACACAGTGAATCAATTGAGGAGACTGCTGCTCTTTTCTCGCGGTATTTAAGAATGATAATGGAGAATCCTCGCTATGCCCGCATCGCGTTGGGCTTGCCAGGGGTGCTCATTCTCATTCTGGAAATCTTTGCAATCGTTGGCTGGGTCCAATACTATTTAATTGCCTTTGTGCTCGTTTTGAGCGTGTCCTTGCTCGTCAAGGGCTTCGGGGTTGACAGAGCAGCGAGAGGCTTCTACAGGTGGCTCAGGGAATATTCTGCGCCACCACTCAGAGTGCAGATTTCAAACTTCTCTGCGATCGCTGGTGCCTTGTGCATTGTGCTGGGCGTTTACCTAGGATGGACAAACGCCGCGGCAGAGATTACATTGCAACCAACCATCGCTCTTTGGCTAAGCATCTTGCCGCGCATAACTGGTTTCTTTATAGAAGGTGCCATAACCCTTATCGTGGTGGGCGTTTGCGTGGCACTCTCAGGCAGAGCTATTCGTTGGTATCTTGAACACGACGCTAGATTGTTGCGCAACGCTGCATTGATAGTCATAATCGGGTGGTCTCGTCAAATTTTCCTCACAGCCTCCAACCTGCTGGTATCGCCTGAAATTGGATATGAAAGGGTGATCTTCTCCATAATCGTTGGCATCCTGATAGGCATAGCTTCAGTGCTAGTCATATTCGTCGTCCACAGGTCTGCAAAAGGATTCTTTGAGGAAACCGGAGAGCAAGTTGAGGAGTTTGGAGACAGCTAGAATAATGGCTACAGTCACAATGAACCTAGAACTGAAGAAAGATTGCCTGCTCAGATGGCTTCTAGGACTTTAAAACAGATCAAGCATGGGATAACCTTTTAATTGAAGCGATTGAAGGTTTACCCAGAAACTAACGGACAAGTGCTCGTGCGCCAGTGCATATTGGAATACGGGGTTTGAATAAGTGTTTAAAACGTTGCTTTCGGCCGTGGGGGCCTACAAGGCCTATGAGTGGTGGCTTTGGCGTCAGGTCAAGAACGGATCGAAACCTGAGCACATAGCGATAATTTTGGATGGCAATCGAAGATGGGCTTCTGAAAAAATCCTTAACCCGTGGCTTGGCCACGAGAAAGGCGCCGAAAAGGTGGAGCAACTACTCGATTGGTGCTTGAGGCTCAATGTCCAATCTGTGACACTTTATGCCTTTTCTACCGAGAACTTTCGCCGCTCGAGAGACGAAGTTGAAGAGATAATGCGGATTGCCCAGGAGCAATTTCAGAAACTCCTGACAGATGAGCGGATACGTAGAGACAAAGTCCGTGTGAAGGTCATCGGGAGAGTAAACCTGTTGCCGCAGAGCTTGCAGAAGCTGATAGAGGATGTTGAGAAAGCAACAGAGGACCACAGTGAACACTTCCTGAACTTTGCGTTTGCATACGGTGGAAGAGCCGAGATCGTGGACGCTGCAAGGAAGATCGCCGAAGAAGTACATGAGGGAAGGCTAGATCCCTCGAAGGTCAACGAGCAGACGTTTGAACAGTATCTGTACACGTCGCACATGCCTAATCAAGACCCAGACCTTATCATCAGAACTTCAGGTGAAGAAAGGTTAAGTGGCTTCTTGCTTTGGCAGTCTGCGTATAGTGAACTCTTCTTCTTGGACGTCTATTGGCCTGATTTCCGTTTGATAGATCTCTTGAGGTCGGTCAGAACTTTCCAAAAGCGCAAAAGACGTTATGGAGAATAGTCACTTTTAAGCCCTCTTTCGAGCGCTTACTATGGAAAGTACATCTCTATCCTTCAGTACGTAGTCTTCCCCAACTCGTTTCTTTTCTCTCGCTTCAATCGCGTAGATGAAGCCCTGTCCAAGTTCTGTGTGAATTATGTAGGCAAGTTGGCGGGCCGTGGTTCCATAAGGCACGAGATAGGCGTCGGGCAGGACTCTTCCCGCATGATCTGACAGGTGTTCAAGATCTTCAACAGGGTAGACTGTAATCATGCTTAAGAGTCTGAAGAAAGCCGTGTTTATTGCTTCTTGAACGCCTGTTGAACCAACGTTGAGTAGGATTTTTTCCCTAATAGTCTCCAAGGCCTTAAGTTGACTTTCGCTTAGACTTCCAGGCTTGTTTATTTTGAAGTTGCAGTCTCCTGGCCTGTAGTCGATGAGTTGTTTTTCGGTAGCTCTTCTGAGTGCGAGTTCGGCCTCGGCACAAGCGGGAATGACGAGACGGTTTGATTTTTTCAATCGCTCTAGGTTTCCCTCAGAGGGCGGCAAGTCTATCTTGTTTGCCACTATCAACATTGGCTTGGCAATTTGCCTCAGAGTGTCGACAAGCCTCAGGAAATCTTCGTCGCTCCAGAACGTGGGCTTGTCCACATTCAATCCTGCCTTTCTTATCGCTTCCAAAACATGGCTTCTCTTTATGGACAACCCGCTCAGTCGTTCTTCGAGCATAGAGAGAAGATCCTTTGATTCAGATTCTACCGTTCTGGCGATTTTCGCCCAGTCCTTCTTCAGTATGTTTGCCATCCACATCGTTATCTCGTGTTCTAAGAATTTCACATCTTCCAGAGGGTCATTGGTTCCAGGTTTGCAGAGTCTGCCTTCACAGTCTGTGCCGCCGGAAGCGTCAACTATGTGGATCAGTACGTCCGCCTTTCTTATTTCGTCTAGGAACTGGTTGCCCAAGCCTCTGCCTTGCCATGCTCCGGGAACAAGTCCTGCACAGTCGATGAATTCTATAGGGATGAGCCTAACACCGTTTAGACATATGGAATTGGCAGGATTGTCTTTGACGTTGAATTCTTCATGAACGCATGGAGTTCGAACATAACCGACCCCCCTATTGGGCTTTATCGTCGTAAACGGATAGTTTGCAATCTCAGCTGGCGCCAATGTCGCAGCGCTGAAAAAGGTTGACTTGCCAGTGTTAGGTTTCCCAACGATTCCTAACAGCTTTGAATAGGATTTCTGCATTCAACCACTTCATACTTGTCAAGAGGCCATCTGCGTGACTTTCTTTACGTCTAATACTTGACTGCATCACGCTATATGACTTACGCTGTCCACCAGTAACTATTCTTTCGAGCCAGTGTAGTCACAAATTAATATAAAAGTGCTGAAGTCTATTACTAAACCCAAACAAAAAAAGAAGGAAAAACTGGTTGACGTCTGACCTGACAAAGGAAAAACTTGCTGAGATGTACATGAAAATGCTCCAGATCCGCTGTTTTGAGGAAAAAGTCTTTGAGCTTTACGGTCAGAATCTCGTTCCAGGCACGATCCACCTCTACGCGGGGGAAGAAGCAGTAGCGGTGGGCGTCTGCAGCAACCTGAAGACAAGCGATTACATCACAAGCACCCATAGGGGTCACGGTCACTGTATAGCAAAAGGCGCCGAGCTAAAGCAGACGATGGCTGAAATTCTGGGCAAGAAAACCGGTTACTGCAAGGGCAAAGGAGGTTCAATGCACATTGCCGATTTCAAAGTGGGCATGTTAGGCGCCACGGCCATCGTCGGAGCAGGTCTGCCAATAGCCGTTGGAGCCGGCCTATCAATCAGACTTAGGAAGACAGATCAGGTTGTCGCATGCTTCTTCGGCGAAGGAGCCTCAAACCAAGGAACTTTTCATGAAAGCATAAACTTGGCTTCCGCATGGTCGCTACCGGTCATTTTTGTCTGTGAAAACAACCTGTACGCTATGGGAACACGGCAGTCAAGAATAATGAACATCGAGAACATAGCCGACCGCGCCGCCGCTTATGGGATTCCAGGAGTGACTGTCGATGGAAATGATGTTCTGGCTGTTCATGAGACTTCACAAAATGCCGTTAACCGCGCCAGAAGCGGCGGAGGACCAACGCTCATCGAATGCAAAACATACAGACATAAGGGCCATTCGCGCGTTGACCCGGCTAAGTACAGGCCTAGGGAGGAGGTTGAAGGATGGTTAGCAAAGGATCCGATCAAACGCTTGAGGGTGAAATTACTGCAAGACAGAATTCTGACCGAACCTGAAGTTGAGATGATAGAAAGAGACGTGTCCTTGCAAATTGACGAGGCCGTCAAGTTCGCCGTAGAAAGTCCTTATCCAGCGCCAGAAGAAGCGTTGGAGGACGTTTACGCCTAAAGGGGAAAGCTTGTGCGGAAAATCACCTATCGAGAAGCACTTCGTGAAGCGTTAAGAGAAGAGATGCGCCGAGATCAAGCGGTATTCCTGCTAGGCGAAGATATCGGCAGGTACTGGGGCGGCGCCTTCAAGGTCACAGATGGCTTGGCCGAGGAATTCGGAGACGAAAGAGTCAGGGACACACCGATATCAGAATCAGCCATCGTAGGCACAGGTGTGGGCGCTGCGATCACGGGAATGCGGCCAGTGGCAGAGATAATGTTCGGAGACCTGACAGCTTTGGCTATGGATCAGATTGCAAATCAAGCAGCGAAAATACGTTACATGTTTGGCGGTCAGACTTCCTGTCCCCTTGTGATCAGAACGCCTTTCGGGGCTGGAGTAAATATTGCTTCTCACCATTCGCAAAGCCTAGAGGCTTGGTTCATGCATGTTCCCGGCCTGCAGGTCGTGGTGCCGTCAACCCCTTATGACGCAAAAGGGCTTCTGAAAACGGCGATACGTGGAAACAATCCAGTCTTTTTCTGTGAGCATAAACTGCTGTATCCCGTTGAAGGCGAGGTTCCGGAAGAAGAATACACGATTCCTTTTGGACAAGCAGAGGTCAAAAAGGAAGGATCAGACGTCACAGTTGTGGCTACCATGTACATGGTTCATAAGGCCCTTGGCGCTGCAGAAAAACTTGAGCAAGAAGGTCTGAGCGTGGAGGTTGTTGATCCGAGGACCCTGACACCGCTGGACAAGAAGAGGATAGTCAATTCTGTCAAGAAGACTGGAAGAGTAGTCATCGTGAGTGAAGACTGCAAAACCGCCGGAGTAAGCGCCGAAATCGCTGCCGTGATTGCCGAGGAGGCCATAGACTATTTGGACGCGCCGATAAAGCGCGTAGCGGCACCAGATACGCCGATTCCGTTCAGTCCACCTCTAGAACAATACGTTATTCCAAATGAAAAGGCGATAATTGAAGCGGTCAAGGATGTTGTCTGAAATGGTAACGAAGGTTGTTATGCCAAGGCTCAGTCTAACTATGAAGGAGGGCACTGTCGGCAAGTGGTACAAGAAGGAAGGCGACGAGATAGAGAAGGGAGAACCGATCGTGGAGGTAGTTTCAGAGAAGGCAACATACGACTTGGAGGCGCCAGCGTCAGGAATATTGCGGAAGATTCTGGTTCAAGAGGGCGTGGATGTCCCGGTAAACGCAGTACTGGCCGTTGTGACTGCTCCTGACGAGGCATTTTCAGAAACAGAAATATCAGCAGGAGCGTCCCAACCTGTGGGGGTAGAACGAGCGGAACGGGTTTTGGCTTCGCCTGCCGCTAAACGTTTGGCAAGAGAATGTGGCATAGACTTATCAACAGTCAAGGGAAGCGGGCCGGAAGGACGAATAGCTGAAGAAGATGTGAAGCTGGTCATTGAGGCAAGCGCTGAGGTTTCACTGAAAGTCAAGCAGACTATCCCGCTAAGCGGCTTCAGAAAAACCTCTGCAGAACGACTTTCAATGAGCTTCAGAACGGCGCCGCACAGCACCATAATGATGGAGGTCGATGTGTCCAAGGCAGTTGAGATCCATGAGAAAACCCAAGTCTCTTTTACAGCGATCATGGTGAACGCGGTTGCAAAGGCCCTGACTGAGCACAGTATGATGAACTCAAGCCTCGAAGGTGATCGGATAAAGGCCTTTGAAGACATAAATGTGGGTGTGGCCGTTGCCACGGATGGCGGGTTGGTTGTTCCGGTGATACGTAATGTTAACGGAAAAACCCTGAACGACATAGATGCTGCCATTAAAGAGTTGACTGAGAAAGCCCGGCACGGAAAACTGTCGAAGGAAGAGGTGACGGGTGGAACTTTCACCATCACTAATCTGGGCATGTGCGGTGTTGACTTTTTCACACCTATAATCAATCCACCCGAAGCCGCGATACTCGGCGTGGGAAGAATGGTTGAGAAACCGGTTGCGATCAATGGAAAAATTGAAGTCAAGCCGATGGCAACGTTGAGCCTTTCATATGATCATAGAATCATTGATGGCGCTCCTGCAGGGAAATTCCTGCTCAGTGTCAAGGAAAGAATTGAAAAAGGCATCGTTGGAGGCTGACCTGCGCGCGTTCAAGAGACGCCTAAGCCTCACTTTTTCGGGAATACTGCCCGCCACAAGATTTCGGAAAGTCTTAAGTGCTCACCCACAGAAAACCCCTTGAGCCAGAATGAAAGTTGCGATGTACTACAGCCAACAGGACATAAGAATAGAGGAAATTCCGGTACCCGAGATTGGTGACGACGAAATTCTCGTCGAAATGAAAGCGTGTGGAATATGCGGTTCAGATCTGATGGACTGGTATCTCAAAAGCCGCGCTCCACTTGTTCTCGGACATGAACCTGCGGGAACAATCGCAAAAAAGGGAAGGAAAGTCGAAAGTGTCAATCTCGGTGACAGAGTCTTTGTACATCATCACGTCGCATGTCTAACATGTCATTACTGTGTGCGTGGAGACTATACTTTGTGCGAGCAATTTCACAGTACAAACATAAAACCCGGTGGATTGGCAGAGTACTTCAGAGTTCCAGCCCTGAATCTTCAGTTGGACACGTTGAAAATTCCATCCGGATTGTCCTTTGAGGAAGCGACTTTCATCGAACCCGTCGGATGCTGCGTAAGAGCCATCAGAAAATGCAACATCCAAAAGGGCGATTCAGTGGCAGTAATTGGCGCAGGCGCGACAGGACTGATTCACATGACCTTGTCAAAAATTTACGGAGCTGCAAAAACAATAGTGAGCGACCTTATTGACTTCAGGCTTCGTTTTGCGGAAAGGCTCGGGGCAGATGTCGCAATTAACCCCAAGCATCAAGATTTGACGGAGGTCGTTAAGGCCGAAACAGGCGGGAGAGGGGCAGATCTCGCGATTGTTACCGCACCGAGCTTGGAAGCGTACAAAGCAGGTATGGACGCCTGTCGGAAGGGTGGAAAACTCTGCATCTTTGCACCTACCCGTCCAGGGAAGCTTCTACAAGTGAGTCCGAAGGAACTGTTTTTCTCAGAAATTCAAATAGTCCCATCTTATTCAACGTCACACTTGGAGACAAGAATGGCTCTGCAACTGCTAGAGTCAGGCAAGATCGCTGTCAAAGAGCTGATAACTAACCGATTCAAGCTTGTTGAAACTGCGAAAGCGTTTAGAACCGCTTTGGAAAGTAGGGAAAGCTTGAAAGTCATAGTTTTGGATGAGTGACAAGAATGAAGGCAGCAATGCTTTACGGTGTGAAAGACCTCAGAATTGAAGATGTGGAAGTTCCGCAGATCGGAGCGGGCGAGGTTCTAGTCAGAGTCAAAGCAGCCACGACGTGCGGAACGGACCTGAAAATCTTCCAAAGAGGCTATGTTGAAAAAGTCATCAAACTGCCAACCATTTTCGGACACGAGTGGGCAGGTGAAGTAGCTGAAGTTGGCGAAGGCCTGGAGTGGCCCGAAAAGGGCATGCGCGTCCGTGCAGGTAACAGCGCACCATGCCTGCACTGCGCAATGTGTCAGAGAGGCAGGTACAACCTTTGTGAGAACATGATTTGGCTTTGGGGAGCCTATGCGGAGTACATCAAGGTTCCAGCTCGCATGGTTTTAGTGAACATGCAGGAAATTCCCAAGCACGTTTCTTACGAGGAAGCTTCAGTGACCGAGCCGTTAGCATGCGTTTTGCATGGAGTTGAGGAGGCACGCGTGAAGTTGGGGGACACAGTTGCAATCATCGGTGCAGGTCCAATCGGTTTACTGCATCTTTTGACCGTCAAGAAGATGGGAATTGAAAAGGCGATAATGATCGATCTCGTGGACGAAAGGCTAAGCTATGCACAGAAGTTGGGCGCAGACGAAACGATCAATGGAGGAAAGGAGAAGGTCATCGAGAGAATTCTCCAACTGACAGGCGGATATGGTGCAGACGTGGTGATCGAGGCGATAGGATTGCCCGCGACTTGGGAACAAGCCTTGAAGCTAGCAAGGAAAGGCGGGACGGTTTTAGAGTTCGGCGGATGCCCACCGGGAACAGAAATCAAGCTCAATGCGGAGCAGCTTCATTATGGCGAATTAACAGTTCTGGGTACGTTCCACACAACTCCGCTGCATTTCAGAAAAGCCCTGAACCTCGTCGCCTCCAGAACGATCGACGTCAGGCCCCTCATAACACGAAAGATGAGGCTGGAAGAGGTTAAGCAAGCGCTTGAAATACTTTCAACCTCCAAAAATGAAATAAAGATAGGGATAGTTCCATAATACGAAAGTGAATAGCTTAATGTCTGAAGCGGCAGGCTACATCTTAAGAATCGCAACCAAACAGTGGGTTGACCAAGTTTTTGAAATGGCAATCTACTACACCAACATACGCAGGAAATGGAAGACCGAACAAACTATCTTGTTCATACACAAAACCAAGATTGGAGACGCTATCGTCGGCTACGGCGTAATAGAAAATGTCTACGAAAAAGACGAACTGCCCGAAGAGGAAAAGCGCCAATGCGAAAGGGGCGGTTGGAATAGAGCTATAGAATTCAAGTACGTCAAGCAATTTGACACCCCATTACTAATTAAGGAAACATTTTTGAAAGGCTCTAAACTTCGGGGAAGATATTTTCACGGTCTGAAGCTCACTAAGGAGCAATTGGATAATCTGATGGCTAAAGCTGAAGGTTGAGGCTTGCCTTTTTTTTCCTGAGGTCCGAGTCTTCGGCCTTACCAAAAATCTTAAACGTTCTGCCAACGAATGAATACACGGGGAATGGACAAATGGTTTATTGTACCAAGTGCGGCACGAAGAATCCGGATGACGCTACAGTGTGCTCCCAATGCGGTGCTCCTCTTTACGCCGTAGGGGAGGCAGAAGGGCAGAGGCGTGTAGAAGGCGAATGTTTTGGGCCGTCTCGCAGAAGTGGAGAGCCCTATAGACGCGTGGAACGTGAGTGCTTTGGGCTTCCCAGAGGCGGGGCGATTGTTGGCATAGTTATCGGCTTGATAATTCTGATGGCCGGGCTAATATTGTTCCTACGACAGTGGGGAGTAATCCCCGGTGGCGTAGATGTGTGGCCTTTTGTTGCAATAATCTTTGGGATTCTGATCGTCATTGGAGCTCTCTACGGATTACGTCGGAGATATTGACACATACGTTCCTTGGGCTGCGCAAGGGTGCTGACACCCATAGCATATTTTCCAATGGTCCCATTGTGAAATCGTTATTCTGGTCCAAAGCCAGAAAATGATTAGTACGACCATATAGATGTCGGAGGAAATATTGCTTGTCAGTGCGTCAGTTCCAGCCAACGCCAGGTAGGTCGCGAAGACAAAAGAAGCGTTTACGACAAGACGCGCATACCCGCTGAATTTGAACTGAACGAAACCCAAAAACACTCCCACATGCCCAATCCAAACTGCCGACAGGCTGAACTGGCCAAGGTCCAAGCCCACGAAGAAATAAAGAGCTGTCCCGGCAAGAGCCGCAATTCCTCCGAAAAGCAAACCCGTACACGCTGCGCACAGAATACGCCCGTCTATACGGAGTATGTGAGCAGAGAACCTTCCGCAAGAAGGATGGTGCCCCCTCAAAACATTGCACCCCTTGAGAAAGCCAAGATTCTTGGCACTTAGATCCCCCGCTTTCTGCGCCTTTTGCTCGTAAAAAGTTTCTGAACATTTTCTTGGAAAGAAAGCCGCAACTGTTCCTGATATGCAGATTAGAGCAAAAATTGAGCCGATCAACGGCTTCCGCCAGAAGAGGTCCGCCCCGTTGGCTGGCTCGCGAAGTGCAAGTGTTACTGTGGTGAAGCTTCCAAAAAGGGAAACGCCAATCGCGAATATTAAAGTGTAATTCAGTCGCGCGCGACCAATCATGCAAAGTCGCCTAAACCAATTCTTTTATCTGTTGGATCACACCTTTGCGCGCCATGTACCAGTAGATTCTTCTTTTCAGTTCATTGGATGAAAATATCCCTCGCAATCTCCTCGGCCAGGAACCGTAGAAACTTCGATAACACTCGTAGAGCTCCTCTTGCACCTGGGCTCTTGACAGTGTTTCCGTCGGCATCGTAGCATGTATCATGTCGTAGTTCGCCCAGTTGAAGTCTTCAATCCATCCATTGCTTTTTGCCTCCTCGAAGATTTCCGTTCCTGGAAACGGCGTGAGAGTCGCAAACATCACGAAGTCCGGATCTAGTTCGCATGCGAATTCTCTCAGTCTCGCGATCGATTTGGCGGTGTCTTTCCTTCCTCCAATAATGAACATTGCGTGTGCAAAAATGTCATTCTCCTTGAGCAGTTTGACGGCTGTTTTTGCATCCTCTGGACCTATGCCTTTCTTGAAATCGTTAAGAGTTGACGGGTCAGAACTCTCAACACCCAGAAGAATCCAAATAAGCCCCGATCGCCTCAGTTTGGGCAAGACCCGTCTGTTTCTAATAATGTCATCACATCTTGCCTGAACGAACCATGTCGCGTCCTCTGCTACGTCGCGCTTGATGATTTCGTCGGCGATTTCGCCAGGTCTTGTGCCTGAGCCGAAGTTGTCGTCTGTGAGCCAAATGAATCGGCTTCCATAATTTTGGCGACAAAACTCCATTTCATCAGCAATGCGTTTAGGCGACTTCAGTCTCCATTTTCCTTGCCAATGGCGCCACTGCGTGCAAAACGTGCATTCGTGAGGGCATCCCCTTCCGCCTTCAATCAACACGTAAGGAGCATCTCGCCCTGCCATGAGGGCGAAATGGTATTTGTGAACATTGTCCTTGACCAAGTGATACCCTGGATATGGAAGCGATTCTAGGTTCTCAATCAGCGGTCGAGGCAGCGTATGGAGGATTTCTCCGTTATGCCTGAAAGAGATTCCTTTCACCTTCGAAAAGACTGACTTGCTGGCTGCCTCCCTGACAAGTTCTGTAAAGGTGTCCTCTCCTTCTCCCCGCACGATAACATCAATTTCTGGATACGTTTCCAAGCTTTCCTGGGACGTTGCTGTAAAGTGTTGACCACCCGTAACGGTGAGGATGTTTGGGTCTACCTTTTTCGCGGCTTCAAGCGTTTTAGCAACTGCGTAAGTGTTGCAGGTGGCCAATGAACTTGAAGCCACAACGTCAGGATTAGCTGCTTCAATTCGCTTCTCCATGTTCTTCCAGTCTACGTGCTCAGCGTTGCAGTCCAAGATTTCGATCTCAGCGTCCTTGGCATGTTCTCTAAGGTATGCAGCAAGCTGGATGATTCCGTACGGAGGAGGCAGGTAATCACCCATAACGAACCACACGTCCTTAGGCGGCTCGATGAATAGAACTTTCATGCTAATCGTTCTTCAAGGAAACATTGTATCCGCATTTTTCTTTTAAGGATGCTGATTCATCGACTGGCATTCTTAGACTCTTTGAGTGAGGCTGTTTCGCCGGAAACAAGAAAAAACACGTTTGACGATGATAATCGCTTTGTGAACGCTGTCAGAGGGTTCCAGAGACCATGAACAGGATTTGTGAAGGCACTTGAATGCGATAACAAAAGAATTTAAATGCTGATTGACGCTTTATGGTTCTGTCATTGCAGGGGGAAACCGCATGGTAAAGTATGTTTTTGTGACTGGCGGTGTTTTGAGTTCCGTGGGCAAGGGCATCTTGACTTCTTCTATCGGCAAGATGCTTCAGGCAAGAGGCTTGAAGGTTACAGTCATCAAAATTGATCCGTACGTGAACGTTGACGCGGGCACCATGAACCCTTACATGCATGGTGAAGTCTACGTGACGGATGATGGTGGCGAGACAGATCTGGACCTGGGGTGGTATGAACGTTTTCTCGACTTAGACTTGCAGAAGGAAAACAACGTCACTACAGGCCTAGTTTACAGAGCTGTCATTGAAAAAGAGAGACGTGGCGATTTCCTTGGGAGATGCGTGCAGATCGTTCCGCACGTGACCAACGAGATCAAGCACCGCATACGCAACGTTGCCAAGAACTCCAACGTTGACGTTGTCTTAACCGAGGTAGGCGGGACTGTTGGAGACATTGAGGGCCTGCCCTTCCTTGAAGCCATTCGCCAGATGCGGTTGGAGGAAGGGTATGAGAACACCTTGTACGTGCACGTCGCGCTCGTGCCTATCCTGGACGTCACCAATGAAATGAAAACGAAGCCTCTTCAACACAGCGTAAATGAATTGCGACGCATTGGTATCCAGCCGGACACAATAGTTGCAAGAAGCCCTGAAATGATTGATGCGGAGGCTTTAAGGAAGATAGCTTTGTTCGGTACGATACCGGAAGAGGCGGTTTTCTGTTCCTACAATGTTAAATCGGTCTACCAGGTTCCACTTATTCTGGACAAGCAGGGGATGGGTGATTTCATCTGCAAAAGATTTGGATTTTCAGAGTGCAAGAAGGATTTTGAAGAATGGGGGAAATTTGTGGACGCTATTTTGAAACCAGAGTATGAAGTAAAAATTGCTTTGGTCGGCAAATACGCCGGGTTAGCTGACAGCTATGTGAGCATGAGTGAAGCCTTGAGACATGCTGGTGCAGCGTGCAAAACTCGAGTTTGCATTAACTACCTTGAAGCTGAGAAGCTTGAGCAAAATTCGAACTGCGTTGAAACTCTTAGGGATTTTGATGGAATATTCGTACCGTATGGTTTCGGCCCCAGAGGCACTGAAGGGAAAATAATGGCGATCAAGTTTGCAAGGGAAAATGGCGTCCCATTTCTTGGAATTTGTTACGGTTTTCAGATGGCTGTGATTGAATTTGCCCGTCACGTGTGCGGTCTGAAGGAGGCAAATAGCACCGAAATCAATCCCGACTCGCCTAACCCCGTGATTGACCTGATGCCTGAGCAACGCGGAATAGAGATCAAGGGCGCCACAATGCGGTTGGGAGCCCACAAAATAATCGTTGAACCGAACACGGTTGCGTGCACCCTTTACAAGAATGAGGAAATCTATGAACGCCACAGACACAGGTTTGAAGTTAACCTTGACTACTCGGACAAGTTGAAAAAGAATGGTTTGGTTTTTTCCGGAAAAAGCACTGATGGAAGAAGAATGGAGCTTTTGGAACTTCCTGAACACTTCTTCTTTTTTGCATCGCAATTTCACGGAGAATTCAAAAGCCGTCCGACAAGACCCGACCCAGAATACTACGGTTTCATAAAGGCGTGTCTGGACAAAAAGCGAGGCAAACGCAAACCCGAATTTGACTGAACATTAACGGCGTTTGCCCAAATCCGACAGTTCTGGCGCATGTATACGCAGAGAAAAATCGCTGGCATACAAGCAGTGAAACCGTCACTTTTGTTCCTGGCCATTGGGAAAGAGTTTTCTATGCTCTTGCATCATGCATCTGTTCATAACGACTGTTATGCCTGCTTCCCTTGCAGTTTCCGCGGCCTGCTCGTTGATTATTCCAAGCTGCATCCATACAACGTAGGGCTTGTCATAACGCTCCTTCAATCTGACGGCTTGCTCGACGATGGGAGGAACGTCTGCTGGCGGTCTGAAAATGTCAACGATTTCTAGGGTCTTCTGAATCTTCGCCGGAATTTCCAAGAGACTTTTGTAGCCTTTTTCGCCCAAGATTTTCGTTGCGGTGGGGTTGACGGGTATGATCTTGAAGCCTTGGCTCTGTAAGTATTCAGGCACTCTGTGGCTATCCTTTGAAGGGTCACGAGATATTCCCACCACTGCAACGGTCTTGTACTTGGTAAGGGTTTCTTTCACGTCGTCTTTGACCACTGGTTCCGCCTCTCGCGCGCGGTAGGTTGAAAGAAGTCCATCTTATACTTAAGAGCTTCAGTTTCCGCATCCAATATAAGTTGGAAGTCAATGTAGTTTTTGCCGTGGGATAAATGCTTGAGCGAAGGTGAATCCTCCACCACTAAGAGCTATCGCAATCGTTTGGAGGATGCGGGTAGCTATTCTGAGGTCTGGGAGATTGTCAAAGACACCGTGGAATTTGCCTTGCACAAGCGAAGAGGCGGAATGATGCTTTTCTTGGATGACTTGCCTATTCAGTTGGGTGCCTACCATCCAATTGGAACTAATAACATTGTTTTGAACAGGGTTTTGGTTCAGATCGTTGAAGCTGCTATTGAGAATAAGCGTGTGGTCAATGCTTTGGTCTATAATTTGCTGATACATGAATATTTGCATGCTTTGGGTGAAATATCTGAGGTGGGGGTCAGGGAATTGGTTATTGAGGTTACTCGAAAGTGCTTTGGTGAGGACTATGTCGCCACGCAGGTTGCGGTGAAAAGTCCTTGGGCCTTATTGAGGGGTATACCGTTGGAGAGTGTCAACATCCCGAAGCGGGTCATGGAAATAGTTAAGGATTTTGAAAAAACAGACAAGTATGTAGTATAGATTCGATTGTTTTCTTAGCAAGCATTTGACAGCTAAGCCTTTAAGCATGCGCATTATTCTGTGCTTCTTTCAACTGGTGAAGATTTTGGTCGATCAAAGGCTCAACAAGCTCGCAAGGCTTGTTATCAATTACAGCGTGAATGTGAGGTCTAAAGAAAAAGTTCTCATTCAAGGAAGCGACTTGGCGTTTCCGTTGATAAATGAACTCTACAAAGAATGTCTACTGAACGATGCGTACCCATGGATTCGTGCAAATCTCGATGTTCAGCACACTTTCTACACAACTGCGAGGCAGCACCAACTGCAGTTTGTTTTGCCGGTCGATAGGTTCATTGCGGAAAACTTCGACGTTATGATAGGCATATTTTGCGAATCTAACCCGAAAAGACTGACAAACGTGGATCCTGAGAAGATAAAGATTCAGCGAGCCGCCAGACGCGAAATCGCCGAAATCTCGTTCAAACGTGAAGCTGAAGGGAAATACAGGTGGAACGGCCTACCATATCCAGCAAGCGCTGAGGCGCAAGAGGCTTCAATGGCATTGCCAGAGTATGAAGATTTTGTCTATAACAGTTGTTTTGTAGACGAGGACGATCCCATTGCTGAATGGAAGAAAGTCGATAAAGAACAAGAGAAAATCTGCAATTTCTTGAACAAAGCAGAAGAGATTCATGTTGTGGGCGAAGGCACGGACCTGACTTTTGGCGTCAAGGGCAGAAAATGGATAAGCTGCAGCGGGCAAAGGAACATGCCAGACGGCGAAGTGTTCACTGCCCCTGTTGAAAACTCGGCAAACGGAACGGTGAGATTCAGCTTTCCAGGAATATTCTCCGGCAGAGAAATCGAAGACATAAAACTCACATTCAAGGGTGGTAAGGTCGTGAAGGCGTCGGCAGTCAAAGGCGATGAACTTCTGAAACAACTTTTGAAGATCGATGGTGCAGATCGTTTGGGAGAAACTGCAATCGGGACGAACCATAGAATAACAAGATTCACGAAGAACATGCTTTTTGACGAGAAAATGGGCGGCACGATTCACATGGCTCTCGGGATGAATACGGCACCCGAAACTGGCGGGTTAAACAAGTCGGCACTTCACTGGGACATCCTGAAGGACATGAAAAGAGGCAGCGAAATCTGTGCAGATGACAGACTGTTCTACAAGAATGGTAAATTCCTAGACTTTTAGCATCCTCCATTGACATTCTCGACAATACTTTTTCAAAACCTGCTCCAATGACCATACGTGCACGTGCAGATGTTTCAAGCTAAGCTTAAGATTTCGGCTTGTTCTGATGGTTAACAGGAGATTTTCTATGGCGATTAGGGAAGGAATCGGTAAGCGCGCGCGTTTTGCGTCGAGCGGGAGGATTACTTCACTTTCTCAAAGCGGATGATGTAGACGAGCTGGTCTTCGTCCCATTCTCCATGAGTCTCTTTCCACATTCTCTTGAACTCCTCCAAATTGTAGCCTCCCTCTCTTCTTGCGTCTTCGTGGTCAAAATACTTCAATCTCTTTCTTTCCACGGATGTTATGCGTAGCTCTGTTACGTGGGGTTCCCAGATGGCCGCGTGAACCACCGCTCCCGGCTTGATTTTCGAGTCAGGCATGCTCGTTCTGGAAGTCTGTGTTTTGGTGCCTTCAAGTAATGGTTTCTTGTCGACGGCAGCGAACTGCATTTCGATCGGAGCTTCTTCCACTTCCTCGAAGACTTCTTCAATCGGCTTCTCTGGTTCGCGAGCCACTTTTTTTATGATCTGGCTTCTTTCCTTGACGGGAAGCCGCTTCTCCGCCAGCTTCCTGATCACTTCCACCCTCCTTTCGGGCTCCTCCACAGAACGCCCAACTCTGACGGCGGTGAGATAGTCAACCTTACCTTCCGGTACCTGCCCAGAAACCATGGAAGGTGCAACGTATTTTTGCGCCTCCTGTGGAACGACCTCAACGGTTCGCAGCCACAGGGACACAGCGTCTCCGCTTACGCCGATTTTCTTAGCTAGGGCTGTCTGAGTAGGATACTTTTCTGAACAGTTCTCAAGCAGATATTGACACACCTTGCCTTTTTCAATTGCATTGAGCTCTTCCCTCTGAACGTTTTCGATCAAGTTGGCCTGAACCACTTCATCATCGCTATATTCTCTCACGATGGCAAGCACCTTGTCAAGCCCTGCCTGCTGTGCAGCCCTGTACCGTCTTTCTCCCACAACAACCTCGTATTCGTCATTCGACGGTCTGACGATGATCGGTTCAAGCAGGCCAACCTCTCTTATGCTGACGGCCAGCTCATTCAAACGCTCAATGTTGACCTGCAACCTTGGGTTGAGCTTGCTTGGATGAATCTTGTTGAGTTCAATCTCCTTTACTACTTCAGACATGATCCTGACACCCAGCTTGTTTTATTTAATGCAAAGCGTTTCGCTGTTTTAAAAATTGCCTTCCCTTCTGAATGTCAATCTCGCTGCCTGCCTATCTCACAAGCCAATTTGCGAGGCTGAGACTTCGAGCCCATTCAAAGCGATTTCAAAGAATTTCTCTCTTGAAACACCTACTTGCTCACAGAAGAGTATCCTCTCTCTGTCAGCCCCTCTGGCGAAGTCCTTGTCCCTGAACTTTTTCCCAACCGTTTCAACCTTCACTTCTGCCAGCTTCTTGGAAGGCATCACCAAGGCACAAGCAACAAGCAAACCAGAAACAGCGTCACACGCAATCAACGCCTTCTCAATCCGCTCTTCAGGCATCACTCCGGTGTGCTGGAAATTGTGAGTCTTTATTGCTTTGATAAGCCTGTCAGGAATCACTCCCTTCAAGGCTTCTTCAGCAAGAAGGCTGTGCCTTTCCGGCGTGCTTTCGGTCTTCTCATAGTCAATGTCATGAAGCAAACCCACCAAGCCCCAGCGGTCTTCGTCTTCTCCGAGATGTCTTGCAAGGCTTCGCATTATGGCTTCAACACCAAGCATGTGGTAGATGACATTTCTCTTGGAAACGTTCATCTCGACTAGACGGAGGGCTTCCTCGCGTGTTAACATGAAGACTGATGTGAAAACGTTCCACGTATAAGTATTGCTCTCGATAGCTTTGTAACAATTGTGGTGTTGGCCTTGCGCGGCCGAGGTTCTTTTCGATATGCTGAGCGAGAAATTGAGGAGACGCGATCTGTTCTGAGGCGGAAATTGGCAAAGTATATAATAATGCACCGTGCCATCTTGGTTTCATCAATAGGTGCCGCCTGTCTTGAGATCGCCGAAGTATAAAGTCACTTGGAAGACTTTTGTTCTGCCAATTGCAGGACTCGTAGCCTTCTTTGCGTACATTCTAATCTTCAACGTTGACATCAGAGAAATCATTCAAAACGTTCGTCACATCGACTTGCCACTCTATGTTTTTGCGGCAGTCTTCACTTTGCTTGACACGTTGTTCTTCACTTTCGCTTGGTCATCCCTTCTCAGGCGGCTCTCCGTCAAGATTTCCGTATTCAGGTCTCTCCTCTTCGTGTGGGTCGGCATATTCGTCGACACCCTGATTCCCGCAGAATCGGTGAGTGGAGAAATCTCCAAGATCTACTTGGTGAACAGAGACAGAAACGGAACCGCGGGAAAAGCCACAGCTACTATCGTTGCACAGAGACTGATCGGGATGGCCATCAACATCGGAACGCTCTTGACAGGAGCCATCCTGCTGCTGATTGAAAGCCTCCTTTTCGGATTGATTCTGAACTTGATACTCTTCCTTATCATTGTGACTGTCGCCTTCCTCGCCCTCATTGTAGTTCTCAGCCGCAAAGAGGATTGGACCCTGCGAATAGTTGACGCAGTCATTCGATTTGTAGAACGCATAAGTAGAGGACGCTGGAAGCTCACGCAAATACGGGCGGAAGTTATCGAGTCAGCCAAAGCCTTTCACAGCGCAATGAGAGAGTACGCCCATGCTCCGAAGTCGATCTTTGTTGCCTCCTTTTTTTCAGCGACTTCATGGATATTCAGCCTGCTCGTGTTTTACTTCACCTTCGCAGCAATTGGGTATCCACAGTTAAGCTGGAGCGCAATACTCGTAATCTCCGCGATCTTCTTGGCGGTAAAGGCCATACCGATAGGTGTTCCCTTCGAGGTCGGCTTGCCAGAAATAACTCTAACAACCCTTCTCATACTGTTCGGCGTGCCCCCACAAATAAGTGCAACGGGAACGATCATGATGCGACTTCTGACCTTGTGGCTCAGATTTTTCGTGGGTTTTGGAGCGCAGCAATGGTTAGGAATAAAGGGCATAACAACCGGCTTGAACAGTCAACCGAGTCCAGCAACGAACTGAAAAACCTAAATTTCCGCTTTCACTTAGCTTTGCCTGAAAGTGTAACACATGACAGTGACGGTAGAAGACGCATCAATCAGACATCTGGACAAGCTGTATGAAATTGAAACAGAATGTTTTGAAAAGGAAGCATTCACAAGGAAACAGATCTGGCAGTTGTTGACAGAATACAATTCCATAAGCTTGATTGCCAAAGTTGACGACAACATCGTCGCTTTTGTCATAGGCAGAGCGTATGTTGACAGAAACGTCTTGAACGGTCACATTCTCACACTGGACGTTTCACCTAGGCACCGCCGAAAAGGAGTTGGGCAGAGGTTGTTGAAGGAGATTGAGAGAATCTTTAAGGAGAAGGGGGCTCAGGCCTGTTATCTTGAAGTACGAGAAGGAAACGCGGCTGCACTCGGTCTTTACTTGAAGTTTGGATACGAGAAAATTGGGAGACTTGGAAATTACTATGGAAATGCTCACGGAATATACTTGAAGAAGATCCTAGTCTAGCTTCAGAAGTCTCAATTTTGTCTTTTCGTCAAAGACTCTCTGCAGAGCAATGCCAGAAGCTTCAATTATCACTAGCTCTGCCGTTGCGTCGACGATGGAATCCGACATCAGATGACCTCCGAGAGCCTCGCCTTTCTCGTTAGAAACCACAATGTGCGCATGAACCATTGTCTCTCCCTTTTCGTCAACTGCGATGTTACCAGTGCAGGAGACTATTTCTAGAGGGCCATCTAGTTGCATGTTCTGATACCTGCCTTCCTTGTAATACCCAAGCATCACGTGCTTCAAATTCCCGATCAGCATGAAAATTCCGGCTCTTATCCCACTTTTCTTGGCGACATTTTTGATCGATTCTGCCAAGTCTTCATTTTCCAGCAACCGCGAAAAAACGACCTTACCAACCTGCCCGATCAATTCTATGCACGACCCTTTCTTCAGTTCCATCCCTAATTCCAATGGTCCTAGACACAAAATCTAAAAACTTGTACACGTATATAATGTTGTTGTGAGCCACTTTGGGCGGAAAAAGGAGAGACGACACGCAGAAGCTTGTCAAGACGATCGTGATTCTGATGCGCAACACGACTTGGAGATGCGGAAAGCTGGAGAGGCTGATTGTGAAAAACCTGTACCGCAGAAATGCAAGCTTGGGAAAACCTGGAATGCCTGTGAAAGATATGATCCAAAGCTTCAGATTGACCGGTAAGAAAAAGAACGAGCTCTTGGATGCCATAAAGCGGTTGGAAAGAAGGAACATAATAAGAATCAGCATAATGCAAACATGATTTTCAGTACATCTTGTTGGCACCAATGGCTGAGGTTTCGGAAATGATATGCTGACTAGAAAGAGCTGGCTCATTGTCAAAGATCACAGTAGAGAAATCCAGTCTTTCACGTAGGAATCGCCATAACATAAATCGATTTTTCCTGAGACCTCTTTAGGATTTATTCAGGATTTCCTTTGCGTTTTCGATCCATTTTCCGGTGATTTTTGGCGAGATCTGCAGTTTTGTTCCCAAGTCACTTGCTGACGCTTTTGCCAAATCTTCCAAGGTGTTTATGCCAAGTGCCTTCAGTTGTGCTGCCCTTTTTTCTTTTACTCCTTTAACTTGCGTGAGTCCAATAGTTGGTGGTTGGGCTTCAATCACAGGTTCGGCCTTCTCTTCTTTCACGGTTTCTGTAGCGGTTGGCTGTGCAAGAGGAGGTGGTGAAGGCGTCGGAATGGTTATTGCGGTCGTTTCGGCTTTGGTGGTCGACGTTGTAGCCTTTGATGTTGGTTTGGGTCTTTGAGTGTAGCCAAGTCCGATGAATGCAAGGCCGAGTACGGAGGTCGTGACGATCCACAGCTGTTGTTCGGTTGAGTAGTAATAGGCCACTACACCGGTTAGGATGAAGAATATTAATGCGACTGCGTACAACATATAGTCTGAGCGCATGTTGTTTTTCTCCCCTTCCTATGTTCTATGGTAGTGTTTAAATAATTTTCTGAATCTTGCAGGCAAAAAAGGGAAAATTTAGCGTTGTTTATGGTTGTGTATGGCTCGTCCCTGGCTAGTCACTTTAACAGTTTTTCTTCCGGAGGCATCGGTTTGATCAGGCCTTGTTTCATCAGCACCTTAAGGGACTCCCGCGCGTTCTGAATTATCGCTACGGCTCTGTCGTAGAGCTCCTTCCTGCTTGGTTTGATTCTTGCTACGCCTTCGTCTATGGATTTCAATGCGCATGCCACTGCTTCTCGTGGGAAGACTTCCCATTCTTCCATTCTGGGCAGAATGTCTTCTTCATGCATTCCGCGTTCTTCGGCGAACTTTGCCAGTTCCTGGGCTGCCGCTATGCACATGTCATCCGTGACGGTTTTTGCTCTGACGTCTAGGACCCCTCGGAATATTGCTGGAAATCCAAGGCTGTTGTTCACTTGGTTTGGAAAATCGCTTCTTCCAGTGGCTATGATCCGGGCTCCAGCTTCCTTGGCTTCCCAAGGCCATATTTCCGGTATGGGATTTGCGCACGCGAACACTATTGAGTCGTCAGCCATCGTCTTGATCCATTCCTTCTTTATCGTGTCCGGTCCGGGCTTTGACGCTGCGACCACAGCATCCACGCCTTTGAACGCCTCAGCTATCGTGCCTGTTCTCCTTTCCGCATTCGTCTTTTGTGTCAGCTCATATTTCCATGGGTTTTCACATTTGGTGATGTCTTTTCTACCTGGGTAGACTATGCCTTTGGTGTCAACCATCATTATGTTACCCGGTTTCATTCCCCATCTTATCAAGACATAAGCGGTTCGCAGATTTGCTGCGCCCGCACCTACCAAGGTTACCAAGGCTTCTTTCGGTTTTTTGCCAACAATCTTGAACGCGTTCATCAATCCTGCGAGAATAACCGTGGCTGTTCCCTGCTGATCGTCATGCCAAACTGGAATTTCACAGTGCTCTCTTGCTTTTTCAAGAACGTAGAAGCATTTCGGTTTTTCTATGTCTTCTAGATTTATGCCACCAAAAGTTGGCTGGATAAGCTCGCATGTCTTGACTATCTCTTCTTGGCTCTTGGTTTTCAGACAGATCGGAAATGCGTCGACGCCGCCCAAGTACTTGAACAGCAAAGCCTTCCCTTCCATCACAGGCAAGCCAGCTTCCGGGCCTATGTCACCCAGACCAAGGACTCGAGTTCCATCCGACACCACGGCAACGTAGTTCCAGCGGTTCGTAAGTTCAAAGGACTTGTCAACGTCGGCCTGAATTTCCTTGCACACAGCGGCAACTCCTGGCGTGTACCATATGGCGAAGTCGCTAGGGCTCGTCACTGCACACTTAGGCATTATCTGAACTTTTCCTTCATAGAACCTGTGTAAAGGGGGGGATAGCATCGCCGGTTTCTTGGCTTTCGCTAATAACTCTTCTACTGTAGGCTTCCTTTCTTCCTTTTTCTTCGGTTGAAGCATCACATTTTTCTCCTTTTTTTTGGGGGATGTTGATGTTTCAAATGTTGGCGTTTTAAAGGTTACGGTATACTAGAAAAAAATGTAACGTGAGAACGGCTTCTTCAGTCTCTACGCTAGGCGACCAGCAAAGTGAAAAAAATGAAATTAGAAGGGTTAAGACGGCCTAAGCCCATACCGATGCTAATATCGTCTTTGTCTGTAGCCGCCTCTTCTGTCTCTGTCCCGCCCGCCGAAATCTCTTCTTCCGCCACCGCCGAAGTCTCTTCCGCCCCCGAATGGTCTTCTTGGCTGTTCGTGCACCTGGCTGGACACGTTGTTTGCTGTGTTGACTTCACCTGCTATGGTTTGCTCTGCTATTTCCAATGTGCCATATCTTCCAACGTTCAAGCGCATGTTTCCTCTGAAAAGATTTATGTAGCCGTTCTTGACGCTTATTGTGTCTCCTTCTTTTACTTTCTCAATGTTGTCATCCCAAAGAGTCAGGTATATGCAACCTGTTTCGTCGCCCACCAATGCGTCGCTGACTTTGTGAGGTTCTCCGTCTCGGCCAGCGGTGATGTTTCTGACTTCGCTTTTCGAAACCACTTTTGCGAGCACATTTACGGCTCTAGAAGAGGGGTTCAGTTCGCCTATTTTCGCGTCTACGGGCTGTCTGTTTCCTGCGAAACCTTCAACTGCCAATCTGTTTCAACACCTTATATATTTGACAATTCAAGGATAACATTACGAACACACTTAAGGCTTTTGGTTAGTATTTCTTGGCCCTGAAGCATCTAGATGTGCTCGAGAGGTGAGTGCTTCTTGTCGTAATCGACATTTCATATCTGGACTCTGCTATTGAGGCTAGTACAAGCATATTACCATTGAGGATTTCTTGCAAATGCAGGTGTGCTCTTGCTCTTAGGTTACCCTAAAATAGGTGAAGAAAGGAATGTGTACTATTTCTGCTGTTCCTTGTTTGTCATCTCGTTTATCTGCTGTTCCATCGTGTGTCCACGACAGTAGACCAAAGCCTTCTTAACCCCCGGAACCTTCAAAGCCTCATTCTTAATGGCCGTTGCCAATTTGAAGGCTATGGGGCAAAAGGGGCTGGAAGGAATGAATTCAACCTTGAAAACACCAGGGTCCTCCTCTTTAACATTAGTGATCATCTGCATCTCAGCGAAGGTTAGACCGGTTTCGGGGTCAACAACTTTTCCTACGGCTTCGCGAACCTTATCCTCTATTTCCGTCAACTCTTCTACACTCCGTGTCTTCGTGTGGATAAAAGTAGCGGCTTCATATAAAAATTGTTGCATGAGATTTCAGATCTCACCTGTTCTTCTTGAGGTACATGCGCCAGCTCAGGGCCATAGTTCTTGGATGCGAAGCCTTAACCTCGTCTAATCGTGAAACAGCGGTGTTGTGCGGCGCCTTGAGAACATTTTCAGGGTTCGAGTATGCTTCTTCACAGACTTTTCGCATGGCGTCAGCGAAACGGTCAAGCTCCTCTTTTTCAAAGGTCTCCGTAGGTTCGACCATCAATGCTTCCTCAACAATTAGCGGAAAATAGACGGTTGGCGCGTGCACGCCATAGTCGAGCATGCGTTTTGCAACGTTCAGGGCTGAAATGCCCGTCTCGGTTTTCAAGGGCTTGGCGCTAAGGACACACTCGTGCTTCCGCGGTTTTTCACTGTCGTAAGGAAGCGTTAATCCCCTTATCTCTTTGAGCTTCTTCATAAGGTAATTGGCGTTTAAGACCGAGATTTCGGCTGCTTCCTTCAATCCTTCAAAACCTAAGCTTAGCACATAGGCGTATGCTTTCAGCAAGACCGCGACATTTCCGTAGAAGCCCCTTATTTTTCCAATGCTCTGCGGTCTTTCGTAGTCTAAGCGGTAGTGTTGGCCGTCAAAGGCTATTCGTGGAATTGGCAGAAATTTGGCTAGGTCTTTTGAGACGCCAACTGGGCCGGCTCCCGGACCGCCTCCCCCGTGAGGAGTGCTGAAGGTTTTATGGATGTTTATGTGAACTATGTCGAAGCCCATGTCGCCAGGTCTAGCCTTTCCCAAGAGCGGGTTCAAGTTCGCACCGTCATAGTAAAGCAGCCCGCCGGCTTCATGCACGACTTTGGCAATCTCCTCAATGTCTTTTTCGAAGAGCCCTAGAGTGTTGGGATTCGTGAGCATCAGTCCTGCCGTTTTCTCGGAAACGGATGCCTTCAACGCCTCAACGTTTATGCAACCGTCCACCGCCGACGGGAGGACCACAACGTTGAACCCTGCCATTGCTGCGCTCGCGGGATTTGTCCCGTGTGCAGAGTCTGGAACGATTACCTCGGTGCGTTTTTCACATTCTCCATTCGATTTGAGGCATGCGCGCATCAGCAATGTGCCAAGCAGTTCGCCTTGAGCTCCGGCCGCTGGATGCAAACAGACTTCATAGGTGCCTGTTATTTCGCTGAGCCAGCGTTCAAGCTTGTAGAGAATTTCGAGTAGACCTTGCACGGTGCTCTCGTCTTGGTAGGGGTGCACCATGCCGAGTGTCGGCAGAGCAGCGAGCAACTCGTTGATTTTCGGGTTGTATTTCATCGTGCAGCTTCCTAACGGATATAATCCCGAATCGATGCCATAGTTCATTTCTGACAAACGTGTGAAATGACGAACGACTTCAACCTCTGAAAGTTCCGGAAGCTTGGGTTTGTCAGTTCGACGCATGTGTTCAGGTATGAGTGAGTTGACGTCACCGACTGCTTGCTTGATCTCTTCTTCGGTCTGTGGCAAGACGTGCCCTCTTCTTCCGCTGCGTCCGAGATCAAAAATCGCCGGCTCATTCCAGCTCGCCTGCTTGTACATTTGCTGTTCACCTCCCCTCCATGATTTCTCGTAAGGCTGTGGCTAGAAGTTGAATCTCTTCTTTTGAATGAACTTCCGTGACACAGTAAAGAGCTGTTTCCCCGAATTCAGGGAATTCCTTTGAGATGTCCTTGCCGCCGTGAACATGATGTTTCAAGAGGCGCTCAGCAACTTCTTTTACGCTTAAACCGGTATGGTCAATGTTAACAGTGAACTCCTTGAAATGGGCAGAGTTGAAGATCGGTGTTTTGACGTGATCTATCTTTGAAAGCAACTGCATGGCATAGTTGGCCTTGCACATTATTGTCTCTCCGAGTTCGCGTAGGCCTTCGGGCCCAAGCAGGGCCATGTATGTTGCAGACGCGACCGCGCATAACGCTTCGTTCGTGCAGATGTTCGATGTTGCCTTCTCACGTCTGATGTGTTGTTCGCGGGTTTGCAGGGCCATGCAGAAACCTTGTCTGCTGTTATCCTGTGTTGTGGTGATCCCAATTATTCTGCCCGGCATCTGTCGAATCAAGTTCATGTCGTCATGGCAAGCCATTATCCCCAGAAGCGGGCCTCCAAAATTCATGGCGTTTCCCAGAGGCTGGGCCTCACCGATGACGATATCCGCACTGTATTCGCCCGGCGGCTTCAGAATCCCCAACGAGGTCGGATCCACACCAGTAATGAAGAGGGCGTCGTGAGAATGAGCTTCCTTGCTTATCTCGTCGACCTGTGCTTCAATGAATCCCAAGTAGGACGGGCTTTCGATGTAGACTGCCGCCGTATTCTCTGAAATCTTGCTCCTTAAATCCTCGAGACTGATTTGTCCATTTTCAGGGTCGTATGCTACCTGCTTGACTTTGATTCCTGCCGGTTCAGCATAGACTTTGAGTGTAGCGGCCCTCTCTGGGTGAATGATTTTCGGTATCAAGATCTCGTTTCGTCCTTTTATGCGGGCTGCCATGCGTGCGGCTTCGCCTAGTGCCGAAGCCCAATCATACATTGAGCAGTTGGAGACCTCCATGCTCGTCAACTCGCAGATCATGCTTTGATATTCGAAGAGAGCCTGTAGCATGCCCTGCGAAATTTCGGGCTGATAAGGTGTGTAGGATGTAAGGAACTCGCTGCGTTGAACAACGTCCTGAACGACCGCCGGCACATAGTGAGGCCAACATCCAGCCCCTAAGAAAACGGGCACTTCATTGCATTGTTTGTTCTTTGAAAGTAGAGCCTCAACATGTTTCCTCACTTCGAATTCCGATTGACCCTCTTGGGGCAGGTTAAGGGATTCTTTGAGGCGGTATTTTGCGGGGATGTCCACGTACAGGTCATCGATGCTTTTTACGCCAATTTCTCGAATCATTTCCTGCTTGATTTCTGGCACCGAGTTTGGTATGTACGGGTGACTGTACTTGTCCAAGGTGTTCACCATTGAGAATTATCACTAGTTGATAATGACTTCTTTAAGCTTTTTCAAATGTTGAGGGATTTTCAGGCTTCTGAAAGCGTGTCCAAAGCAGCCCGCAGAAGAGTCACCGTATTTTGTTTTACCGCCCTATCATGGAAGGCTTGATGCCATCCGTTTTCAGTCAGAAGATCGGATATCACTTGAGCCGAGACTGCCTCAACGTCTCGATATTTGGCGAGCGCAAAGACCGCAGAGGTCTCCATGTTTATGGCCAGGACTCCGTTGTTTCTGAACTTTCGGAGTTTCCCACGAGTTTCTCTGTAGACTCCGTCTGTGGAACAGACAGGACCGATGAAATGCCTAATTCCTGCCTGCTTCAAGTGCCCTACGAGCTTGGCCCTCAGGTGCTTGGAAGACTCGACTTTTACTTTTGGGGGTAAATAGTGGTTGGAGGTTCCTTCGTCGCGGATCGCCTCAGTCACCACAATCAAGTCGGCCGGCTTAAGAAAAGTCTGTAAGCCTCCGGATATACCGACTTCAAAGATTGTGTTTGCTCCACACGCGATTGCCTCTTCAAGCGTCATGACGGTTGCAGGCGCTCCTATCCAAAAACGTCCGACCCCTATTTCTACATCGTCATATCGTCCGACGCAAAAAGGTTGGGCTTCGCCGTAAAGCCACTCGATGCAGGTTCCATCGATCAGCTTCTTCGCAGACTCGTACGCGTTTCTTTGGTAGGTAAGTAACAAGCGCTTCGGAATTCTCATCGCGTGGGGTGGAACCCTTCTGTTCTTAGCTACATATCGGATGGTATCATGTGACGTGAAAATGGCTTCATCTTCGTTCAATACTGTATCCCTTTTGTCGTCACCATTTCTCTCGGATACTTGATGTCTCTTACCTCGTTAACGAAGTCTGCTCGCTCGAAAAGTTCTTTTGGCGCGTACCTTCCCGTCAAGACAACATCCGTTGCTTTCGGGATTTCGTCCAAAAACTCCAAGACCTCTCTTGCATTTAGAAGTTGGCAGTGCGAGGCCAGGTTGATTTCGTCAAGGACGAGAAGGTCTGGTTTCTTCTCCTTGACGATCTTCTTGGCAAACCTTAGCGCCTTCTGTGTCAATTTTCTGTCTTCGTCTCCTAGGTTGCTCAGCCCAATCCAGCCTTTGCGTCCGAACTGGTAGATCTCGTAGTAGGGCGCCAGCATCTTCTGAATTTTGTATTCGCCGGTGTTTTTCCACCATTTCAAAAACTGGATTATGATGACAGTGCGTTTATGTCCGATTGAACGCAACGCCAGGCCAAGAGCGTTCGTGGTTTTTCCTGCTCCTGTTCCCGTGTAAAGGTAGATGTGACCCATCACTCTTCCTTCTTTTTTCATTGTTTGTTCTTATCTGAATTCTTTATAAGTTTTAAATAGTCTGGTGCGTCTTGTTTCTTTTGGAGCACTGCACAATGGAGCATGAATACGATTACGAGAAACTGCTGAAGAAGGCGCGTTCCGCACTTCCGGAAGTCGGCGTGAAGAACGAGCGTTTGGAACTGCCTAGACTGCATTATGCGAAGATTGGCATGCGCACAGTGATCTACAATTTCAAAGAAGTCGCTGATGCTTTGGACCGTGACCCACAACACTTGTTGAAGTTCTTGACGGGCGAGATGGCTACGGCTGCCACGATCCAAGGGTCCAGGGTCATTTTTCAAGGAAAGTTTTCAGAGGACACCTTTGAAAGACTGATACAGAGATACATGGAGAGCTTTGTCGTTTGCCCGGTGTGCAAGCGCCCAGACACAAAGATAGTCAAAGAGAAACGTTTGTCATTTCTGGTGTGCGAGGCGTGCGGGGCGAGGTCTTCGATTAAACAGCTGTGAGAGCGGCTGAGCATTGGAAGTGTACATGAACCTCAAAAAGATCGGCAAGACCGTGCTTCTGGCCATGTGTGACGCTGAGATACTTGGAAAGACCTTGCGCGAGGGGAAGATAGTCTTCTGCGTAAAGGAAGATTTCTACATGGGCTCAAAAGTCAACGTTGAGGAGGCGGTGTCTCTTATCGAGAACTCCACTATAGTGAATATGGTTGGCAAGAACGTTGTGAAAAAGGCTATGGAGCAGGGCTACGTGCATCCAGATGCAGTGTTGAACATACAGGGAGTCCCGCATGCGCAAATCGTAAAACTTTGAATTGGATAAAGGGTGGAGTTTTCATCATTTCAGCTTCCTAATGTCTTGGCATGGTCGATATTGCATGCGCGTTCAAACCACATCAGTGGAGTTGTCTCTAGGCTTCTGCACTGTCGGTGCAGACGGTTTGCCGACCCCTCATGGGTTGGAGGACAGGACAAGGTCAGTATTGGCCGGGATGGGAGTTCTTTCCGTAACCTAATTATAGACGATAGTTCTATAACAAAAGCACATCAAGGAGAAGGGAAATTGAATAGAAGAGTGTTGGGTCTCGCATTTGCGTTGGCGATGTTTGCAGCGTTAGCCTTCTTGGGTGTGGCGATGGCGCAGATCACGGCATCTATCCATGTCAAAGACTCTAATGGTAACGACATCAGCGGTGGAACGGTGCCTATCAACACGGTTGCTCATGCCTATGGAAGCTACGAGGACTTGGGTGGAGATGCGCCGGCATCAGGACGCTTGGATGTGTACTTCAATGATGGTTCGGGCTTGAAGTTTGAGGCGAATGTTTGGAGTGGCACGTTGCTGGATGGAGAGACCAAGGAGTGTCCACCTTACACCATGACAAAACTGGGAACTTACGAGTTCAGGTGGACGTGCCAGGTTGGACAGCCGGGAACTCTGGGGTTGGTTCGTTGCGATGAGAAGACGCAGACGCGGACGACGATACAGCTTGTGGTGCCGGAGCCTGGGACCTTGGCGGGACTTGCCATGGCGTTGGGAGCATTTGGCTTCTTGGCCGTGAGGAGATCTCGTTCAAAATAGCGCGCCTGCGGGGACGCGAACGTTTCGGGACGGAAACCTAGCTTTCGGTTTTTGTTTGACCATTTGTGTGTTAGTCGTCCGCGAATCTTCCGCCCGTGTTTGCGCGGGGCATTCTGGCCCTGAACTGTGCATCGTTGTGGGAGCGTTCTCGTAGATGGTCTCTCATCCATTTTCGATGTTTTGCGGGCCCGTGCTGTATGTTCCTGATAAAGGGTAGGATAGGCTTTATCAGTCGTAGTCCCCCCGTATTTTTTCAGTTCGCTATGTTACTCGTATGTTGAAGGTTCTTCAACTAGGAGTTGAAACGGGGCGAAAGTGCGGGGTCTTGCACGGGACCTCGGTGAATGGGAAACCTTTCATGGAGAGATCCGTCGAAGCTCGTAGGCTCCCTTGTTTTTTTCGGTGTTTCGCTTGGCGCGGTCGTGCGCGAGTTCAATGAAAGATTTTTCCACAAATGTTATCTAGTTGGCCAAATCTTTACCATTTGGGGGAAGCAGAATGAAAGAATCAGTGATAATTGCGCGCGCCAAGGCTCGATGGGAGGGAACAGCAGGGAGAGAGGTGAAGAAGGTTGTCTGCTCGACTTTGGTTCTGATCCTTTGTTTATCGATCTTTGTGTGGTCTTTTGCCGCACTGCCTGTTGTCCGGTCGGGCAGACAGGTTGGTCAGCCTCAGTCTCTCGGAGTCGTGGGGACAGGCTTGTTTCTAGGTGATATTGCAGTTGTATATGTGGACCCCGGGACGTCTCATGCGTTGATAGGCTCAACCTTCACGGTTAACGTTAGCATCGCCAATGCCAGTCATCTTTTCTCATATCAATTTAGGCTTTTCTATGATACTGACATTTTGGACGCAGTCGATGTCAAGCTGCCCGAGGGTCACATGCTTACGCCTGTCGGCCCCGCGAATATTTGGATTGTTGAGTTGAAGGCAAAGGATGATTTCAACTCTACGCATGGAACTGTGTCCGTGGCCGTCACGCTCCTGAACCCCGAGTCAGGAAAATCTGGCGATGGGGTGCTGGCGACGATTTCTTTCTATGTCAGAAAGCCTGGAGCGTGCCTTTTGGATCTCTGTGAACCTGATACTATTATCGTGGATGACGGAGTAAATGTGATGGACCGCAAGTTAGACAGTGGATATTTTGAGTGCACGGCAGCAGAGCATGACATGCTCGTTTCTCTGGAAGTTCCGAGCCATCTGGTCCCAAAGGAATCCGCGAACATAGACGTCCACATCCAGAATGGAGGACGAAACAACGAGACAAACGTGGTTGTGCAACTGTCTATAGATGGGACCACGGTTGACACCGCACGGGTAGAGTCATTGACCGTAGGTTCGTCCTATACGATGAGCTATTTATGGACTCCTCAGAACGTGGCTAGATACAATGTGACCGGACATGCTCCCTCATTGGTTGGAGAGGACAACTTCAGGAATAATGCTGACTCAAAGACGGTAGCAGTCTCTTACGTCATTAGAGTCCCAGCGGACTTTTTGACCATTAGCGAGGCTGTAAGGGCTGCAAGTTCTGGAGATACGATTCGTGTGGCACCGGGAACCTATTTCGAACACGTGATAATAGACAAATCCGTGACACTTGTCGGAGAGAACGTGAACGACACGATAATCGATGGGAACGGAACATGGAGGGTTGTCCATTTGGGGGGCGGGAGTAAGATTTCTGGCTTCACGATACAGGATGGACTCGTAGGAGTCTACGTAGAGACTGAAGGCAACATCATTGAAGACAATATTCTGAGAAACTCCAAGTATGGAATAGAGATATTTTCGGTTGGAAACAACGTTGTCCGCGGTAACACGATAACAGACAATGGATGCGGTATCATAAGCGACACGAGTGGCAACCGAATTTACCACAATAATTTCGTTAATAACACGGATCAAGCCATAGACATCAAGTCAAGTACATGGGATTACAGTGATGAAGGTAACTACTGGAGCGATTACAACGGGACAGACACTAACGAAGACAGGATAGGAGACGCTCCATACGTAGTCAATGTAACCCTGCAAACATGTGACTTCTGCCCTCTGGTCGACACGTACACTTATCTTGTGGGCGACCTCAACGACGACGGAACAGTCAACATGGCTGACCTCGCCGTTGCTGCTCCAGCCTTCGGAGCCTATCCAAGGCACGCGCGTTGGAATCCGACCGCCGACACCAATCATGATGGAAAAGTTGACATGATAGACTTGGTGATCATCGCAATGAACTTCGGAAGAACACGGTCTGTGCTGTGACGCGCGCCCTTGACTCTACGAAAGGATCACCTTCTTGTGATCCGAGGCTTGACCTCAATTCTGACTCCACAATTAACATGTTGGAGACAACGATAGTCGCGACAGGCTTCGGCAAGACGATGTAGCTTACCACCTCTCCCATTTTTTTCTTTGAAATCCACACTCGGGAATAGAACACTTGCTGTCTTGTCGGAGTGAAAGAAAAAATATCGCTTACGCTTGCTATCTGCTACGGATGTGGGTCGTATCGGAGAAAGCGGACTCCAGAGGTCTGTTGTAAGAGGAAATTTTCCTATTAGGAATCCCAAGTAAGCGGGCTTGGAACTCACTCAATCATCTTGATGGACAACAATTTTAAGCAAGTCAAGCGCCTTTAGAGTGAAGTGTTGAGGTGCTTGGTTGGGCAAAAAGAAAGTTCTGAGCGAAGGCGAGCTAAACCAGTTGGTGCTCCCGTCAGCGAACGATGTTTTAGGCGTGGCGATCAAGCTGCTTGGTTTCGATCGCGTGCTCGTCAAGTGTCAAGACGGGCATGAACGTTTATGCCGAATACGTGGCAAGATGAAGAGGCGTGTTTGGATACGCGAAGGAGATGTCGTGCTAGTTTCGCCGTGGGACTTTCAGTCTGACAAGAGGGGCGATCTGATTTGGCGCTACACGAGGGCTCAAGCTGAGGTGTTGCGCAGGAAAGGCCACATAACCGTTTGATCCTGAATTTTGTGCAAAACGGAGGTTTTGTTTGGCTTTTCGAAAGGGCGTTGATAAAAGACTTTTGAAGAAGGAGAAGGCCTACGAAACAGATCAGTTGATGAAGGAGAAAAGAAGTGAGGAATATGAGGTGTTGGAAGAGGTTTTTGACCGTTCAACCCTCATGGTCGTTTATGAATTCATGAACAAGGGCATTATAGACGAAATCCATGGCGTGGTCAGGGCAGGAAAAGAGTCTCGGGTTTACTGGGCAAAAGACAAGGATGGAAAGGAACTGGCAGTTAAGATATACTTAGTCATCTCATCGGAATTTCGCAAGGGGCTAGTGAAATACATTGAAGGCGATCCCCGATTTAAAGGCATAAAGCATGACACGCGCTCATTGATCTTTGCATGGGCTCAGAAGGAATTCAAGAACCTTGAGTTGGCCTCGCGTGCCAAGGTGAGAGTGCCTAAACCGATCGCCGTCAAAAATAACGTGTTGATTATGGAGTTCATCGGCGAGAACGGCACAGGGGCACCTTCCTTGAAGGAAAAGACGCCGAGGAATCCTGATAAGATCTACGAAACGATTCTGACTTACATGGAGAGGCTTTACCGTAAGGCTGAGTTGGTGCATGGCGATTTGAGCGAATACAACATTATGGTCTGGAAAGGAAAAGCGGTGCTGTTTGACATGTCTCAAGCCGTTCTGCTCGTACATCCCATGGCCGATGATCTTTTGCGTAGAGATTTAGCGAACTTGAATAAGTATTTTAGTCGGTTGGGCGTCAAGGTTCCTTCAGCCGATGAATGCTACAAGAGGGTGACGGGTCGTGGCGAGGGCTAACACATTCATAAAGATTCCGAAAGAACGGGTGGGCGTGTTAATCGGACCGGAAGGAAGAACGAAGAAGAACATTGAAGAGAAACTCTCGGTGGAGCTTCAAATAGACAGCGAGGCCGGCGACGTCACGATCATGATGGCTGAAAAAGCCGCCGACCCGTCCATGCTTTTCAAGGCAAAAGACGTGGTAACAGCCCTCGGAAGAGGCTTCTCTCCCGAACACGCTTTCAGACTCATTCGCGATGAAGAAGCCATCCTGGACATTATAGATCTACGAACCGTCTTCGGCAAGTCAGAAGCGGACATCAAGCGTGTCAAGGGAAGAATAATCGGCATGAACGGCAAAACGCGCAGAATAATCGAGGAGCTTACAGACACGAACGTGGCGATATTCGGGCACACCGTCGCCATGATAGGCACTGTTGAACAGGTCCAAGCTGCGAGAGAAGCCATAGAAATGTTGGTCAGGGGCAGCATGCACAGCACGGTGTACAGGTTTCTGCACAGAAAGCGCAGAGAACTCAAGAAGAAGATGCTGGAGATCTGGGAAAAACCGCCGAAAGAGAAGTAGAAACAGACATAAGTCAGTTTGAAACATGCGTGACTGTTTGCGTCCTCAGAAATGACAGCTCAATCACGCTTCTGACATGTTGGCTGAAGTGTTCGGCATACGAAAGCGTCAACGCAACTCACGTTTTCAACCTGTTTTCCCACTGTTCATCATGTACTGATTTTGCTCGAGCGATTCTGGTCAGATGCCTAGACACCCTTAAATTTAAGATGGCACATTACCAGCCGGAGATCTCATGGTCAATGACTCTTCCTCGGAACAAGCAAAAGATGTGCTGACGAAAGCTCTCGAAGTCCTAGGAGATGATGTCGAGTATGCGGATGCGCTTTACGAAAATGTTGAGGGTGTTTCGATAAGGAAGGACAAGGCTGAAGAACGAGTCTCTGCGCCAGCGACGCTTGGCGGTGTTGTCTTGAGGGCATTCAAATCAGGACAGTGGAGAGAGATGAGCGGTGGTGATTTCTCTGAAAAGAACGTGAAGGATATGGCTGAGAAACTCGCGCTGTTTCGACCCGTGTCTACGTCTGGGATTCCTGTCAAACTCAGAGAGTTGAAACCTTGGAAGCTAGACGAAGAAGTGTGTGTGCGCATCAGGCCTTCTGATGTTGAGACAGAAGAGAAGCTGGCGAACGTTCGAAGGCTTTACAATGAAGCTGTCAGCTACGACAAGAGGATAGTAAACACAACGGTCGCGTACTCGGACACAACCTTGGAGAGAATTTTCGCAAACACCGAGGGCAGCTTACTGCGCCAGTCAGTGCCACGGATATCTCTTTTCGTCATGCCCATCGCCAGAGAATCTGGCAAGATGGATTATGAGTCCCTGTCTCGCGGAGGCACCATAGGATTCGAATTGATCAACGAATTGGAGGAGAAAACCCTCAGAGAGACTGTAGAAAATTCAATTAGCCTTTTGAACGCAACATCTCCTCCTTCAGGAAAATTCACTGTCATTTTGGACCCTGGAATGACAGGGACTTTTGCTCACGAATCTTTTGGGCACGGCTGTGAGGCCGATCAGATAGTCAGAAAGAGATCTTATCTGGCAGCTCATTTTGGAAAACGCTTGGGGTTTGGAGGGTTGAGCATTTGTGATGATGGGTCGCTCCCAGGTGGCAACGGGTCCTTTCTGTTCGACGATGAAGGAATCAAGAGCAGAAAGAACTATATTCTGAAGAACGGCATCCTCACGGGGTTCCTGCACGAACGATATTCGGCGTCGCTTATGAACACCGAGCCGACGGGTAATGGAAGAAGGGAAAGTTTTCTGCGGAAGCTCTTTGTTCGCATGACGAACACCTACGTTGAGCCGGGAGATTATGACCTTGACGAGATGATAGAAGACATCGATCAAGGCGTTATGTTAGTGCACCCCGTGTCAGGAATGGAAGACCCGTTGGCTGGTGGAATGGAGTTGAAGTCCAAGAGGGGCTACGTGATAGAAAATGGAAAAATTGGGAGAGTTCTTTCCACACTCACACTCACCGAAAATGTCCTCGACTTCATTGCCTCAATAGAGGCTGTGGGCAAGAAAGACCAGTTTAATATGGAACGAGGAACCTGCGGCAAGGGACATGAAGACCTCGTTCCCGTGGGAGATGGCGGCGTCTACGTCAAGGCTAAAGCCGTGGTGGGTCAAGGATGAGCGATACCAGTTCAATAGAAAGAATTCTGAAAGAAGAAAAGATTAACACGTGGGATATCTACGTCGAAGAGGCAGAGGAGTACGAGATTCAGCTTCGAAACTTTGACGTCGAAGTTACAAGAGGTCCGATAAAGAATTCCGGATACGCTGTTCGAGTGATAAGACCGAAAAGGAACAAAGTGGTAGGCATCGGGATTGGAACCGGCAGTTCTCTGGAGGCTGCGCGAATTAGAAAGTGCTTGGATACTGCCTCTGTCGGAGCTGATATCACACATTTTCCCGGCTACGCTTTGCCGAGACCCGAAAAGTATCCTTCAGTGAGAATTGCCGACCCCAAGATAGTTTCAAAAGCCGAGACGGTGGTGAAGGACAAGACTGAAGAATTGCTTTCACTTCTCAAAGAGTCAAAGAAGGTCTTGCCAACATTCGGCAAAATCCGGACATACAATGTCTCGACGACCATTGCCAACAGTGAAGGGCTTCAAGCCGAGAAGAAAGAAACCTTCTTCTATATTGAACTGGCGCTGAAGGCGGAACGAGAAGGAAAACTTGCGGAGTATTGGCCTATGATCCCCACCAGACGAGCAGAGGACGTACACCTAGATCAACTAGTGCCGAAATGGACAAGGCTGGCCGAAGACACGTTGAGTGCAAAGGTTCCAAAGACAGAAAAGACAACAGTGATATTTACTCCCCAGACACTGTCTGAAATACTGCCAGACACGGTGGGTTTCCATTCTTTTGGTTCGTCTGTCTACAAGGGAGTGTCAAAGTTCAAGAGGGGCGAAAAAATAGCCTCGGATGAACTGACGGTTTATGACGAAGGAGTACATGACTACGCCTTGGGTTCTTCACCGTTCGATGATGAGGGAGTACCTCAGTCCAAGACCTTGCTGATTGAAGACGGAATTCACAAGAACTTCCTTTACGATGCGATGTATGCAGCCGCGTTGGATGCTTATTCTACTGGAAATGGTTTGAAGCTGCCAGCGTTCTCACTCGCGTTCACCAGAGTCGACTCCAAATACTCTTTGTTGCCTTCAACACAACCGACAAACACTGCTGTCAAGGCAGGAGGCATGAGTCTGAATGAAATGATAGCCGACACGAAAGAGGGCATCTATGTGGAGCAGTTTTCGAGCCTGTCTTCAGACTCTCTTACAACGTCCTTCGGTTCAGAAATCCGGAACGCGTACTTGATCGAGAAAGGGCAGCTGTCAACGCCCTTGAAAGGGGGGCAGATCAGCGGATTCGTGTTGGACAGTCAAAGCGGAAAGGCAGACGGTTTGTTGAGCCGAGTGTCAGGAATGACTGATGAAGTTCAAATGGCTGGCAGGTGCATAGCGCCTTACATGAGATTTTCCGGAATCCAAGTTGCTGGTAGATGATCCCGGCTGGCCCTGAGTTTGGGCAACCACGAACACTGGGAACCCCCGGAAAAAGCCGATCAGACTGCAAAAGGGATCACGAGCAAGGAGTGCGTAGCCCTTCATGAACAAGGAAGAGAAAAGTGCCAAGAAAGGTTCTTGAAAAGGCGGAACGATGTATCGATTCAGACGATGCAGGGAAGCGAGAAAGAAACTCGAGCAAGTGATGCAGACGGCCAGAAAGCTAGGGAGTCAAGAACTAGTCAATGAAATCTTCAGATCAAGAGTTGGAAAATACTTCAGCTACGTTGCCAAAACGCAATCAATTGAACTGAGTCCCATCAAAACGGACGGGTTCATCCTCGACGTTGGAGGCGGCGGAGAGGGCATTATAGGCAAGCTTAACGGCAAGCAGGTAGTTGCCATCGACACAAGCGAGCAGGAGTTACGGGAAACTAGCGCGCGCGCTATCTTTATGCTGCTACATGCACTGTTCTGGTCAGGAAACTTCAACTTGTTCCAGAACATAGTCATACTCATTCTATCGCTGATCATGGTGGGTTGTGGCCTTGGTATCCTATGGATGTACTGGGTCTTCCGACGTGCGCCAAAAAACGCATGAGCACGCGAGCTTAATCGAGAAGCAACTGAAATAGCGATGGATTTCATAGAGTCCTAGATGAATAATTGCGAACTCTTTATGCCAAAAGCAGGCTCCGCACTCAAGATCCCAATCATTCCAACTTCATCGGGGCCAAGGTCGTCATCGCCCGCAAAAAGAACTAGAAGTGGACTGCAATAAAAAGCTTATACGAACCTCTTTGTTATCGTGAATGCTCATGCTAAAGCGTATTCGCGTTGTGCCTCTGGCTGCCGAGAGCTTTGGCGTAAGATCAATGTGCACCTACGTCGAAACCCCAGATGTCAAGATTCTCCTAGACGCTGGCGTTTCACTCTGTCCCAACCGTTTCGGTTTACCTCCTCACCCCAAAGAGTTCAAGGCAATAGATGAAGCGCGCAGAAGAATCGCAGCGACAGCGAAAAAGGCCGAAATTGTTACCATAAGCCATTACCACAACGACCATCATACACCGGCATTCGAAGACTGGCTGTGCAACTGGACCGAGGCAAACGAGACAGCTAGGCAGATATACGAGGGGAAGACCGTTCTGGCGAAAAATCCCAAGGAACACATCAACTACAGCCAGAGAGAAAGAGGATGGATGTTCCAGAAGACAAGCGGAAAATACGCAAGAAAAGTCGAGACTGCCGATGGGAAGACCTTTGTCTTCAACCAGACCAGAATCAAGTTTTCAGAACCCGTTTCTCACGGCCCAGAGAATTCGGGCTTGGGATGGGTCTTGATGGCAACCACCGATTTTCAAGATGAGCGGTTCCTTTTTGCCCCCGACGTTCAGGGTCCCATGTCAGAATGCACTCTCGAAGCCATCCTAGGCGAGAAACCTCAACTTGTAATGATCGGGGGACCACCATCATACCTCACGCCCCTGAAGGTCGGCGAAAAAGAAATTCAAACCGGCCTCAAGAATTTGGAGAGGGTTGCCGCGTCCGTGCCGGTTGTGATTCTTGAGCACCACATTTTAAGAGACGAGAATTGGCAGGAAAAGGCAACGAACGTCTTCTACAGTGCGTACAAGTCTGGTCATACCGTCCAAACCGCGGCCGAGTTCGTGGGAGAGAGAAACGTTTTCCTTGAGGCGTTCAGGAAGAGACTCTTTGCTGACGACCCGCCGTCGAAAGAGTTCAAGGCGTGGATGCGCTTGGGTGAAGAAACAAGGAGGCGTGTCAAGCCTCCAGTTGAAACGTGATGAATCTGCATGATGGTTTGAGTTCACGCTGACCAACACGGAGGCAATGTCTTGGAATTCGCTCCACATAGATCTTTTGCATATGCTAGGTTCTAAAATGTAGAATCTTACATCAAGAAACGCGAAAATCGTTCTCACGTGCAAGAGGACTTCAGTGCGCGTTAGAATGTCTTGGCAAGGATCATCTGAAAACATTTTCTGTGGCAATGAAACGTTTCTGCTTCAGCACTTCTCTCACGCTTGAAAGCAACTTCCTGTCCAGGCTGAATTTCTTCTTGGCACTCGCTACACAACAATGCCTTTTCGTGATGTTCCTCTGAACCCAGCCTTGCCGGCTTCTCGATGTCAAGGTTATTCTCATGCTCAACGATTTCTGTTTTCTGTGACATTTGCCCAACCCCGATACTTTGACATGGTATACATTGTATCTTAATAGATAATACTTTATTTCTGCCATCACAATATTCCCAAAAACATACAACATGCCCAATATTGCCACGTGAACAACAACTATCTGACGACGTTTTGAGGGCCGGGGCCGGGATTTGAACCCGGGCGCTAGGCTCCACAGGCCTATAGGCTACCAAGCTACCTCACCCCGGCCACTTTTCGGGTGACTCCGCCTACTGGCGATGTTTATTTTCGTTTTATTAGGAATACCAAGTTGTCTTTCTGACATACGTATTCAAACCCTATTTGCAGGAATTCTTTAATTTCTTCCGGTTTTTCGGTTACTCTTACGGTGAACTCATCGTTGTCGCCTGCTCCGAATATCGCGTGTTCGATGTTTATGTATATCATGGTGTTCTTGATGTCCTTGTGTCCGAGGAGCTGCTGGACGTAGATTATGTCTTTTGTGCGGTGGTATTCCGTGGTTGCTTTCCAGTGCCGGAAAGTGTAGAAGGTGATTTTCTTAAGTCTGGGGTTTTGGAGGTTTTCTGCGAGTCGTTTGCGGGTTTTTAGCCATGTTGTTTTCATGGATTTAAGTGAGCTAGGGAATACTTGTTCGGATGTTTTTGGCAGAGCGTTTAGCATGCCTATGAGCTTCTGGCTTACTTTCCATATGCGTGGATTGCTGCCTTTTTCCGGGTCGTTGAGTGTTATTATGTTACGTTCGGAGTCTATGTTTATCCACTGCAAGATTTTGCCTTCGCCTGGCCGCATTGCTGTTTCTTTCTGTAGTTGTCCAAAGGCTGCGTTCTTCTTTCCGGAGCCCGCTATCAACGCGTCGATTTCTTGCTCGATTGGGATGAAGGGAAACTTTCGGATTACTTTGCATTTTGGCTTTTCCCATTGCGGCATTTTGTTGATTTTTAGGAAGAGTGTGTAGGCGTTGATTATGTTTCGGCGTCTGTTTTGTCCCCATCTTGGCGTTTTCTTAAGAGAATCTTTGGCCAGGACTTCTTTGACGGATTCGCTGTCTAGCAGATTTGCGTTCTCGCTTAGCAGCGCTCGTAAGCAGTTTTCCGAGCCCCGTATTGTTTCCTTGTCGTAGCCCTGTTTTTGCATCCAGAAGACGTATTCGAGTAGCTTCCCTTTGATGTCGATTTCGCTTCTTCGCGGAGTTTCTATTTTCTGGATTTCCGCTGCCAAATTTTTCGTTCCTTCTGCCTTGGTTACGCATATTTGGCAATTGCTAAGTATGTCGCCCTTGGCTTTTAATGACTTCGTATCAACTCTCTGAAGCCTTTCAGACGTGCTCAAGCCTCTCTGAACATCATCAGAGTCAGAGAACCGGAATCCGCAGTTGCGACAAAACCACCGCTGGATCTTCTCCCCGAAGAGAGAGTATCGCAGGCCGTCGCGCCAAAGCTTCCTGGACCCGCACTGTGGACATGGAGAGCTGATGCCAGCGGATGCAGCGTACACACCCGACTTTCTGCTTTTACTACTGACTTTGCCAAATACGTTACCCGGAATCTCGGGTTCAGCGTGAAAGTCAGCCATTCTCTTCCCACAGTGTCTATGGTTGGTCTTTTGGCACGTCGATAACTTTCTTGGTCATCCGCTTCTCTTCTTCTCGCACCTGGTCCTCTGTTGGCAACGCTTCAAACTCGCTGATGCGGTCGAGCCTGGGAATGATCACGTCCTTCAGTTGCGTCTTGCCGTCTGAGCCTACGATCCATGGCAGAAAGGCGGTTTCGTCGTCGACGAAGCTGCTTTCCATCTCCCTTTTCCAACGCCAAGGATCCCCGGCATACTGCTCGCGCATCACCTCAACTTGGTATGGATCTAAGGGCCCGTTTGGCTTCTGCACGTCCTTGTAGGTGAGAAAGTAGCGGGGAGGATCCCGCTCGTGGATGTTGCCGCTGAAGATCCTGAAACTCTTGTCATAACACATCTTGTAGTAGACGCTGTCTTTGTTCCAGGGCGTACTCGCAACGTTGATGCCTACAGTCTGCGTGAGAGTCATAGGGAGCAAAGCACTAAGCCAAAGGTCCTGATCCTTCCGGATGAAGTTCATTTCGTCAATGCTTATTTTCTTGGGGCCGTGGCCACGGATTGTGAAGGGCTCCGGGGTTTCGGCGAGTATGATCGTTCCGTTAGTGATGCGGATTATAGTCTGGAGCTCGCCTTCAATGTACGCATCATAGATTCGATCGTCCATGCGAGCAAGGTGCTCGTGAAAAGCCTGAAAGTAGATCTCTTTGATCTGCTGAAACTTCGGCATAGTTACGATGATCTTGCAGTTGGGATTGTTGAATCCGAATTGAAGATCGTCGCCGGCCATCACAGTTGTCTTGCCAGCGCGCCGTGGCCAGCGCAAAACCTTAAGCGCCGCCGGATCCAGGAGAAATT
>Ga0315279_10000146_pt1 | contig 152503 bp, 167 predicted proteins | sample YL17G06_20_MG_FD_203694 | JGI IMG/M metagenome (GOLD analysis project Ga0315279, IMG submission 203694) | Sediment microbial communities from Yellowstone Lake, YNP, Wyoming, USA - YL17G06_20 | ecosystem: Environmental > Aquatic > Freshwater > Lake > Sediment | place: USA: Wyoming | collected... | reverse complement strand
ATTTAAAACGTCCATTTCAATTTATGGCAAGCTGAAAAACAGTTTGCTCAAAAATATATCTTTAGGACTGATTCTTTGTCTGGTTGCTTTTTTAGTTAACGGTCTTACCGAAAGCAGTCTTTATTATGCGCGCGTAGCTATGATATTTTGGTATTTAGTCGGGTTTTCATTATCCTTAGGTAAATTTATAAATGTCCATTAACCCTAAAAAGATTAAAAATATACTTATTCTGCGTAACGACCGGTTTGGTGAATTTCTTCTTAATATACCTGCTTTAGCTGCCTTAAAAGAAACTTTTCCTGGTGCCAACATTATTGCTGTGGTCAGTCCTTATACCAAGGAATTAGCGCAGAATATTGCTTTTATCGATGAAGTAATGGAATGGTCGCAACAAAAACACCCGTTGATAGAAAAACTAAGGTTAATCGGAACCCTAAAGAAAAAACGTATAGATATGGCAATAATGCTAAATCCTTCTAAGGAATTTAACATTCTTACTTTTTTATCCGGTATTCCCGTAAGGGTTGGATATGACCGGAAATGGGGATTTTTACTGACCCATAAAATTGAAGATAAAAAATTTCTCGGGTTAAAGCATGAGATAGAATATAATCTGGAGTTAGTGGCTTTAATTGGCGCCAAAACCGAAAACCAAGCCCTTTCTTTAAAAACAGATTATGACAGTGTTAGCGGCTTACTAAAAGAATATAATATAACAGTTGAGGATAATCTAATTGCTGTGCATCCGTTTACAAGCGATCCTCTCAAGCAATGGCCGATAAATAATTTTGTAGAATTGACCAAGAGATTGGTAAGAGACGGAATAAAAATAATTATAGTCGGCGGAAGAGAGGATTTAGAGAATAGCACCAGGTTATTTAATGATCTTCAGAATTTAGGCGTGATTAATTTAACAGGCAGGACAACGCTTAAACAATTAGCCGCGCTTCTTAAGGTGTGCAGACTTTTGATTTCCGGGGATAGTGGCCCGGTTCATCTTGCCTCTTGCGTAGGGACACAGGTTTTAGCCATATTCCGTAGCGATATGCCGGAAAAAAGCTCAAGGCGTTGGGGTCCGCTTACACAGGGGAGTGTAGTGATTGAAAAACCTAATTTAACGGATATTACCTTAGATGAGGTATTTAATAAAATAAATTTGGCAGGGGAGAGTTTAAGATGAATCATGCGATTATTTTAGCAGGTGGAGTGGGGAGCCGTTTTTGGCCATTAAGCAGGGAATCAGAACCAAAACAGTTCCTTAATATATGCTCGGACAAGCCTATGATTGAAGAGACCATACGCCGGATACTGCCCCTAGTTAAAAAAGAAAATATTTATATTGCCACAAATAAAGGGCATAATCAGAAAATAAAAGAATGCCAATACAGTCTTAGTCTGCCAGCAGAGAATTTCTTATTCGAGCCGGAAGGTAAAAATACGCTTGCGCCGATAGCCCTGCTATCCCAGAAAATCAATAACCGCGACCCTGATGCAGTTGTTGTGGTGCTACCTTCAGACCATTTTATTAAAGATGTTAAGCGATTTGTAAAATTACTAGGCGAGGGAATTGCAATTTCCAAAAAAGGATACATCGTAACCCTGGGGATTAAAACTACGCGGCCTGAGACAGGTTATGGTTATATAAGAGCGAAGGTTAAGGCCAAGGTCAAGGTTAAGAACAAAATATTGAGATTCTTTAAAGTAAATAAGTTTATTGAAAAACCAACTTTGACAAAAGCAAAAAAATTGATATCCGACAAAAGTTATTTCTGGAATAGCGGAGTTTTTATTTTCAGGGCAAATATTATATTAGGAGAGATTAAACGGCTTCTACCTACGGTTTATAAAATAATAATGAGTATGAATAGCCAGCGTAATTTCAATAAACTCTGGCGTACTTTACCAGCGATTTCTATAGATTACGCAATCATGGAGAAAACTGATAAAACAGTGGTTTTACCTGCTGATTGCGGTTGGACGGACCTGGGGGACTGGCAGTCTCTTGCCGAATTTCTTGCTGGTGACCGATGCGGAAATATATTTAAGGGTAATTGCCTGGATTTAGAAAGTAAATCCACCTTTGTCTGGGCAGGGAAGCGCTTAGTGGCTACGCTGGGGTTAAAGGATATTATCATAGTTGATACTCAGGATGCGCTTTTGGTCTGCACCAAAGATAGGACGCAAGATATCAAGAAGATAGTCCAGCTTTTAAAGCAAAAGAACATCAAAGGACAGATTTGAAAAGATTTCTGATTATAAATCCATTCGGTATCGGAGACGTTTTATTTACCACGCCGGTTATAAGAGCCATAAGGGATACCTATCCGGACAGTGCTATCGGCTATTGGTGTAACCAGAGGGTAGGAGAAGTTTTAAGAAATAATCCGAAGATTGACAAAGTTTTTGCCTTATCCAGGGGGGATATCAAAAAGATTTACAATAAATCGTGGATAAAGGGTATGTGCGAATTTTTAAGTTTGTTACGCAGAATAAAACAGGAAAGATTTGATATTTCTCTTGATTTTTCTTTGGATCACCGTTATAGTCTGATATCTAAATTACTGGGGATAAAAAAGAGGGTCGGCTTTAATTATAAAAAAAGAGGCAGGTTTCTTACGCATAAGATAAACATAGAAGGGTACCAGTCTAAGCACGTCGTTGAATATTATTTGGACCTCCTGAAATTTATTGAGATAAAGCCGCAAGGATATAATTTAGAGCTTTTTGTATCGGAAAGCCATAAAATAAAAAGTAAAAACCTATTGGCTAGATACGGTATCACTGAAAAAGACCTGGTTATTGGGATTGCGCCTGGAGGGGGCGCAAGCTGGGGCAAGGATGCAACATTTAAACACTGGTCAGCTCTCAAATACGCTCAATTGGCAGATAAAATAGCCAAAAATTTTCCATCCAGAATACTAATTTTAGGGGATGAATCCGAGCGGCCAATCGCAGATGTAACCGTAAGTGCTATGAAATATAAACCCCTGGATTTCACCGGAAGGACGAGTTTAGAAGAATTGGCTGCTTTGATAAGCAATTTAAATATTCTTATTACCAATGACGGTGGGCCTTTGCATATTGCCGTGGCACTCGGTATTAAAACAGCGGCGATATTTGGCCCGGTAGATACGCTAGTGTATGGGCCATACCCGGCATCAAGTAAACACATAGTAATTGATAAGGATTTTTATTGTCGGCCTTGCTATCGGAATTTCCGTTTTACAGGTTGTACGTATGATCGCAGATGTATCAGAGACATAACTGTAGATGAAGTTTATTCCGCAGTTGAAAAATTAATCAGAAGTTAAATTTATAAGAGGGGATTTAGATGAAAATTTTAGTTACAGGAGGCTGTGGCTTTATCGGTTCGCATTTAGTCGATAAATTGGTTAAATGCGGACATAAGGTCCGGGTTTATGATTTATTGGAGCCGCAGGTGCATTTGGGCAGGAAGCCATCCTTTCTGAACAAAGATGCAGAATATATATACGGGGATGTGAGAAATAAAGAAAAATTAAAGAAGGCATTAAAAGGTATAGAGATAGTTTTCCATGAGGCTGCACAGGTCGGAGTAGGGCAATCGATGTATCAGATAGAAAAGTATATTTCCCATAATTCCTTAGGCACGGCTGTCCTTTTAGATTCAATCGTTAATACCAATAATGCGGTTAAAAAAATAATTGTTGCCTCCAGTATGACCATATACGGCGAAGGAGCCTACTGCTGCAAGAAATGCGGAATAATTTATCCCTTATTACGCGAAAAGACACAACTGGAGAAAAGGGATTGGCAGATGCACTGCCCTAAATGCAGAAGAAAAGCAGCGCGTATAGCTACTGCGGAAGGTAAGCCGCTATTGCCGAGTTCAATATATGCGACCACAAAAAGATGCCAAGAGGAGATGTGTTTAGTAGTGGGTAGGACTTATAAAATTCCTACCGTAGCGCTAAGGTATTTTAATGTTTACGGGGAGCGGCAATCGCTTAATAATCCCTACACGGGAGTATGCGCGATATTTCTATCACAGGTTAAAAATAATCATCAGCCTTTGATATTTGAAGACGGAAAGCAATCGCGGGATTTTATTTATGTTTCGGATATTGTGGAAGCTAATATTTTAGCGATGCGAAAGAAGGACGCAGATTACGACTTCTTCAATGTCGGAACAGGCTCGCCGCATAGTATTTTGGATATCGCCAAGGTAATAATTTCTCTTTATAATAAAAAAGGTCTTAAGCCTAAGATTACAAATAAATTTCGGGCCAGAGATATAAGGCATTGCTATGCCGATATTTCCAAGATTTCCAAAAACTTAGGGTTTAAGCCAAAAGTTTCTTTTGAGGAAGGGATGAAAAAACTAATTGTCTGGTCAGAGGCACAGCAGGCTACGGATTTCAGCAAGAAAGCCCAGTTAGAACTTAAAAAGAGAGGTTTGGCAGAATGAAAATACCGTTTTTAGATTTAAGCGGACAATACCACCAGATAAAAGACCAGATGAATGCGGCCTTAGAAGAGACTTTGGAGCGCGGGGATTTTATATTAGGCAAAGAAGAAGTTCTTTTTGAGACGGAGTTTGCCAAATATTGCAACCGAAAATTCTGCGTGGGTGTTAATTCCGGAACGGATGCTTTATTTTTAGGATTATTAAGCTTAGGCATCGGCCCGCAAGATGAAGTCATCGTCCCGGCGTTTACCTATATCGCCACGTCATTGGCAGTTACTTATACAGGAGCAAGGCCTGTTTTTGTCGACATAGACCAAGATTCCTATAACATAGATGTAAACAAGATCGAAGCAGCCATTACCAAAAAAACAAAAGGCATAATCCCGGTGCATCTTTACGGCCAGCCAACACACATGAAACCGCTGTTAGATATAGCCAGAAAATATAATTTAAAGATTATCGAGGATACTGCTCAGGCACACGGCGCAAAGTACAGAATCTCGGCAGATAAATGGCAGATAGCCGGTAACATGGGAGATATCGGCTGTTTTAGTTTCTACCCGACAAAAAATCTGGGTGCTTTCGGAGATGGGGGAGCAGTTGTTACCGATGATGAGAATATTTATAAAAAACTTCTTATGCTAAGAGATTATGGCCGTAAATCCAGATACGAGCATATTATTTTAGGTTATAATTCGCGGCTAGACACCGTCCAGGCAACCATTTTGAGAATAAAACTAGAACATCTGGACAAATGGAATGCCCTGCGCCAGAAAAATGCAAAAATCTATACCGATAAACTGAAAGGCATAAAAGATGTAGTCGTGCCGTTCGAGGCTGATTATGGCCAACATGTTTATCATATATATGCGATAAGGGTTAAGGGTAGGGATAGAGTAATAGAGGAACTGACGAAAGAGGGTATAGGCGTTCTGGTGCATTATCCTATACCCCTGCATTTACAGGAAGTTTATAAAACCTTAGGATACAAAAGCGGAGACTTTCCGGTTGCGGAGAAGGTAGCAAAGGAAGTTATATCTCTGCCAATGTATCCGCATATGCCAGAAAATCAGATTGAATTTGTAGCCAAGACTCTCAAAAAAATTATCCAGGGTTAAAATATGGCAGAAAAATTTCCTCTTTCCGTAGTAGTGTTGACAAAAAATGACCAAGGCCGCATAACCGCTTGCCTGGATTCTATCCAGTGGGCGGATGAGATTATTGTGGTTGACGATGAAAGCAGCGACCAAACTCTGGAGATAGTTAAAAAATATACCGATAAGATATTCGTTCGAAAAATGGTTGTGGAAGGAAAGCACAGGAACTGGGCCTATGCGCAATGCCGGAATTACTGGGTATTGAGTCTGGATTCCGATGAAGTAGTCAGCCCGGAATTAAAAGAAGAGATAAAGATGGTCCTTAAAAATAACCCCCGAGAGAACGGATTCACCATACCCCGGCGCAATTACATCGGTGACTACTGGGTTAAATACGGGGGCTGGTATCCTGCTGCGCAGTTAAAACTTTTTAAAAAAGATAAATTTAGGTTTGAGGAAGTAGAGATACACGGTCGCGCCTTTATGGATGACCCCTGCGGGCATTTAAAATCGGATATTATTCATTATACATATCGTGATTTCGATGAGTTTTTAGCCAAATTGAATAGACAAACGACATTAGAAGCACAAAAATGGTTTAGACAGAATAAACCTATGCGACTGGGAAGGTTTATCTACAGGACAATCGACAGGTTCCTACGCACATACATAGTACGCAAGGGTTATAAAGACGGTTTTATCGGATTTGTAGTTGCTTTTTACGCCAGCCTTTATCAGTTCATCAGTTATCTAAAATATCGCGAGTTGGTTTTAAAAAAGAAGCAAGCCAATATTTAAGATGCCTACGGTAAAAGCGGTTTTTCTGGACAGGGATGGAGTTATCAACGCATATCCCGGCGATCTCAAATACGTAACCACCTGGCAGGGGTTTCATTTTTTACCCAAAGTGAGAGCGGCGCTTAAGAAATTAACCGAGACCGGATATCAGATTTTTATAATCTCCAATCAAGCCGGCGTCTCCAAGGGCATCTATTCAAAGGAAGCCCTGGATTTTATTACCCAGAATATACTGGCAGAGCTTGCGAAATGCCAGATTAAAATTTCCGGGGTTTATTATTGCATACACCGTCCTGAAGACAACTGCCCCTGCCGAAAACCTAAATCAGGGCTGATAGAAATGGCTATTGATAAGCTTAAATCCGAAGGTTTTGATATCGAGTTTAACAGAAGCTTTTTTGTGGGGGATACAATACGAGATATAGAAACCGGCAAAACCGCAGGGTTAAAAACAATTCTTGTTTTCTCGGGGAAAGAAAAGTTAGAAAATAAAAATAACTGGCGCAGCCTTCCTGATTTTACTGCCCAGGACCTATCCCAAGCAGTTGAGCTAATCGTCGAATAATGAAAATAATCGTTGTCCATGCCTCAGCCGGCGCAGGGCATTCCAAAGCAGCCGAGGCTATCTATCATTATTTAAAGGAATATTGCCCGGATACAAAAGCATACATTGTGGATATCCTGGATAAGACTAATCCTTTTTTTAGGTTCAGTTATAAATACGGCTATTCATTTCTGGTAAGCCATGTACCAATGCTTTGGTCATTAAGTTTTTGGATTACTTATTTTAAAATCTTGCGGCCTTTTACCAGGCCCATAGCCTCTTTTTTAAACCGCCTCAGTACTAAAAAATTTGCGGAGTTTTTAATACGGGAAAATCCCGATTGTGTTATATCGACGCATTTTCTCTCTTCAGAAATTTCTGCCTTTCTTAAAATAAAACAAAAGATAAAATCAAGGGTAGTAACTGTAATCACGGATTTCGGAGTGCATCCTTTTTGGGTTTCTTACGGCACTGACCTTTATATCGTGGCCTCTGAGTTTACTAAACAGAAACTACTGGAGCAAGGCATAAGCCAGGACCTAATCAGGGTGTTTGGCATACCGGTCGACACAAAATTCTTAAAGGAATTTAATAAAGATGAATTATTGGCTAAATTTAATCTCGATAGGCATAAATTTACAATCCTGGTGGTTACAGGGTCATTCGGCACGGGCCCGATACAAGAAATAACCGAAGCGCTTTATCAAGAGGTTCAAATTATTGTGGTTTGCGCCAACAATAAAAAATTGTTTGAAAAACTAAGCAGTAAAAATTATCCTAATGTGCGTGTTTTCGGCTTTATCGATAACATCCAGGAATTAATGTTTGTATCTGACGCAATTATTACCAAACCCGGCGGCTTAGGGATTTCCGAAAGCCTGGTTATGGAGCTATTCCCCATATTTATCGCCGCCATAGCCGGCCAAGAGACGGAAAACATCAAAGCTTTAGCCAAATACGGTTTGGCTAGAGAAGCCGCCAATATCCATTTAATTAAAGAAACTGTTCTTGACCTTAGAGGCCATCCGGAAAAATTAAGCAGCATAAAAGAAGCTATTCGTAACGTAAAGAAACCTTTTGCAGTAAAGGATATATGCGATGCTGTATGCCAAGGTAGTAGTGGGGTTACCGGTTGCCGGCCCATTTGATTATGCTGTTGAGCCTCACTTACAGGCCAAGGTTAAGCCCGGCTGCAGAGTCTGGGTTCCCTGGCGTAATCAAAAAAAAATAGCCTATGTGGTCGGTTTAGCCAAAAAAACAAATATACGCAAGGTTAAACCGATAACTTCAGTAATTGATGCCTGGCCAGTATTAGACAAGAATATGCTTTTGTTAACCAAAGAAGTTTCGGATTATTATTGCTGCAGTTGGGGCCAGGCTATTGAAACCGCTTTACCAGAGGCCTTAAGAAAAGGGAGGACTTTATCTGCACTGACAGATGGCGGTAATCAAGCTCCAGGACATATCAGTTTAACTTGCGATAATTCTGCCAGTAGGCAGGAGAATTTATTGGTGCATGATTTGGAAGGAAACAAACGTTGGGATATTTACCTTAAAGAAATAAAAGAAACGCTGGCGAAAAATGGGTCAGCGGTATTGCTTTTTCCGGATAAAAACGCAGTTTTAAAAGCCAGAGAAATAATCAGTTCAAAAATTTCTGCCTCAGTGTCGGTTTTGTACAGGCATCACTCTAAAGAATTACAAGAGTGGTTTAGAATAAAGCAAGGCAAGGTTGATATTGTTATCGGGACGCGTTCAGGCATCTTCGCACCTGCGCCTAATCTGAAATTGGTAATTATCGACGACGAACATAACCCCATTTATAAACAGGACCAGGTCCCGCATTATCACTCGCGGGAGGTTGCGCTTATGCGCATAAAACTCCAGAGGGCTAAGCTTATTTTGGGTAGCGCATCGGTAACGCTAGAAAGTTTTTATTTAGCCCAAAAATTACAAATGAGGTATTTACGCATCGAGCGAGAAAAAAAATTCCCCGAGATAACAATTATCGATATCCGGCACAGGCCAGATTCAGAGAGAAGGGCAAGCGCGATTCTTTCGAAATATCTTCAGGATGCAGTTGCCTTAAGTCTGAATTCTAACGAGAAGGTATTGCTATTTTTAAATCGCAAGGGATTTGCCACGGTTGCTTCCTGCGTTTCTTGCGGCCTGAGCCTGAAGTGTCCGCGTTGCAGCGTCAATTTAATATACCATTTTAAGGATAATTTACTAAAGTGCCATTATTGCAATTTCAAAATGCAGTTGCCATCATTATGCCCTCGCTGTAACGCCGGTTATATCAAATACTCAGGGGTAGGCACGGAGAAGATAGAAAGCGAACTCTCGCGGATTTTCCCCCAGGCGCGCATCAAAATTTTAGAGGGGCAAAAATATGAAGATATTACCGGGGCAGACATATTTATTTCAACACAGGCAATAGTCCGCGATGCAAATTATAATTTTGATCTTATCGGTATCCTCTCCATTGATAATTCATTAAACCGGGTAGATTTGCGCGCAGGCGAAAAGACATTTCAGTTGCTCACCGGCATTTTAAGGTTAACTGATAAAAGAGCCATAATCCAGACCAGTTTAGCCAAAAACCACATTTTTATGGCGCTTTTAAACCAGGACGCCGAGATTTTTTACAAAAAAGAACTGGTTCAGAGAAAGCAGCTGAATTTCCCACCTTATCAACACTTAGGCCTGATAAAGATACGCGGCAAAAAAGAAGAAAAGGTTAAAGAGATAGCCCAGGTTTTATTTCGCCGATTTAATGAGGCAAGGAACGCTAAAAATATAAAAATTATTTCAGTTAATTGTGCTCAACCCGCTAAATTAAGGGGTAATTTTTACTGGCAGATATTAGCCAGAGCCAGATCCGCGGTTAACTTAAGCAAATTTTTAAAAACACACTTAAAAGATCTATCGCATTCGGGTATAATAGTGACTGTAGATATAGACCCCCTTTAATTCAGTAGGTAGTAGGTAGTAGTTAGTAGGTAGGGTAATGGAGAAAGCAAAGAGTTTTGAAAATCTGAGTGTATGGAAGAAAAGCCATGAGCTCGTCCTGGAAATATATCGGGTAACTAGAAAGCTCCCGGGCGAAGAAAAGTTTGGTTTGATACCCCAGATGCGTCGGTCAGCAGTCTCTGTTGCTGCAAACATCGCTGAAGGTTTTAAGAGAAAAGGCTTGAAAGATAAGGTTAATTTTTATAATATGTCTCAAGGGTCGTTGAGTGAATTACAATACTATTTAATCTTAGTCAAAGATTTAGAATATCTCAATGATTTGGCAAAAGCATGTTCGTTATGCGATGAGATAGGCAGAATGCTTAACGGTCTTATCACCTCAATCGACAGGTTAACATGAAACCTAACTACTACCTACTATCTACTACCTACTAAAATATGAACATCGTCTTTCTAGGCAGCGCGCAGTTTGCAGTGCCCTCGCTTAAGCTCCTGCTGAGTACAGAGCATAAGATTTCTTGTGTAGTTACCCAGCCGGATCGGCAGAAGGGCCGGGGCCTGAGTGTCGCTAGTACTGCGGTTAAGACAGTAGCCCTGGAAGAAGGCCTTCAGATTTATCAGCCTGAAGATATTAACGCAGCCCAAGCTATAACATTATTAAAAAAACTCAATCCCGAACTTTTTGTGGTTATTGCCTATGGTCAGATACTCTCAGAAGAACTTTTAGATATACCCAAGATAGTTGCCATTAATCTTCATGCCTCAATTTTGCCCAAGTATCGCGGAGCTGCGCCGATTAACCGGGCGATAATTAATGGCGAATCTGCTACCGGAGTCACCGTTATAAAAATGACCCGGCAGATGGATGCTGGTCCGATAATTTTGCAGAAAGAAATCGATATAAGCAGTGACGATACTTCGGTTACCTTGGAAGAAAAATTATCCGACATAGGAGCGCACTTACTTTTACAAGCCATTAAATTAATAGAAAGTGGTAAGTACGATTTGATGCCACAGGATGAAGAAGGAGTAATTTTTGCCCCGAAGCTTAAGAAAGAAGATGGTCTGATTAAATGGTATAAACCCGCCCAAGATATATACAATTTAATAAGAGGTTGCATTGGCTGGCCAGGAACTTTTACCTATTACAAGGCGAAATTATTAAAGATTTACAAAGCCAGAGTCATCAAATTGGCTGGATTATCTGGCGAGCATTTACACGGGGAAATAATAAAGGTATCCAGGGAAGGCATAGCTGTGCTTACCGGGAAAGACGGCTTGCTCATTGAAGAATTGCAAATGGAAGGAAAAAAAATGATGCAGGCAGAGGAATTTGTCGCCGGATATAAAACTGAGAGCGGAGAAACCTTAGGGGATAAAAAATAATTGTATTTTTAATAAATTATGATAGAATAAAACTCTATATTCAGAATAAACTTAAAAAAATCCGCTGACAGAATCTTAAGATATGCCTGAATTAAGAAAAGACCCGGTTATAGGCCGTTGGGTTATCATTGCTACCGAACGCGCCAGTCGGCCTGACCAGTTTAGCACCCAGACTCACGAAGCCCCTCCTGAGAAACCCTGTCCTTTCTGCGAAGGTCAGGAATCACAAACTCCTCCTGAAATATATGCTCTAAGGCCAAAATATACGCCCGCCAATACGGCTGGCTGGGAATTAAGAGTGGTTCCCAGCATTTCTCCGTTTTTAAGAATAGAAGGTGAGTTGGAACGCCGGGGTAAAGGCATGTATGATATGATGAATGGTATTGGGGCGCACGAAATAATTATTGAAACTAACCAACACATTGCCAATATGGCGGATTTAAGCGAAGCACAGATAACCAAGGTGATAACCACTTATATAGGCAGAATGGTAGATTTAGAAAAAGACAAACGTTTCAAATATGCGCTGGTTTTCAAGAACTATGGCTGGTCTGCAGGTGGCGGAAGAATTAGGCATTCCCGTTCGCAATTAATTGCCACGCCGGTTAATCCGAAACGCGTCAAAGAAGAATTAATCGGAGCCAGGCACTATTATGATTATCATGAAAGGTGCGTATTCTGCGATTTGATAAAACAGGAACTAGAATCTAAAGACCGCCTTATTTTGGATATAGACGGGTTCATCGCCATAGCGCCGTTTGCCTCACGCTTTCCTTTTGAAGTCTGGATTTTGCCTAAACAACACTCTTGCGATTTTATCAGCTTGGATACCAATAGCCGCATTAACCTGGGCAGGGTAATAAAGCAAGTCCTTGCCAAGATGAAAAAAGGTTTAAACGACCCGCCTTATAATTATGTTATACATACAGCGCCTTTCAGACGCGCAAAGGAGGGATACTGGAAGAGCATTGATTACGATTATCACTGGCACATTGAAATTATGCCGCGTTTAACCCGCGTTGCCGGCTTTGAATGGGGCACAGGTTTTTATATCTGTCCCTTGCCTCCTGAAAATGCCGCGAAATTTTTAAGAGAGGTTAAAGATTAAATGGCGGATTTACGAAGAGATCCTATTGTAGGAAGATGGGTTATTGTAGATACTGACCATCCCAACAAACCCGAAGATTTTGAGCATGAACAGCATACGCCAAAAGGCGGGTTTTGTCCTTTCTGTTATGGCAGCGAATCTATGACCCCCCCTGAGATAGAAGCCTTGCGTTATCCTAACACCGGTCCTAACACCCCAGGGTGGCAGGTGCGTGTTGTCTCCAATAAATTTCCCGCTCTTCAAATTGAGGGGGATTTGGAGAAGAGGGGAGTGGGTATCTATGATATGTCTAATGGTATTGGTGCGCATGAAGTCTTGATTGAGACTCCCTACCATAATAAAGACATCCCTGATTTATTAAATGAAGAAATCGAAAAGATTATCGTGATGACCTGCCAGAGAGCACAGGACCTTATCAAAGATAAACGTTTTAAATATATCATGATTTTTAAAAATTATGGTTCTGCTGCCGGGGCATCACTCGAACACCCCCATACCCAGATAGTTGCTCTTCCCATGATACCGAAAAACGTAATGGAAGAAATAAAGGGCGCGCAGAATTATTTTGAATATCGCGAGCGCTGTATCTTCTGCGATATAATACGTCAGGAAATACAGGAAAAAGAGAGAGTCGTCTTAGAGAATAAATATTTTATTTGTTTTTGCCCGTTTGTATCGAGATTCCCCTTTGAGATCTGGATAATCCCTAAGAGGCACAATGGTTATTATTGCCATATGCCGGCCGAAGAAATACCGTCATTGGCTGCAATACTCAAAGATACCATATCGAAGTTAAAAAAATTATTTCCGAACCTCTCGTATAATTTTATTATCCATAGTTCTCCGGCCAACGGAGACGCAAGCGGTTTTGATGGCTATCATTGGCATTTAGAATTGATGCCGAAATTAACCCGGGTTGCCGGCTTTGAATGGGGCTCAGGTTTTTATATTGTACCCACACCACCCGAATTAGCCGCGCATTATCTTAAAGAGGCAAAAGATTAAAAAAGTAAAGGCAAGGAGGAAGAAATGGCAGTAAAAGTTGGCATCAATGGTTTTGGTAGGATTGGAAGGTTGGTTTATCGGGCAGCGCTATCCAAAGATACTAAGGAATTGGATTTTGTGGCTATCAATGACCTGCCTGTAGGCACAAAGACCCTGGCGTATCTTCTAAAATACGATTCGAATTTCGGAACGTTAAACGCACATATCGAAACCAAAGAAGATGCTCTCATTGTAAACGGAAAAACGCTGAAGGTATTGAGCGCGAAATCACCCGCAGAGATACCCTGGAAGGATTATGGCGTTCAGATAGTGATTGAGTCATCAGGGGTTTTTACTGAGAAAGAAAAATGCATTGGTCACATTACTAACGGCCAAGCCAAAAAAATCATTATCAGCGCTCCGGCTAAAGGAGAAGATATAACCATTGTCATGGGTGTCAATGAAAAAAAATATGACCCCCAGAAACATAACATAATTTCCAATGCCTCCTGCACAACTAACTGTCTTGCACCTATGGCAAAAGTCGTGCTGGACAATTTTGGCATCAAAAGCGGGCTGATGATCACAATTCACTCTTATACAAATGACCAGAGGATACTCGATCTGCCGCATAAGGATTTAAGGCGTGCGCGTGCCGCAGCCGTATCAATAATTCCAACATCAACCGGCGCAGCCAAAGCAATAGGCAGCGTTATCCCGGAATTAAAAGGCAAGATGGATGGTCTGGCTATCCGTGTTCCTACCCCGGATGTTTCCCTAACTGATTTAACCTGCGTGGTTGAGAAAGACACCACCGCAGAAAGCGTAAATGAAGTATTTAAAAAAGCATCCGAGACCACGCTTAAAGGAATCTTGCAATATTTAACCGAGCCGCTCGTCTCGAAAGATTTCTACGGCTCAGATTTCTCCTGCATCTTTGACGCTGAATTAACCAAGGTAATCGACGCCAGGCTAGTCAAGATTATGGGTTGGTACGACAACGAATGGGCCTATTCATGCCGGGTTGTGGACCTGTGTGAATACATTGTCAAAAAAGGGCTCTAATAATATAACTAATAATGTAAAAAAGGGACAGTCCGATAAGAGGGCTGCCCCTTTTTATTTTTAAAAAATGAGGCGCGGTTTTATTTTAACAATTCTGATTATAGGTTTAAGCGGAATAGTAGCGCAGGTTTTACTTTTGCGTGAACTTTTGGTGAGCTTCTATGGCAACGAACTTATTTTAGGAATTATTTTAGCCAACTGGTTAGCTGCGGAAGCCCTGGGAGCATTTTTATTAGGCAAATATATTGATAGGATTAAGAATAAAATCCGTATTTTTGTAATTTTACAATTTGCATTTTCTCTACTGTTGCCCCTATCAATTTATTTCTCCAGAGTATTTAAGAATATGCTGGGCATTCCATTCGGAGAGGCCGTTGGTTTATATGACATATTTTACATCTCGTTTTTAATCACCGCATCCGTAGGGTTTTGCCACGGCGCATTATTCAGTTTATCCTGCAAACTCTACAATTCCATAGGCAGCGTATATACCTGGGAAACAATCGGAACTATAATCGGCGGGTTAGGCCTGACTTATGTTTTGGTGCCTTACTTAGATTCTTTTCAAATTGCATTTTTAATATCCATTGCGGGTCTGGTTATTTGCTATCTTTTATCTAAAGATTATTCAAGGCCACTAAGATATATTACGCTATCCGTGATTATCCTGATGAGTTATTCCATATTAAGTGGTGCTCTGAAAAAGCTACAGAGTTTTTCAATCAATACCCAATGGAGCAGGCAGCGGGTTTTAGATTACCGCAACTCCGTTTACGGAAATATCGTGGTGACCCAGAGAGAAAAACAGTATACGTTTTTTTATAACGGCATCCCCGTGGTTACTGTGCCTTATCCGGATATAACGTTCGTCCAGGAATTCGGCAATTTACCCCTGTTGTTTCATTCTGACCCGCAGGATATCCTGGTTATAAGTGGAGGCGCAGGCGGTTTAATAAATGAAATCTTAAAACATCCGGTAAAAAGAATAGATTATGCGGAACTTGACCCCTTAATCATCCAGATGATTAAAAAATACCCGGTTGCTTTGACGCAAAGGGAACTGGGGGACAGAAGGGTAAATATTATCAATGCGGATGGACGGTTTTTTGTACGCACCACAAAAAGTCGCTACGATATAGTTTTAATCGGGATATCCAACCCTGCAGAGTTATCAGTCAATCGTTTTTTCACAAAAGAATTCTTTTCTCTCCTAAAACCTAAGCTTAAGCCAAATGCGATAGTGGGATTTTTTCTGCCGGGTTCTTTGACATATTTAAGCCACCAGGTCAGAGACTTAAATGCCTGTATTTTAAATGCCCTTAAAGATACTTATACATATGTACGCATTATTCCTGGAGACTACAATATGTTTTTGGCTTCTGATTTCCGCGGAATCATGGAGGTAGATACAAATTTGATTTCTGCAAAAATAAACCAGCGTAATATCAAAACAGGACTCTTATTGCCAGCCTATCTTAATTACCGCTTAGATAAAAAGCGTCTGGATTGGTTTATGGAGTCGATGAGCGATGCTACGTCCAAAGTTAACCAAGACACCGCTCCCTTTGCCGTATTTGAAACCTTGGTTATATGGAACAAGCAGTTTTCAACAGCGATTGCGCATTTTTTTGAATTCTTCCAGAATTCAGATTTAGGATGCGCGGCCACACTTATATTTATTGTGACTTTTATTTTACTCTTACTATTTTATCGAAAACCTGCCTTTTCCAAGCTGAGCCTTGCCTATAGCATTGGCACCACCGGATTTTTCGGTATGCTCATGAGTCTGGTTTTGATATTCAGTTTTCAGGCCTATTACGGGTACCTATATTACCAGATAGGTGTTCTGATTAGTATTTTTATGGCCGGGGCAGCATTGGGAAGTATTTTGATTACCCGCTACCTGCCTAGGATTAAAAGGACTTTAGCCTTATTTTTTAGAATTGAGATGCTCATTATTTTATTTTCCGGCATCTTAGCATTTATCCTTAGCCGCCTTTTGGGGCACGTTTATTCCCTGGCTTTAATCTTTGCGGTATTATTTTTCATATCAGGTTTTCTGGTAGGAGTAGAATTCCCGCTGGCTTGCAAAATATATTCGGACAAAGAATCACAAATAGGCCAGACTTCCGGCCTATTGTATTTTTCGGACCTAGCCGGTGGCTGGGTAGCGGGGATGCTTGGGGGTATTGTATTTTTACCCATCTTGGGGCTGTTTAGTACCTGTATGCTTGCCATTTTATTTAAATTAAGCAGCCTCCTCTGGCTACTTATGGCGGCAAATAAGAAATTCTCTTTACAAACACGATAATTTAGGATATATTAACTCTCTCAAATAAATAAAAAGGGGTTAGTAATGAAGAAGATGACAGTGGAGGATATCGACCTAAAAGACAAAGTTATTTTAATGCGCGCAGATTTTAATGTGCCGCAGGATGAGGATCTCAATATTACGGATGATACCCGCATAAAGGCAACACTACCGACCATAAAATATATATTGCAAAAGCAAGCCAAAAAACTAATACTAATCAGCCACCTCGGCCGTCCGGATGGCAAAGTCGTTGCCAAATACAGTCTTAAGCCGGTAGCGGTAAGATTAAAGGAACTTTTAGGTGAACCAATAAATTTTTTAAACGACTGCGTTGGCGATGAAGTTAAAAAGGCAATAGCCACATCAAAGGAGAGAGTAATACTTTTAGAGAACCTCAGATTTCATGCCGAAGAGGAGGCTAATGATCCTAATTTTTCAAAAGCACTCGCCTCTTTGGCTGAGGTTTTTGTTAATGATGCCTTTGGTACGGCCCACCGTGCCCATGCCTCAACCGAAGGTGTAACCCATTATCTTAAGGCTGTGGCTGGGTTTCTCTTAGAAAAGGAGATTGAATACCTGGGCAATGCCGTGCAAAGTCCGCAAAGGCCATTTATGGTTATCCTGGGAGGGGCCAAGGTCTCTGACAAAATCGGGGTTATTGAAAACCTCCTTCCTAAATGCGATGCGATTATAATCGGCGGCGGTATGAGCTACACATTTTTGAAAGCCCAGGGCAAACAAATAGGGAATTCCAAGTTAGAAAAAGAAAAGCTGGATTTGGCAAAAGGCATTTTGGAAAAAGCAAAACAATTAAATAAGAATATTTATCTTCCAATTGATCATCTGGTGGTAGAGGAGATTGACCCTCAGGCAAAAACCGAAGTGGTAGGTGAAAATATCCCCGAAGGCAAAATCGCAGTTGATATCGGTCCGAAAACCATAGCCTATTTCCAGGAGAAGCTAAAACCCGCCAAAACAATATTCTGGAACGGTCCTTTGGGAATATTTGAGATGGATGCTTTTAGCAAGGGGACTCGGGAAATCGCCCAGTTTATCGCTACACTTAAGGCAACCACGATTATCGCAGGAGGAGATACTGCCGCAAGCCTGGCTAAGTTTAAACTGGGAGATAAAATGACACACATCTCTACCGGCGGTGGGGCAAGCTTGGAGTTCCTGGAGTTTAAGAGTCTTCCCGGCATAGCCGCGCTATCAGATAAGTAAGTGAGGCCATAAGTTATGGAGCTTGCTATTATAGGTAAGCGACATAACTTATAAGGCCGAACTTTCCCCCTTTCTTACAAGAAAGCAGGGGGGATTAATTCGCCCATACAACTTACTCACACTTTGTGTTCGTAAGTTGTGGGCTCATTTAGGATGAGACGAACGATTATTGCGGGCAATTGGAAAATGTATAAGACTATCAGCGAAGCCATAGAACTTGCCAATGGATTAAAAAGAGAGCTGTTTGAGTTAGCGGAAGAGAAAATAGATATAGTGCTTTGTCCGTCTTTTACCGCCTTAAGCGAAGTAGCAGAGATATTGTTCGACTCAAACATCCAGTTAGGCGCTCAGGATATGCACTGGCAGGATGAAGGTGCTTTTACCGGAGAAATTTCTGGAAAAATGCTCAGGGATGCCGGTTGCGATTTCGTAATTATAGGGCACTCTGAGCGCAGGCAGTTTTTTGGCGAGACCAACGAAACAGTGAATAAAAAAATCAAAGCTGCATTAAAGTACGGTCTTACACCCATTGTTTGCGTAGGGGAGACCTTAAATGAAAGAGAAAAAGGCCTTACTTTTGATGTATTAAAAGATCATATTTATAACGGACTTAAAGAGATAAGTATTCAGGATTTATTAAAAATCGTGATTGCCTATGAGCCGGTATGGGCAATCGGCACAGGAATGACTGCAACACCAGCGCAGGCCCAGGAGGCGCAAAAATATATCCGCGATTTACTGGTCAAACTCTACGATAAGGAAACAGCGCAGGATTTAAGAATACAATATGGCGGTAGCGTAAAACCGGAAAACATAACCGAACTGATGCAACAGCCTGATGTTGACGGTGCGTTAGTAGGAGGCGCAAGTCTTGACATCACATCCTTTGCTCAGATTGTAAGAAGAGCAAGCGAGGTAAAGAAATAACCGAAGATCCTGCTCTAAGACAGCAGGATCAAATTCGCACAAATAACTTATATCGCATAGGGAGTAAAAATTCTTGCTCCATAAGTTATGTGCTCATTTGAGGTAAAAAAATGATGACGTTAATAATTGTAATCCACGTTATTGTCTGTTTTCTATTAATCAGCATTGTTTTAATCCAGCAGGGCCGCGGCGGCGGATTGGTAGAAAGTTTTTCAGGAGTCGAATCGATGTTCGGTCCAAAAACCAATACCTTTCTTACGCGGGCAACTACTATATTTTCCATCCTGTTTTTTCTTACCTGCCTAAGTTTAGCAGTCCTATCCGCAAGACAAAGCCGGTCCCTGATGGCAGATATCAAAGCGACGGAGCAGGCAAAACAGAGACCGACCGTTAACGAAGCAAATAAACAAGCTGTACCCCAGACGCTTAATACCCAAGAACAAGTTCCACAAAAAGCATCAAATACACCGGAGCTACCCAAGACTGAATAACTGTCAAACTTAAGATTGGGACTAAATTTAGACTACCAGCCTTACTGGTAGTTTTTTATTCGATGAACCCCGTACCTTCTTAAAAGGTGCGGGGTGAATGAAGAGAAGGTGCGGGGTGAATAAAAAATTATTTTGGGTTTTCGCATTAAGCAGCGCCGTTTATTTTACCCAGGGCATAGAAGGACTTCCTTCCCAGGGGCTATTCTATTATTTCAAAGAAACCCTCAAATTTAGCCCCGAAAAAATAATGTTAATCACAAGCATTATCACATTTGCCTGGTTGGTAAAGCCGGTGATAGGCTACACAATAGATAATTTTTTTAATAAAAAGATCTGGATTTTTCTGGCGCTTGGCCTGGATATAATTTTAGTTTCGTTTATAGGACTGCTTAAACTGCCGCTCATTCTTATCGTTACTATGTTGATAATGAATTCCACTGATGCTGCTTTCAGAGACGTGGCAGTAGACGGGATTATGTGTGTGGAAGGGAAAAAATATAAGGCGACAGGCAGAATTCAAAGCGTCCAATGGATGTCTATTTCCGTAGCGGGATTGCTTACGGGCATACTCGGGGGGTATATCGCAGAAATTTGGGGATATCAGACAGGGTTCCTCTGTTTAATTCCCATTTATGTGCTGGTGGGTATTCCGGCTTATTTTTATAAGGAGGAGCAAGGTATCCGGAATACGCCCCAGGCGAGCCTATCTTCAGATTTGAAAAAATTATTCGCCGATAAAAAATTACTCGTTGTGGGCTTGTTTATATTTTTATATAAATATTCTCCTTCCTTCGGCACGCCGCTTTTCTTTATCCAAAGGGATACCTTTAAATGGGGAAAAATCTGGATCGGAGGCCTAGGGACAATCAGCACAGTTTTTTCAATTATTGGCGCCTTATTATATTATAGATTTAGCCAGAGAATAAACATAAAAAAGTGGTTGTATTTTTCCGTATTTTTAGGCGCTCTTACCACTCTAAGCTATCTTTATTATACGCCCGTCACTGCGGTTATCTATGAGGTGCTGTATAGTCTAATCGGGATGTTTATCTTTATAATGGTAATGGACTTTATGGCTCAAAAAACAATTCAGGGATTAGAGGCCACTTCGTTTGCATTGCTTTGTAGTATAAGTAATTTGGCTCTCACCGCCAGTAACCTATCGGGAGCTTTTTTATTGCCTACATTAGGATTAAAATGGCTTATAGTTTTATCGGCGTTAACCAGTTTTTTATGCCTGTTTTTAATTAATAAAATAAATTGACCTTGATGCAGTCGGCTCCTATTTTTGCTTGCCTTTTTCCTAACTTCTGCTTATAATAATAGTCTATGTTTAAACTATTTGAACCCTATATCCTGACCTTTATCCAGATATTTGTGGCTGTGGATGCTATCGGGAATATACCCGTATTTATATCTCTGGTTGAAGGGGTGAGCAAAAAACAGAGGCAAAAGGTCGTTATCGAATCCGTTACTACGGCCACGGCAGTTGCGCTTTTATTTATGCTAATCGGCAAGTGGTTATTGCGCTTTATCGGCGTGACCATACCGGATTTCCAGGTTGCCGGTGGAGTGCTTTTATTTGTGATATCACTGCGGCTTTTACTTCCGGGGACTATGCGCAGTTTCCTGTCTGACGGCCACGGCAAAGAAGTGGGAGTTTTTCCTTTAGGCACACCCTTAATTACGGGACCGGCAGTTTTGACTACTACCCTGATGATGTTAGATAGTTTTGGTATAACGCCTACTTTTGTATCTCTGGTGTTGAATATGGCGATTGTCTGGATTACCTTAGTAAAAGCAGATTCGATTATACGCTTAATGGGCGTAAGCGGCACACGGGCATTTTCCAAAATTATGTATATTCTGCTTGCGGCTATCGGTGTGATGATGGTCAGGCGGGGCATAATGGGGATATTCGCATTATGATGAAAAAGGTCTTAACCTTTATTATGGCAGGTGGCAAGGGCGAGCGGCTCTGGCCTTTAACTAAGGACCGGACCAAGCCAGCAGTGCCGTTCGGCGGGATATATCGGATAATCGATTTTGCCCTCAGTAACGCCATTAATTCCGGATTACACAGGGTTTACGTTTTAACTCAATACAAATCTGCCTCTTTACACCGACATATCAGACTGGGTTGGAATATACTGTCTTCAGAATTAGGAGAGTATATTGAATTGTTGCCTGCCCAACAGAGAGTTGGCGAAACCTGGTATCTGGGCACTGCGGATGCGATTTATCAGAATCTTTATACCTTAGAGTTAGATAAACCTGATGAGGTATTAATTTTGGCCGGAGACCACCTGTATAAAATGAATTATTACGCGATGATAGATTTTCACCGTCAGGTTGAGGCGGATTTAACCGTAGGCGTAGTGGAGATGGAAAAGGAAAAGGCTATGCATCTGGGAGTGGTGGAGGTGGATAGCGTAGGCGGGGTCAGGGGATTTCAGGAAAAACCTTCCAACTCCAAGACCATCCCAAGTCAGCCGGATAAAATATACGCCTCCATGGGTATATATATTTTTAAAACTGATATCCTGGATACAGAATTAGAGGAGGATGCCAGGAAACATAATTCCACCCACGATTTTGGCAAGGACATAATACCCCAGATGCTTAAAAAGGGATTAAAAATAGCCGCTTATAATTTTATTGATAAAAACAAAAAGGAAGCCAAGTATTGGCGGGACTTAGGGACCATCGATGCCTACTACGAGGCAAACATGGACTTGGTTCAGGTGGATCCGGTATTCAACCTTTATGACAGCGAATGGCCGATAAGGACTTATCAGGAGCAATTCCCGCCCGTAAAAACAGTTTTTGCCGGTGAGGAAATCACCGGCCGCGTAGGCCTGATGCTGGATTCTCTTGTGTCCGGAGGCTGCATTATTAGCGGCGGAAGGCTGCAGCGCTCCATCCTTTCACCTAATGTCAGAATCAATAGTTATTCGCAGGTTTACGAGTCCATACTTATGGAAGGCGTGAATGTGGGCAGGTACGCCAAAATTAAAAGGGCAATCATTGATAAGGATGTGGATATTCCCGCGGGAACAGTCATCGGTTACGATTTAGAAGAAGATAAGAAAAAATTTTTTGTCAGTGATAGCGGTATTGTAATTGTAGCCAAGGGAACCGAAATAAAATAACTAATGAGAGAAGGCCGAGGTTAAGGTCAAGGTTAAGAAAACAACCCCTATAACCTTAGGCCTCAGCCTTAGCCTAATCAAGTAGTTAACAGGTAGGGAAATTATGGTTAGAAAGGCCCAAATTCAAGACATAAAACAGATTCAAAGCTTGATTAATTACTTTGCCAAGAAGGATATCATGCTGCCGCGTTCATTAAATGAGCTTTATGATAATATCAGGGATTTCTGGGTCTTTGAAGATAGGCAAAGGATTATCGCCTGCTGCGCCTTGCATGTTTGCTGGCAAGATTTGGCAGAGATAAAATCTTTGGCAGTTGAGAAAGCTAAACAAAACTTAGGGATAGGCAAGAGGTTAATCCAAGCCTGTATTGCCGAGGCCAAAGAAATAGGCGCCAAAAAGATTTTTGCCCTCACTTACCAACCCGCATTTTTTAAAAAATTCGGATTTAAAACAACCAAAACCACGTTCCTGCCGCATAAAGTTTGGGCAGAGTGCATTAACTGCCCCAAATTCCCCGATTGTCAAGAAACCGCTATGGTCAAATCGTTATAACCAGAAGGAGAGAAGAGAAATGGATTATTTGCTTAGCGATGAACAAAAAATGATTAAAGAACTTGCGCATAAAATTGCCGAAGAAAAAATCAGGCCAGTTGCCGCTAAATACGACCGGAGCGAAGAATACCCCTGGGATATCATCAAAATAATTGCCGAGGCGGACCTCTTTGGGTTATTTATCCCGGAAGAGTACGGCGGTCTGTCCGTAAATGTCTTAAACCTTTGCCTGGCTACTGAAGAGTTATCCCGCGCCTGCGGCGGCATCGCGGTCTGCTATGCTGCTTCAGCATTGGGGACTTTTCCAATTGTATTATTCGGAAATGAAGAGCAAAAAAAGAAATATTTGCCGGATTTAGCCAAGGGTAAGAAAGTCGCGGCTTTTGCTATTACTGAGCCGGAGGCAGGTTCAGATGCCTCCGCTATTAAAACTACGGCAAAAAAAGAAGGCGATTATTATATCTTAAACGGTCTTAAACACTTTATTACCAACGGCGGGGATGCTCAAGTTTATATTCTGATTGCTATGACTGATAAAACTAAGGGTGCGCGGGGTGCATCCGCCTTTATCATTGAGAAAGGCACGCCGGGATTTACTTTTGGCAAAAAAGAAGATAAGTTTGGCATACGCGCATCATCAACGTGCGAACTCATTTTTACGGATTGTAAAATCCCGAAAGAGAATCTTTTGAGCAAGGAAGGCATGGGTTTTATCGTGACTATGAAGACCTTTGATATGTCGCGTCCGGGTGTGGCAGCTCAGGCCTTAGGTATTGCCCAGGGAGCACTGGAGCTGGCGGTAAAATACGCCAAGGAAAGAAATCAATTCGGAAAATCCATCTCCAGTTTTCAGGGTATCCAGTGGATGCTCGCGGACATGGCTACGGAAATAGAAGCAGCCAGGGCCTTGGTATATTCAACTGCAAGGATGGTTGATGCCGGGATTAAGGATGTCGCTAAAGAATCGGCTATGGCTAAGATGTTTGCTTCTGATGTTGCCATGAAAGTGGCAGTAGATAGCCTGCAGATATTCGGCGGTTACGGTTATATGAGAGATTATCCGATCGAAAAATATGTGCGCGATGCTAAGATTACCCAAATCTACGAAGGCACAAACCAAATCCAGCGTAACATTATCGCGCTGCAATTGATTAAAGAGATGGCAAAATAGCTAAAAAGGTTAAGGTTTAGGCTAAGGTTAAGGTATTTCTTAGTCTCAACCTTGGCCTTAACCTGTTAATTAATAGTATGAATATCATAATTTGTATAAAACAAGTACCGGAAACAACCGAAGTACGCATTAATCCTGAGACCAATACCCTTATTCGTGAAGGAGTCAAGTCTATTATTAATCCCTTTGATATGTATGCCATTGAAGAAGGAATGCGGCTGAAAGAAAAATTTGGCGGAAAAACTACGGTTATAACCATGGGGCCTCCTCAGGCAGAAGCAGCTTTAAGGGAAGCTATCTCCATGGGTATAGATGAAGCAATACTGCTTTCTGACCGGGCTTTTGCCGGAAGCGATACCTGGGCGACCAGCTACACTTTGTCCTGCGCAATTAAAAAAATTAGCCAATTTGATGTGATTATCTGCGGGAAGCAGGCTTCTGACGGTGATACCGCACAGGTGGGCCCGGGTATAGCTGCGCATTTGGATTTACCGCAGGTCACTTACGTGAAGAAAATCGAAGAAATAACGGATAAGAAGATGCGCCTGGAGAGACTAATGGAGGAGGGGTTTGAGATTATTGAAACACCCTTACCGGTTTTACTTACCGTGGTCAAGGAGATTAACGAGCCGCGGCTTCCGTCTTTAAAGGGCATGATACGGGCCAAACAGGCCAAAATCATCGCTTGGGATGCTTCCGATATCCAGGCCGAGCCCAGTTCTATAGGTTTAAACGGCTCACCTACCCAGGTAGTAAAAATTTTTACTCCTGCGCCCAGAAAGAGCGGCCAGATTTTTCAAGGCGATACTCAAGGAGTGGTGGAAAAAATCGCCGAATTACTCAAGAAAGATATTCTGAGTTAAGTAGGAGTTCGGATAATGCCTATTCAGATAATTGTTGAGAAATGCACAGGATGTACTTTATGCGTAAAAGTCTGTCCTTTTGATGCCATACGCATGGTGGATAAAAAAGGCCTCACCTGCTCAGGCAAGCAGGCAGGCCTCACCTGCTCAGGTAGGCAGGCAGTGATAGATTTAAATAAATGCACGCTCTGCGGCGCCTGTGTTCCTGCCTGTAAGTTGAAAGCGGTGGTGCTGGAAAAAGAAGATAAATCAGCACCAAATCCCAGCCTAAAAGATTATAAGGGGATTTGGGTCTTTATCGAGCAGAAAAACGGGAAAATCCAATCCGTTTCCTATGAACTTTTAAGCAAAGCCAAGGAATTGGCAAAAAAGCTTTCCTGCGCAGTAAGCGGAGTTTTAATCGGTAATGACTTAGATGAGCACCTGGATGAATTGATCTGGCATGGCGCGGATAATATTTACTTAGTGGAAGCTCCGCAGATAACCAATTTTCAGGATGAGCCCTACGCCAATATCTTGATTAAACTTATCCAAAAGTATAAACCTGAGATTTTACTTTGCGGTGCCACGGCTATCGGTAGGTCTTTGATTTCCCGCGTGGCTATCACGGTCAAAGCTGGTCTGACCGCAGATTGTACGGAATTAGATATTGACCCCGGTAGAAAAATACTCTTACAGACCCGTCCGGCATTTGGCGGAAACATTATGGCAACGATTATCTCTCCTAATTATCGGCCGCAGATGGCAACAGTTCGGCATAAGGTTATGCCGATTATGCCGCCAGATAAAAATCGTAAAGGTAAAATCATCCGCGAAAGTTTTAATAGTTCTGTATATGCCTCGCGGGCAAAACTCCTGGATATTGTGGAAGAGATAGAGACATTAGTGAATCTATCCGAGGCTGATATTATTGTATCCGGGGGACGCGGTATGAACGGTGCTAAAAATTTTAAACTTTTAGAAGAGCTTGCCCATGTACTGGGTGCAGCAGTAGGCGCATCGCGCGCTGCGGTTGATAGCGACTGGATGCCTTATTCGCATCAGGTAGGCCAAACCGGAAGGACTGTTGCTCCGAAATTATACATTGCCTGCGGTATATCCGGACAGATTCAGCATCTAGTCGGTATGCAATCATCCAAAATAATCTTGGCCATCAACAAAGACCCCGATGCACCCATATTTAAGGTTGCCACTTATGGCATTGTCGGCGATATTTTCGAAATCATTCCTGCCTTAACTAAAAAATTCAAAGAGATCCTCAAGAAATAGTAGCAGGAAAGTACCGATAAAACCATGTTCGTTAAACCCATCCGCGTATTAAATTTTGACGATAGCATTGTAAAACAAAAAAATCTACTTTTACGTTATGAAAATGAGATCTTGGATTTAAGAGACCTCGGGATGCAGGCACGATGCTGGTTTACTGCCGGGGTTCGTTCGGCTATCGAAAACCGCATCCAAAATTCAACGAGAAATTCAATTACCTTTCTGGGTTCAGGAGACTTCCATCATATTACCGAGCTTTTAGTTGCGCAGTTCGATGAGCCAATTTCGGTGATTACTTTTGATTTTCATCCGGATTGGGATACCTTGCCGCCGCGTTTCGGTTGCGGCTCCTGGGTTAGTGAAGTTTTAAAAAGGGGAAATATCTTGAAATTTATTTTGCTCGGAGTTTCTTCTCCAGATTTATCCAGCTTTAGTATCCAGAGCGGTAATTTGAGTTCGCTTAAAGATGACCGCCTGGAGATATATCCGTATTCACACAAGCCGTCTTTAGTGTTCTTAAAAAAAATTCCGAAGAATGTTTCGGTGAGAATTGAAAACAGACTTTTTTTTAGCAAGATTTATTGGGATGGACTAAAAAATAAAAAACTTGAAGATTTTTTTCCAAGCCTTCTTAAACGCATGCCGACGAGGCAAGTCTACGTCTCAATAGATAAAGATTGTTTAAGTAACGATTATTCCCTGACAAACTGGGAAGAGGGCAGGCTTTCGCTGGATGAGCTTCTGTTGTCTTTAAAGCTGATAAAAGAAAATCTGGATATAGTAGGTTTTGATATCAGCGGAGATTACTCGCCAATTTCCGTAAAAGGAATATTTAAAAAAATCACCTCTTATTTAGATCATCCCAAGGATATCAAAGCAAATAACCTCCCAGAGTCTTTTATAACAGAGAGAAACGAAGATACTAATCTCAAGATACTGCAACTCCTTAACTCCTAGCTAATCAGGATTATACCCAAGACCACCATAAAACCCCTTCAAATTCATAACTATCTATAGACAAACAAGTTATAAACTCATCCTTCCTGTATATTTATTCCTATCTTTGCACTTTTTAGCATAACAATTATAATTATTTCATCATTATGTTAAAATATGTTAAATATTTCTCTTGACAAATTTTATTTTTTTCTTTATAATCTTGGTTATGAAAGACACACTAAAAAACGAGTTGATGACTATCGATGATTTAACGGATTACCTAAAAGTAACCCGGCGCACGATTTATGAATGGTTAAAGACCAATAAAATCCCGGCAATTAAACTTGTGGGTCAATGGCGTTTTAAAAGGGATAAAATTGATGCCTGGTTGGAGAATAAATCAAACTAACTAAAAAGGAGATTTTATGTATTTTAAAAAATTGGAACTGGTGGGTTTTAAATCATTTTACAACAAAACCATTTTAAATTTTGAATCTGGCATCACCGCGGTGGTCGGACCCAACGGTTGCGGGAAGTCAAATATCTTTGATGCCATACGCTGGGTTTTAGGCGAACAGTCGGTTAAGGAGCTGCGCGGTTCAGATATGCAGGATGTAATCTTTAACGGCACAGATTCCAAAGAGCCATTAAGCATGGCTGAGGTAACCCTGATTTTTGACAATAGCCAGAAATTCTTTTCGCTCGACCATAATGAGGTGAGCATCAGCCGTCGTCTCTTTCGGTCCGGAGAAAGCGAATACCTTTTGAATAAGAGTCAGGTGCGCCTGAAAGATATTTTAGACTTGCTGATGGGCACAGGTATCGGCGCAGAGAGCTATTCTTTAATCCAGCAGGGAAAGATTGATTTGGTCTTAAGCGCAAAGCCAGAAGACCGGCGCTTGGTTTTTGATGAGGCCTCAGGTATTACCAAGTATAAGACTCAGAAAAGAGAAGCCCTGAAGAAATTGGAGGAGACCGAACAGAACCTTTTGCGCGTGAATGATATAATTACCGAAGTCAAACGCCAGATCGGCTCTCTTGAGCGCCAGGCGAACAAAGCCCGGCGTTATAAAGAGGTATTCGAAGAGTTAAAGCAAAAAGAGATAACCCTGGCTACTTTACAAAAGAATGAATTGTATAAACAAAAAGAGGAGATTTCCGGCAAATTAAAAACTTTTGTTTCCGAAGAGTCCAGCATCATCAACATTATTCAGGAACAGGAATCCCGGATTTCCAACCGCCAAGCGGAATTAAAAGCCATGGAAGGCGAAATACTGGAAATAAAAAACCGGATTATGAATTTTGAAAACTTCATCTTGCAAAACACGGAGCGCATTAATTTTAATAAAGAAAAAATAGCTGAACTAAAAGGAAACGAAAAATACCTCAGGGAACAAATCGAGCAGACCAAAAACCGGATGGCCTTGGATGAAGAAAAGTTAAATAATGTCAAGGGCGAATATGAAGGGGTCCGAAAAAGCATTGAAGAAAAATCACTTCTTTTGCAAAACAAAGAAAACGAGTTGAGCCAAATTACCTCAAACATAAAGGCATCGTTGGAAACAATCGCTCAAGGTAAAAAAGGTATCTTAGATCTGGCAACTAAGGTTGCCGCAGTCAAAAATGAAATTTCGGATGTAAGCGCCAAACATCAAATCATTCTTGCGCGCCAGAAAAGACTGGAGCTGGAAAAGGCCAAGGTTATTGAAGAAAAAGCGCAAACCCAGGGGAGCCTGGACTCAATAGACCTGGAATTGGCGACCCTTGAGAAAGAATTTCAGGATTTAAGCCTGAAAATTTCCGAGATAAAAAACGAGCTAGAGTCAGAAACCTCTGGCCTAAATAAATTGAAAGCCAATGTTGAAGAGCTGGAGCGTGAAAAGATAACCCTTCAATCCCAGAAGGAATTTTTAGAGCAGTTGAAATCAACCTATGAAGATATCAACGAATCCATGAATGCGCTTGTTTATACGGATAGGCTTCCGCAGGAAAAAATGGCGGGTTTGGTAATTAAAATCAAAGACCGTTCGCAGCTAAATGCGCAGGAGAAAAACCTAAATCAATTTGCCAAATTTAAATTATCCGGCGAGGCCAAACCCATTGATCTGGATACCCAAAATATCGGCCAAAAGATTGGCCAGATAGAACGGACAATCGCCATTCGAAAGCAAGAGATAACTCATCAAGAAGCAAGGATAGCCGGGCTGAACAAGGCTATCTCGGAGAAACAGGATAACCTGCGTGCTCAGGAGATGGTTTTGGTCAATAAGAAATCAAATTATCAGGCTATCCTGGAGCAATTTAACAAAATTAAAGAAGAGGAAGATATCGTTATTATGGAGTTAGGAGATGTAAACGGTCAGATATCGCAGCTATCGAAAAAATCCAGCCAGCTAGGTTTGAGCCTCTCAGAGTTAGAGCAGAGACAACAGGAAACCGAAGTCTCGCTCCATAAAGAGCAGGGTAATATCGAAGCAAACAGCAAATTAAAAGAAGAGGCAGTGGTTATTATTACCCAGACTAAGACCGAGCTGGATGACTTAGATAGACGCGTTGTCTCCGATGCCCAGACCCTTAAAATTTTGGAAGATACCTATGAACAGGATAAAACTGCGCTCCTAAATCTTAACCGACAGTTAAACGATATAGAACTCAAGTGCAATCTTTTGGCTGCACAGATCAATGATCTAGAAAATAAAATAACTCAAGGCAAGGTAGATTCCAAAAAGCAAAATGCCGATTTAAAAAGCGTTGAGTTTAAGTATCAAGAAGCCTCAAACACCTCAATCGATGTAGTTAAAAAAATAGAAACTGACCGGAAAGAATTGGATGATCTAAAAAACCGCTTGTATGAATTGCAGATGCAAGCCAAAGACACGGATTTTAAATACCAGAGTATAAAAGACAGGATCTTACAGGCCTATAAGGTTGATTTAGACGCACCTATTGATAATAATCCAGAGCCGAATGAAACCGTAATTGCGGCTGAAGCGGTCCTCGATGAAGATACTTTAGTTAGTGCTATTGAGAGATTAAAAGAAAAATTGGATTCCTACGGAACAGTTAATCTGGTGGCGATTGAGGAATACGATGAGTTAAAGAAACGTTATGACTTTTTAGCCCAGCAGCAGGGCGATTTAACTTCGGCAAAGGAATCGTTGCATGAGGCCATATCCAAAATCAACCGTACCACCAAAAAGATGTTTCTGGATACCTTTGAACAGATACGCACGGAATTCCGTAACTATTTTAAGCTACTATTTAATGGTGGTGATGCCCAGATATTTTTAATTGACGAACAGGATCCGCTGGAATCAGGGATTGAGATTATCTGCCGGCCACCGGGGAAAAAGTTGCAGAATGTACTTTTACTTTCAGGTGGAGAAAAAGCCATGTCGGCTATCGCCCTTATCTTTGCCATATTCAAAATCAAGCCTGCTCCGTTCTGCGTCTTGGATGAGATAGATGCTGCGCTCGATGAAGCTAATATCGATAGGTATAGCCGGCTCTTACAGGAATTTGCGAAGGACTCCCAGTTTATTGTCATCACCCACAATAAAAAGACCATAGTCAATGCCGATGTTATGTATGGCATTACCATGGAAGAATCCGGCATATCCAAAATCGTCTCGGTAAAGTTTGCCAAAGACAAAAACTGGGATACCAAGAAGGATAAGGAACCCGAAGTTGCGCAGGTTTAGCTAAATAAACTTAATGTTTTAGATAACAGCAGGTATTATTTTTGCCTTTATGCTTGGCTTCATAGAGGGCTTTATCAGAAAAGGCGATTATTTCTGAACCAGAAAAGCCATCCTCCGGGAAAGAAGATAACCCCAGGCTTACTGTCAGCTTTTTATGGCGCATTATTTCTTCGTGGAGAAAAGGGTGTTTTTCAAAATCCTGGCGCAAACGTTCCGCAATTGAAAACGCCTCATTTTTATCCGTCTGCGGCAAAATAATCGTGAATTCCTCACCGCCATATCGGCACACATAATCCATCTTCCGGGAATGGTTTTTAAGAAATACTGCCAATTCTTTGAGGATATGGTCGCCAGACTGGTGGCCTAGGCTGTCATTGTAAATCTTAAAATCATCAATATCCATCATGATTAGGCTCAAGGGGGTTTTGGTGGCTTTAGATTCTTCGATTTCCTCCTGAAGCAAATACTGAAAATGACCGTGATTCCAGAGTTCGGTAAGCGAATCCGTATGAGTTAAGATAACGGTTTTTTCATAAAGCTGCGAGTTCTCTATAGCCAGGCCTGCCTGGTTAGCCAACATTATGAGCATATGGGTATCATCTTTGGTGATTGGCTTTTTGGTAATAAAATTATCCGCTAGGATTATTCCGTTTACCTTATCCTTAGCTTTCATAGGAACCACAACCAGTTCTTCACTTTTTAAAAGCTGAATAATTACATCCTGACTGTAATTTTGAATGGTTTCTTTGGTCAGGTGTAAAGGCATACCATCCAAGACACCCAAAGCAAGTAGGCCTCCGCTTTGTTCATACAACGGGATTTTTATGCGTTTTACCTGCTGGTTAAAGCCGGTTTCCGCACTGTTGTTAGAAAACTTGTAGGCATTGATAAGGTCATCCAGGTCCATTTTTTCCTGCTCAATTTGATTCCAGATACGGTTGGCTTCTTCGTCGCTTTCAGGGCCTATACCCATCTTACCTTCAATAATCCCGAGTTTTTCGTTTACCAGAAATAGTATAGCCCGGTTGAATCCCAACCCGATGTGCGCGGTAACTCCGGTTAGAATAATATAGAGAATCTCATCCAGTTTCAGAGTTGTGCGCATGGCATTGGAGATTTCGTAAAGAATAGCTAATTCGGTCTTGGTGCGTTCAACTTCCTGCTTAATCTTGGCTATCTCTTCCATATTAGGTTAAATTTAACATATTTTAAGCCCGGAGTCAAGTAAACTCCGTTAGAAAGTTTGACGAAGGGGATTAACCGTTTCACTCCTTGAGACCACAAAATTCTTGGAATCCATCCCGCTATAAATAGCGGGGCTTTCTAACGGAGTAAACATCGTTTTTCAAAGCGCTTAAAAGATACCTTGAAGTTGAATTCTAAAGGTGCGCCTTGGATTGATTAAACAATTGACACTGCTTAAAATCAGTGGTATATATAAAATTTACACAAAAAAGAAGAGGCTGGCGTTTTAAGAAAGGGGTTGATAATATTGTCTCAGATTGAAGTCAGAAAAGATGAGTCTTTTGAAGCTGCTCTTCGCCGTTTTAAAAAACAGATTGAGCATGAGGGCATTTTAAGAGAAGTAAGGGACCGCAAGCATTATGAGAAGCCCAGTGAACGCAGGAGGAAGAAGGCAAGGAGAAAGAGATAAGGGATGAGCTTCGGTCTTTCTACTTCCTGGAATGCCTTTCGCTATGAGGATGCCAAAAACCTGATCTTTGAAATAAAGTCCTTGGGTTTCCAGGACATCGAATTGAGTTTTAACCTGACCTCGGCAATGGTAGACGATATTGCCGGGTTAGTCGACGCTAAGCAAATTAAGGTCTTAAGCCTGCATAATTTCTGCCCGATACCTGACGGCATAGAGAGAAGCCTGGCACTCCCTGACTATTATTCCCTGTCTTGCCTCCAGGAAGAAGAGAGGCAAAGCGCAATAAAATACACCAAAAGAACCATCGATACTGCCAGCCGATTAGGTGCCCAGGCCGTGGTTTTACATACTGGCAGGGTAGAAATACCGGATAAAACCAGGGAACTCATTGAATATTACCAAGCCGGCTTAAAAGACACCAGAGAATACCAGAAACTGCAAGGCCTGATTATCCAAGAAAGACAGACAAACGCAAAACCCTACTTTGAAAATACCCTTAAGAGCTTGGGCGAACTTAATCGCTATGCCCAGAAATTCAAGATTTTACTAGGCATAGAAACCCGTTTTTATTATCGGGAGATTCCCGATTTCGAAGAGATAGGAATAATCCTAAAGGAATTTAAAGATACGAATTTATTCTACTGGCATGATACCGGTCATGCCCAGGTAATGGAAAATTTAGGTTTTAGCCGTCATAAAGAGTATTTAGAAGCTTACGCCAAGGATATGCTCGGCATACACCTGCACGATGTTACCGGATGCCAGGACCACCAGGCGCCTGCAAAAGGCGAATTAGACTTTGCTTTTCTAAAACCTTATTTAAATCCGGCAACCATTAAAATAATCGAGGCACATCATCCTGCGGATGCCAACGATGTAAAAAAAAGCAAGGTCTTTCTGGAGAATCTATTCAATGGAAAAGCCTAAAATAAGAAAACCTGCGGTAGCGGGTCAATTCTATCCTTCATCGCCAGAAGATTTAAAAAGACAAATTTCCTCTTTTATCGATAAGACCGACACAATAAATAAAACCGAGGCTATCGCCTGCATGCTTCCGCATGCCGGTTATATGTATTCGGGAGCTGTCGCAGCGAAAACAATCTCTGGGATTAACCTCAAAGACAAGATAATCCTTTTAGGCCCGAATCACACTGGCTACGGTGCGCAGTTTAGCATTATGTCCGAGGGCTCCTGGCAGACCCCTCTGGGTGAGGTTGAGGTTGATAATAAACTTTCCTCAAGGCTTCTTCAGCAATCAAAATACCTGGAAGATGATATTCTGGCGCATACCTATGAACATTCTTTAGAGGTAGAACTGCCTTTTTTGCAGTATTTTAAGGCAGATTTTAAGATTGTTCCGATTGCGTTTCTCTCAGACGAAATAGGCGCTTTAAAAGAAATAGGCAAAGAGATAGCCTTATGTATTAAGGAATCCGGCCTGCAAAAGCAAACTTTGATTATAGCCAGCTCTGATATGACCCACTATGAACCGAAAGAGCAGGCGGAAAAAAAAGACAGAGAGGCAATTGCCGCGATCTTGGAATTGGATGAAGATAAGCTTATGGAAAAAATCCGGGGATTAAATATTTCAATGTGCGGGTATGCCCCAACAATAGTTATGCTTTGCGCAGCCAAGCTTTTAGGGGCTAAAGAGGCGAAATTAATAAAATATCAGACTTCCGGGGATACAACGGGTGATTATGATGCGGTGGTCGGCTACGCCGGGATGGTGATAATATGAATGAGGAAACGAAAAAAAATATCGATGAGAATTGGAAGGAAGTTGCGGAAAAAGAAAAGGCCAATTTAAAAGAGGGAGGAAAATCCGTTCCCCTTGAGCCGGATTTTCCCTTCTTTATCACTACCCTGGCGCTTCAGGCATCGATTTTTTTGGGGGTGGCGGCAAATCCAGAAACAAACCAGAAACAAGAAAATCTGCCTCAGGCTAAATTTATAATTGATACCTTATCCCTGCTTAAAGAAAAAACCAAAGGAAACTTAAGCAAGGAAGAGGCTGATTTGTTGGAGAATATACTTTACGAACTGCGGCTAGAGTATGTTTCGAGAACTAAAAAAACAGAAGGGGGATAACAAATGATTGATAAAGAATTGCTGGATATCCTGGCCTGTCCTGCCTGTAAGGCCGACGTGGAACTTAAAGGTGATAAAATTGTCTGTAAGAAATGCGCTAAGAAATACCCGATCAAGGACGGCATACCCGTGATGTTAATCGAGGAAGCCGAATGATAAACAGATGAAAAAAATACTGGTAATACACGGTCCGAATTTGGACTTACTGGGTAAACGTGAGCCAGAGGTTTACGGCCACGTTACTCTGGATGCGATAAATTTGTCTTTGCGAAAAGTAGCTAAAGCCAAAAAAATAAAACTGGCGATAGTACAATCCAGCTATGAGGGGAAAATAGTTGAGCTTATTAGCAAGAGTAAAAATAAATATGACGCCATCCTGATTAATCCCGCTGCCTATACCCATACCAGCGTAGCCATCCGGGATGCGATTGCAGGAACTGGCGTTATTGCTGTTGAGGTTCACCTTTCCAACATTTACGCCAGAGAAGAATTCCGGCATAAATCTCTAATCAGCCCGGTGGTAAAGGGGACTATCCTGGGTTTTGGCCCAAAGAGCTATACCCTGGGCCTTTTAGCTTTAATTGATTTATTGAATGATAAATGATTTGCGCCTGAAAAAAATTTATGCCAAATTAAAACAAGAGAACCTGGATGGCTTACTTTTAAGCTCACCCGCCAACATCTCCTACCTTACTGATTATTTAAGCCGGGATTCGTATCTGGTTGTATCACCCAAAGGCAATATTTATATTACTGACTCAAGGTATATTGAAGAGGCAAAGATACAACTTAAAGGCCGAGCCACAATAAAAAGAATCAATGGTTCGCTTTTTAAAACTATTGCTTTAGCCTGTTCTGAACTTGGTCTTGATAGGGTTGGCTTTGAAGAGCGGTACCTTGCTTTTGCTGAATATCAAAAAATAAGCGGGTATTTGGATAAAGATATAACCCTGGTCCCCACCCATAGCTTGGTAGAGCAACTGCGGCAGATAAAAGACGAGGAAGAATTGAAAAAAATAAAAAAAGCCGTTAGCATAACCCTTAAGGCGTTTAAGTTTATTCAGGGCTTTATCGCACCGGGGATAAAAGAAATTGAAGTGGCTGCGGAATTGGAGCGTTTTATAAGATATCATGGCGGCCGCACATCAGCTTTTGAGCTTATTGTTGCTTCCGGCCCTAATGCAGCTTACCCGCATCATATCACTTCTGGGAAAAGACTTCAGAATCATGAACCCCTGTTAATTGATATGGGTGTCGACTACGCCGGTTATAAATCCGACTTGACAAGGACATTCTTTTTAGATAAAATAACTCCTCTTGTCAGAAAGGTTTACAACACTGTTAAAGAAGCGCAAGAGCGGGCCCTTAGGCAAATAAAGCCGGGGGTTGTGGTCAGCAAAATTGATGCAGCAGCCCGCCAGTATATAGCTCAAAAAGGATATGGTGGGTTTTTTGGCCATAATTTGGGTCACGGTGTCGGCTTGGAAACGCACGAGCCACCCAGCATATCCGCCAAGGAAAATAATACAGTCGAACGAGGTATGGTATTTACAGTTGAACCGGGGATTTATCTGCCCGGGAGATTTGGGGTTAGGCTTGAAGATATGGTTTTAGTTACACAGAGAGGGGCCAGTTTAATCAGTGGCGTTATCGATTAATGAAATCAAAGCAGGTTTAACCATACTGGTTGATGGTCAGGTGTGGCTGGCCTTGGAATGCCAGCATGTAAAACCCGGTAAAGGCGCGGCTTTTGTGCGTGTAAAAATACGCAACCTGAAGGATAATAGCGTCCAGGAAAAGACATTCCGCGGTGATGAAAAGATAGAAGAGGCCTACGTTGAGGAGAGAAAATTGCAATATCAGTATTCCTCAGGTGACATCCACCATTTTATGGATCAGGAAAACTTTGAGGAAATTGCCATTTCGGATGGAGAGATAGGTGAAAAGAAAAAGTTTTTAAAAGATAATCTCGAAGTCAGCGCATATTTTTATAAAGATGATTTTCTAAACGTGGTATTGCCCAATTCTATCGAGGTACTCGTCACTGGTACCGAACCCGGCATCAGGGGCGATACTGCTAAAAGCGGTACAAAGCCTGCGCAAATCGAAACTGGCGCGATTATCCAAGTTCCACTTTTTATTAATGAAGGGGACAGGATTAAGTTGGATACCCGCACCGGAGTATATGTGGAGAGGGTCAGTTAATAAGTGGGGCCCTAGTGCCTGCGCCTCACCGCGCAGGGGAGGGAGAATAAATGAATATTAAAGAAATTAAAGAGATGATTAACCTAATGAATGAGAATAATCTGGTTGAGTTGGAAATCGAAAAAGACGGCATGCGCATCAGATTGAAAAAAATCACCTCCCAACTGGACGATGCAACTACTCCGATACTAATTGAAAAAGAGAGAGTACCTAAGTCTGGAAAGCCAAAAGAAATTTCACCTGCGGCTGTCCCTGAAACAACATCCAGGATCATTGAGATAAAAGCTCCGATGGTCGGAACATTTTACCGCGCCCCTAGCCCTGAGGCGCCTGCCTTTGCCGAAGCGGGTCAGGTCATTGAGCCTGGCCAGGTCATCTGCATTATCGAAGCCATGAAACTAATGAATGAAATCAAATCCGAGATCAAAGGTAGGGTTGTGGATGTGCTGGTCGAAAATGCTGAGCCTGTAGAGTACGGACAACCCATGTTTCTTATCGAACCTCTCTAGAAAAATATGTTTTCTAAAATACTGATTGCGAATCGGGGCGAAATAGCCCTCAGGATTATCCGCGCCTGCCGGGAATTAGGCATACGTACGGTAGCGGTGTATTCACAAGCGGATAAAGAGTCTTTGCATGTCAGGTTTGCCGATGAGGCTATCTGTATAGGAGCCCCCCAGAGTTCTAACAGTTATTTAAACATTCCCGCGATTATCAGTGCCGCTGAGATTACGGACGTAGAAGCCATCCATCCCGGATACGGCTTTTTAGCGGAAAATCCCCACTTTGCGGAAATCTGCGAATCCTGCCGGATCACCTTTATCGGGCCTACCCCGGAAAACATCCGGCTTATGGGCGATAAGATGGCTGCCCGTTCCACAATGCAAAAAGCAGGTTTACCCATAGTTCCCGGAAGCACTGCCGCTATCAAAAATAAAGAAGATGCGATTAAGATTGCCAAGAAGATAGGCTACCCGGTAATTATTAAAGCTGCTGCAGGCGGAGGCGGCACAGGTATGCGTATCTGCCATAACGATATCAGGTTAGTTTCCAGTGTTATGACTGCCCAGCAGGAAGCAGAGGCAAATTTCGGCAATTCCAATGTTTATATTGAAAAGTACATTGAAAAACCGCGGCACGTTGAAATACAGGTTTTAGCAGATAAATACGGCCATACCTTATATTTGGGAGAAAGGGATTGCAGCATTCAAAGACGGCATCAGAAACTGCTTGAAGAATCCCCATCTCCTGCGGTGGATAATAAATTGCGCAAACGTCTGGGTGAGGCTACGGTCAAAGCAGTCAAATCCGTCAATTATGTTAACGTGGGGACAGTTGAATTTTTGCTTGATTCAAATAGCAAGTTCTATTTTATGGAAATGAACACCAGAATCCAGGTTGAGCACCCGGTGACCGAGATGGTCACAGGCATAGATTTAGTAAAGGAGCAGTTGCGTATTGCATCTGGCGAAAGATTACGCATCCAGCAGGATGATGTTCGGATACAGGGCTGGGCTATCGAATGCCGCATAAATGCCGAAGATTATGAGAATAATTTTATGCCCTCGCCTGGCAAAATCGAAACCCTGAATCTTCCCGGGGGCCCGGGAGTTCGTCTGGACACGCATATCTATCCGGGGTATGAAATTTCGCCTTACTACGATTCCTTGGTTGCCAAAGTTATTGCTTGCGGTAAAAACCGCCAAGAGACAATCAAAATTATGCAGCGCTCATTAAATGAATTTACCATCGCACCCATCAAAACCACCATCCCGTTTCATTTACGTTTATTAGAAAATGCCTCGTTTTTAAAAGGGGATATTTCTACTCATTTTGTCCAAGAGATGCTAAAGGAAGAAAACGTACAGGATTATGAATAAAGAGGATTCCCGGACAGATTTTGGAACAGTAAGAATTCATAAAAATGTCATTGTTGCGATTGCAGCTATCGCGGCAGGTGAAATCGAAGGCGTAAGGCGCTTAGGTCACGACTTTAAAAGCGGAATCTTGGAACTTATCGGAAAAAAATCTACGGCTGCCATTAAGGTTGATATCGATAAAAATGAGGAGGTTAAGCTGGAGATTCCACTGGTGATAAAATACGGATTTAATATTCCGGATATCGCTACCAGCGTTCAGGAGAATGTGCGCAATGCTTTAGAAAAAATGACCAACCTATCTGTAAAAGATATCAATATAAATGTGCAAGGCATAGAAAAAGGGGGATAATACATGAGGACTATTATGGTATTATTTTATGCCAGTTTTATAATTTTTATCGGATTGGCATTAATCGTGTTTGTGGTAGCCTTATCTTTTAATTTAATACAGCCGCAGGATATCAATAATCTCTTGATTTCCATTAACGATAGTTTTTATACCAAGACCATTATCGGACTTTCGGGAGCCCTGTTGATAGTGGTCAGTTTTTCTTTTGCCCAACTGATTTTAAACCGTTTTCAGCGTGAGAAGAACATTGCCTTTACCACTTCCTCAGGAGAGGTAACAGTGGCGCTTTCGGCGGTCGAGGATTTAATCAAAAGACTGGCCGGAATCCTTCCGGAAATAAGGGAACTAAGGCCGGATGTCATTGCTACAAAAAAAGGGATTATCGTTGATTTGCGCGTGATTTTAAAGTCAGAGGCCAATATTCCTGAATTAACTGGACGCCTGCAGGATATCACCAAATCCAAAATCCAAGAAGTCTTAGGAGTGGAAGAGCCGATTATGGTTAAGATTCATATCGCCAAGATTGCTGGTATTGAGGAGAAAGATAGAAAAAGAAAAGAGACCGAGAAAGAGCAACCTACGATTCCGTTCGGGGGATACGGTAGGATATAGGGAGGAGAAAAGGGATATGGCAAGGATAGGAGTATTTACCGGCGGCGGCGATTGTCCGGGATCAAATTCAGTAATTAGGGCAGTGGTAAGAAAAGGCATAAATGAAGGTTACGAGGTTGTGGGTATAAAAAATGGGTGGAAGGGTTTAATTGACAATGACATTATGCCCCTGAATCTGGATTCGGTTTCAGGTATACTGCCCAAAGGAGGCACAATTTTAGGCACCAGCCGCACCAACCCTTATAAACAGGATGGTGATTTAGGAAAGCTAAAAAATAATTATAAAAGTTTAGGGCTGGATGTTTTGATTGCCATAGGCGGTGAAGATACCTTAGGCGTGGCTTATAAATTAACCAAGGATGGTATCCCCAATATCGTAGGCGTGCCCAAAACAATAGATAATGATCTTTCCTGCACTGATTACACCTTTGGTTTTGATACGGCTCTAAATGTGGCTATGGAGTGCATAGACCGCTTACATACCACGGCGGAAAGCCATCACCGTATCATCGTAGTCGAAGTAATGGGAAGGCATGCAGGCTGGATTGCTATTGAATCCGGTATTGCTGGCGGTGCAGACGTAATCCTGATTCCAGAAATACCCATCGACATTGAAGAGGTATGCGCCATAATAAAAAAGAGACACACAAGAGGAAAGACCTTCAGTATCGTGGTTGTAGCCGAAGGAGCAAAATTTAAAGAAGGAACCACGGTTACTCAGGAACAGAAGTTAGATGATTTTGGCCACGTCCGGCTCGGCGGCATCGGAGAAAGATTGGCCCAAGAGATAGAGAAACGCACTGACTATGAAACCAGGGTAAGTGTGCTTGGCCATATTCAAAGGGGAGGCTCACCCACAGCCTTTGACAGAGTCTTAGGCACAAGGTTCGGAGTGAAGGCACTGGAATTGGTAAAGAATAAAAAATTCGGCAGAATGGTTGCTTTATCAGGCAATAAAATTATCGATGTCGGACTTGAAGATGCGGTTAAGGCCTTAAAAACTGTGGATCCGGAATTATACGAAATTGCCCGGGTATTTTTCGGGTAACGAGGTAAAAATATGAGGGATAAAATAAAAGATATATTACTGGAAAGTATACAGGTTAAAGAAGAGCTTCTACGCACAGCCATAGGCCAGATTGTCGAGATTACGAAATTAGCGATTGATTGCCTGAAAAAAGGCGGTAAGATTATTCTCTTCGGCAATGGCGGTTCAGCCAGCGATAGTCAACATATTGCTGCAGAACTCGTGGGTAGATTCAAAAAGGATAGAGCGGGCCTACCTGCCATTGCTCTTACCACCAACACTTCTATTTTAACTGCTTTGGCCAATGACTACGGTTATGATATTGTTTTTGCCAAACAAATCGAAGCCTTAGGGTCAAAGAATGACCTGGTCATCGGCATATCCACCAGCGGTAAGGCCAAGAACGTCTCCTGCGGTATTAAACAAGCCAAAAAAATGGGGCTTAAGACTGTGGCGCTTACCGGCGGAGACGGAGGTGATTTAGCCAGACTAGCAGATATTTGCGTGCTTGTCCCATCCTCAGTTACCGCCCGTATCCAGGAAGCACATATAACAGTGGGGCATGCGATATGCGAACTAATCGAACAGGTCCTTTTTCAGGAGTAAAAATAAAACCCTTAAGCGAATTAAAAAAAATAATTCGCAAATTAAAAAGCGGACAAAAAAAAATCGTCTTTACCAATGGCTGTTTTGACCTACTACACTATGGGCATGTAAAGTATCTTGAGGATGCTAAAAATCAGGGCGATATTCTGGTAGTTGCAGTAAATAGCGACGCTTCAATTAAAAGAATAAAAGGTAAGGCGCGGCCTATACTGGCCCAAAAGGATAGGCTCGGCATAATAGCAGCTTTAGAAAGCGCGGATTACGTGGTTTTATTTAACGCGGATACGCCCATTAAACTTATAAAAGCGCTTAAACCTGATGTTCTGGTTAAAGGTTCAGACTGGGATACAAAAATGATAGTGGGCGCAGATTTTGTTTTAAGCTATGGCGGTAAGGTTGAGACTGTAAAACTTATCGCTGGACGTTCCACCAGCGGTTTAATCAGAAAAATTGCGCAGAGCCTCTCAAATACAAATTAGTACTGGCCGCATTATTGATGCCAACATAAATCGCACAAAAGAAGGTTTACGGGTTTGTGAAGAGATAACGCGTTTTATACTGAATAGCCGGGGCTTAACGGCTCAGTTTAAAAATATAAGGCATAAAATCGATTCCCTACTTAAGCATCTGGTGGCAAGAGAATCATTGCTAAATAAACGGCAGAGTTTAACTGATGTAGGAAGAGACAATTTTGCCAATGAGATGCGCCGCCGGAATTACCAGGATATTTTTTTTGCCAATATTCAGCGAGTGAAAGAATCCCTAAGGGTATTGGAGGAGTTTACTAAGCTCGCCGATATCAAAATAGCCGCTTCCTTCAAGAGGATCAGATACGACATCTATGAAATCGAAAAAAAGGTTATTGAAAGATTCGCTGCTTTATCTAATCATAGATAAAAAAGTCTGCGCGAATAGATCACTGCCCAAACTTGCCACCGAGGCTGCGGATTCTGGCGCAGATATAATTCAACTCAGAGACAAAGAATCCCCCAGAGAATTCATCCTTAAAAATGCCTACGCTATCCGTAAATCGCTATCGGATAAAAAAGCAATATTTATCGTTAACGATTATATTGATATCGCGAAAATTGTGGATAGCGATGGCGTGCATTTGGGCCAGGATGATTTTTCCGTAAGCATAGCCAGGCGAATATTAGGCCCGGATAAAATCATTGGCGCCTCCTGTACAAATCTTGCTCAAGCAAGGCGTGCCCAAAAACAGGGCGCTGACTATATCGGCGTGGGACCGATTTTTGCCACTTCCACTAAACCGCAAACTTTTCCCCGGGGCTTAAATTTAGTCCGCAAAATCAAAGAGTATATTCAAATACCATTTTTTGTCCTGGGTGGTATAACCCGAGATAACCTAAGAGACGTTTTGACAGCTGGCGCAAAAAGGGTTGCCGTATGCAATGCTATCTGCGGGACAAAAAATGTCCAGTCTTGCATAAAACAATTCCTAAGATTATTACACTAAAATGACCCAGTTTGAATACGCTAAGGATAGAGTCCTAACGCCCCTAATGAAAACCGTCGCCGGCTACGAGGGTTTAAATCCGAAATTGCTCCTTCAATTAATTAGCGAAGGTAAAGTCGTTATTCCCGCTAACCGAAAACATAATCTAAAAAAACCCTGCGGCATAGGTTTTGGCTTACGCACGAAAGTAAATGCGAATATAGGCACATCTACCGATGAGTCCGGACTTAGCGATGAGCTAAAAAAATTAAAGGTGGCGCTTAAATACGGCGCAGATACAATTATGGATTTAAGCGTGGGGGGTAACCTCCAGATAATAAGGCGCAAAATTTTAGCGTATTCGCCAATCCCCGTCGGGACAGTACCCGTCTATGAAATTGCGGTAAATGCTCAAGCCAAAAGAGGCGATTTCTTGGCATTTAATCACAATGATATTATGGATGTTTTAGAGGCACAGGCAAAAGAAGGCGTGGATTTTTTTACCATTCATGCCGGGGTAACCATAAAAAGCCTGGAAGCCTTAAAGAGAAATCACCGGATTTTAGGTATTGTTTCCAGGGGTGGAGCGATATTAGCCAGTTGGATAAAACAGCACAGGAAAGAAAACCCATTTTATGAATATTTTGACCAAATATTGGATCTCGCTTATGAGTATGATGTTACGCTAAGCTTGGGCGATGGATTAAGGCCGGGCTCCATCGCTGATGCTACGGACCTTGCGCAGATTTCTGAACTTAAAATTCTGGGGAATCTGGCATTAAGAGCCAGTAAGAGAAACGTTCAGGTTATGATTGAGGGCCCGGGGCATGTCCCATTAGACCAAATTAAAAAGAACATCCGTTTAGAAAAAAAGATTTGCCATCAGGCTCCCTTTTATGTATTGGGTCCGTTGGTTACGGATGTGGCAGCCGGCTATGATCATATCACCGCTTCTATAGGAGGCGCCCTGGCTGCAAGTTACGGAGCAGATTTTATCTGCTATGTTACGCCGTCAGAACACCTGCGGCATCCTTCAGTTGAAGACGTAAGGGAGGGCGTGGTAGCCGCACGAATTGCTGCGCACGCAGGGGATATAGTCAAAGGGATTAAAGGCGCAATGGGTTGGGATAGACAGATATCTTCTGCCCGGAAAGAGCGCAACTGGCAAAAACAGATCAGATTATCAATAGATCCTGATAAAGCAAAATCTTACCGCGATTCTTCAAAACCGCTATTATCGGATGTCTGCACGATGTGCGGTAAGTATTGTTCGATTAAATTAATGGAGGAATGCTTGCGGGCGTAGTTCATCGGTAGAACACCAGCTTCCCAAGCTGGATAGGGCGGTCCGATTCCGCTCGCCCGCTCTCAATAGAACAGTAGGTAGTAGTTAGTAGGTAGTAGGTAGGGTGAAAGTGAAAAGTCATGTGAGGCAATTTCAAGGGCACTGAGGTTAAAAGTAGAACATGTTTAAATATAAATCATTTTTTTGGTCATTAACCTATCTACTATCTACTACCTACTATCTACTATTTCTAACCGGGTGTGCTACAGCTCCTTTGGTCAGGCCCCTTGAGCTTGCCGGAGTTCCCGGGATTTATCACCGCGTGGAAAAGGGACAGACGCTTTTTCGCATATCAAAAATATACAATATCGACCTTGATGACGTGATAAGGATTAACCGAATCTCCGATGCAACGAATATCGAAGTCGGTCAACTTATCTTCATCCCCAAATCCGCTACAAAGCCGATTCCCTATTCTTCAGCGGCATATACGTCCGAAGATTTTATCTGGCCGGTAAGGGGGAGGGTAATTTCAAATTTCGGGGCGTTCTCCGATAATATGATTAACCGCGGCCTTAATATACAACCCTATGTTAACCGAGAAATTGTGGCATCGCGTAGCGGCAGGGTTGTCTTTTATTCTCCGAATTTTTATAACTACGGCAAGACCATGATTATCGATCACGGTGACGGGTTCTTAAGTATTTATGCCAGAAATTCTGAGGTCTTTATAAAAGCCGGGGATAATATCAAGAGGGGTGAGGTTATTGCTAAGATTGGTTCAGTCGGCAGAGATAAAAACGAATATCTGCACTTTGAGATAAGAAAAGGCCATATTGTGCAGAATCCCAACTTCTATTTGCCATGACCGAAGATAAATTTTTTGGCCGCAAAGAATATCTGACTATTCTGGAAAAGCACATCCGGGATTTAAAGGATGGCTATCGCCAGAATATCGCCATCGTCGGAGATGAGCTGGTCGGCAAGACTTCGATAATATTTAATTTTCTAAACAAATTTTGCGATAACCACACGATTATTTTATACCTTGAAATAAGGCCGGAATCCCTGGCTTCTTTTACCAGAAGATTTATCGGGGTCCTGCTTTATAATTTTTTAACCAATAGCGGAATCCCCCTTAAAGAGGACCTGGACTTTTTAATCAAAAAATCCACCAGGTACATACCCAAAACCGTAGAGAAAATAAAATTTATTTTATCAGCGCTTGATAAAAGGAAAAAGAACAATATCTTTACTGAAATTTTGTCGCTGTCTGAGCTGATCTACCAGGAAACAGGTAAGTATTGCGCGGTGATACTGGATGAATTTCATCATCTGGAGCACACGGGGATTAAAGACTTATATCGAGAATGGTCCCGGCTCTTAATATTACAGAAAACTACGATGTATATTATTATCAGTTCGATGAAATTTAGGGCCGAGTCCATACTCTCCAAGAACTTGTCCTTATTATTCGGCAATTTCCAGGTCTTGAGCGTTGAGCCTTTCGATGTAAAGACAAGCGAGGGCTATCTTGAACATAGGTTGCAGGATTTACACCTTAACCCGGGTCTGAAAGATTTTCTTGTGCATTTTACAGGTGGGTATCCTTTTTATTTAGAGGTAATAGCTGAGGCCTTATTGAAATCAAAACAGGAGGATGTAGCCGATATACTGGAAAAATTGCTGTTTCAGTCCCCCGGCATCTTAAACCAGCGGTTCTCAAACTATCTCAAACGGTTTCTTGACTCTCCCTATAGCCAGGATTATCTCTCCATCATTTATTTAATCGCTCAGGGTCACAATAAGATTAAAGAGATAGCTCATATACGCCGCAAACCACGAAAAGAAATTATATTAAGGGTGAATCAACTCCTGGAACTCGATGCCATTACCCGCAGTGGCGATTTCCTGAAAATCAATGACCGTGTTTTTAGTTTCTGGCTGAAATTTGTTTATCAGGAGAAACTGCAGTCTTTAACCTTTGATGCGAAAAACCAAAAGACATTATTCCGCCAAAATTTAGAAGATATGATTCAGGAATTCCTAATCGATGCCAATAAACCCATAACCCAGAGGTTAATCGAGCTACTGCACCTTTTTGCCGATGATAAGGTGCAGATTGAAAGAAAAAAAATAAAGCTGGATCATTTCCGGGAGATAAAACCGTTGCACTTTGCGAATCGAAGTTTACAAGATGGTTTAATCGGTCGTTCAAATGATAGTACCTGGATATTAGGATTTAAATATGATGTGCTCACCGAAGATGATATCGGCGAATTCGCCAAGGAATGCAAAAAATACCGTCATAAACTACAGAGAAAGATAATCATTGCCTTAAATGATATCGATGCCAATGCCCGTTTGAGGGCGATGGAAGAAAAGATTTTAACTTGGGATTTAGGCAATTTGAATCAACTTTTGGATTTATACTCTAAGCCGCGGGTTATTGTATGAGAATCGGTGTGATAGCGGATACGCATATACCCGAAAGGGCAAAAATGATACCGCAAGAAATATTGCGCGAGTTTAAAACCGTGGACATGGTTATCCATGCCGGTGATTTGGTAGAGCTGTCTATCTTAGATCAACTACGCAGTGTCTCTAAAGATGTAAGGGCGGTCTGGGGTAATATGGACCCCTATGAGGTAAGGGCAAATCTACCCCAAAAGGAAATCATTAAGGCAGGAAAATATAAGATTGGAGTTATGCACGGTTACGGTAACCCCGCTAATCTTATCCACACCCTGAAAGAAGAATTTAAAAATGATAAGGTTAATTTAATCATCTTCGGCCATTCGCATAAGCCTTTGAACGAAAAAAAAGATGATATCTGGTATTTCAATCCCGGGAGCGCTACCGATGAGATATTTGCGCCTTACAAATCCTACGGGATAATCGAGATAAACGATAAAATCCGGACCAAAATCGTTAAAATTTAGAAATGGATAGACTCTGGGCACCTTGGAGGATCAAATACGTAGCCACTAAAAAAGAGAAGAGGTGCATATTCTGTAAAGCGGCAAGCTACAGAGGTAAAAACTCGGTCGTATTTAAAACCAAGTATTCTATTTGCATATTAAATATTTTTCCTTATAATAATGGGCATCTGCTGGTATCGCCGCTAAGGCACGCCCGAGAGCTTTGCGACTTAAAAGAAAATGAAATTTTAGATTTATTTCGCGCTTTAGTTCGAGCCCAGAAGTTGTTAGGAATGGTTTTAAAACCGCACGGATATAATATCGGCCTTAACCTGGGAAAAAGCGCAGGCTCAGGTATAACCGGACATTTGCATCTACATATCGTTCCCCGGTGGCAGGGCGATGCGAATTTTATGAGTGCCATCTATGATACCAAGGTTATCTCGCAGTCTTTGGCCCAGCTATACAAACGCTTGAAAAATGCTTACGCAAAAACAAATTAAGGAATTTGAAGATAAATTCTTAGCGCCCTATGCCATGAAAAGTTATAATAGCCGCGGCCGCCTCTATAAAGAAGAAGAGCACCCTTACCGCTCCGCCTACCAGAGAGACCGCGACCGAATTATACATTCCGCTGCCTTCAGGAGATTGGAATACAAGACCCAGGTTTTTGTAAACCATGAGGGCGATTATTACCGAACCCGGCTTACCCATACTTTGGAAGTTGCTCAGATTGCCCGGACAATTGCTGCGGCATTGAGCCTGAACGTTGACCTCACCGAAGCCATAGCCCTGGCTCATGATTTAGGCCATACCCCTTTCGGTCATTCTGGCGAGGATGCCCTAAATGAACTGATGCGCAATTTCGGCGGGTTCAATCATAATCTACAGGGTCTAAGGGTGGTTGATATCCTAGAAGAAAGATACTGCGATTTTCCCGGGCTTAACTTAACCTGGGAATTGAGAGAAGGCATTATCAAACATTCTTCAGCGTTTGATAAGCCGGTAAAAATCAAAGACCTCGCCCCGGATGAATCCCCGACTTTAGAAACTCAGATTGTTGATATAGCAGATGAAATAGCGTATGATAATCATGATTTGGACGATGGTCTTACCTCAGGTTTGCTTAAAGAGTCTGACCTGGAGGTTTTGGCAATATGGAGTACTATTTGCAAAAGAATATCCAAAGGCCACTCACAGATAGATACCGAAAAAAAGAAATACCTGGTTATTCGGTCCCTCATTGACATTCAGGTTACTGATTTGATTCGGGAGACCGAAAATCGGATAAAAAAGTTTAAACTTAAATCTTACCGGGATGTAAAGAAGATCGATGAAAAGATAGTATCTTTTAGCAAAGGTCTATTAAAAATAAGAGAGCCACTGCGTGGATTCCTGAAAGAAAAATTATACCGCAATTATCGGGTGGTAAGAATGAGCAATAAGGCCGAACGCTTTATCAAGGAACTATTCCAGGTTTATATCGAAAAGCCTGAGCAGCTTCCTCCGCATATACAAAACAGGATAACTCAGGATGGCAAGCGGCGTGTAGTCTGTGACTATATAGCCGGCATGACAGACAGGTATGCCTTAGATGAATACAAAAAATTATTTGACCCCTACGAAAAGGTATAAGACATTAGTCTCTGCGGTTCACAGCATCTACCGTTTAGTTAATTCCACCTTTTTGCTAAAAGACCTGATTACCCGTTTAGGGCGTCTTATCTGCCAGATATTCGATGCCAAATATTGCATGATTCTTATCTTGGACCCCACGACAAAATATTCGATTTTTAAGTGCATCATCAATTATAAGACAAAATTTGTTATTTACAGAAAGACAGGGATTACCAACCGCCTGGAGAAACGAATCATCAGAACCCTTACCTCCGTGCGAAAAGACAGGCTTATCGGTTTACCTTTAGTTTGCGAAGATACAATGGGCGTAGTTATCATCAGAAGGCCACAGAATGCACCAGCCTTTGATGCCTTTGACCAGGGGATGCTCGTAACTATAACTGAGCAGGCAATAATTGGAATAAAGAATTTACAACTCTACGAAGAACAGCAAAGAACAGTTTTGGGGAGCATTAAATCTCTGGTATCATTGCTGGACATGCGCGTTCCTCAGGAATATACCCACTCTCCTTATTTTAGCCGCCTGGTAACAGCAATAGCCGAGCAACTGCATATGGACGAAAGACAGATCGAAAGCCTAAAGTATGCCAGCCTTCTGCATGATGCCGGAAAAATTGATATCCCTCTAGAGATACTAACCAAACGCACAAAACTTACTGCCGATGAATATAAAATTATTAAAAACCATCCGGTAAGGGGAGCGCAAATTTTAAGACCCATGCAGATCTTACGGCCAGTCATACCGATAATAATGCACCATCACGAAAAATATGACGGTACAGGTTATCCTTCAAAATTAAAAAAAGGCCAGATACCCAAAGGCGCTCGGGTGATGGCTGTTGCCGACGCTTTTGAAGCCATGGTCTACGGCAGGCCGTATCGCGAAAGGATGGATATAAATTCGGCAATAAAAGAGATAAAGAAAAAAAGCGGCACCCAGTTTGACCCTAGGGTGGTGGAGGCCTTTTTGAAAATAGTCAAAAAGATAAATACAAAAAATTACTTGAAACCTAATCAATGAAAGATATATAATTAAAACTATGAATAACCAGAATTCTTCCCAACTAGAATTATTCTCTCATTCCTTAGGGTACAGCGAATCAAAAGGCAGGCTCACCAGTTATTTTTTGCGGCGTATCTGGGTTTACGAAAAGGTCATACTGTTTACGATAGGGTTTATTATTACTGCCGTTATCGCTTTTTCATTGGGCGTAGAAAAAGGAAAGACACTCGCTGTTTTAAACAGCGATGCCCGGTTTGATATCGCCAAGAGAAGGCAACCTAATGCAGAAGCCGCCAGACCAAAATACATATCAACCCAAGAGCAACCTTTGCTAGAAAGGAAAAACCAGACACCAGTTCCAAAATCAGAAACAGCCGCTCCTCTAAAATCCAGAGACAATTTACAAAATTACACTATTCAGTTGGCCTCATATAAAAGCAGGACATATGCGCAAAAAGAAGCCGACACTTTAAAGAAAAAAGGGCTTAGTCCATTAATTGTATCCAAGGGTGGATACGCTGTTTTATACGTGGGTAGTTTTCGAGACAAAGAGAATGCCAAGGCATTACTCTCAGAATTAGGAAAGCAATATCGCGGTTGTTTTATCAGGAGGATTTAGACCATGTCCATTCACCCATCTTTAGCTTCGTCAGATAAAAGTAGCAAATCAAGATCGGTGTTAAAGCGCACCGAACGTCTGAAGGCAATGGCCGCCAAGAACCAATGGAAAGAGGGAGATGATGTTTACGGCCTGCCCAAGATTAAGACTTTAAGGATTAAAATCAAGAAGGAAAAAGCAGTTAAAGAGGCTGGAATCCCCGCTACTGCCGAGGCTGTTGCACCTGCCGCTTCCGAAGCCAAGGAGGCGCAACCCACTAAAGCCACTGCCAGCAAAAAACCCGAGGATAAAAAATAATACCAATGTATCTGAAAAATAAAGCAACGATTACCTTAATCGCATTATTGTTATTTTTTGCCAATGGCCTAAGTCTGGCTCAGGAAACATTCCCGTTCCAAGTGGAGATATTGGATAAAAACATCAATATTCGTTCTGAGTCCACTGTAAGTTCTCCAGTTTTATGCAAAGTAAATAAGGAAGAGCGCCTTACTGTGCTTTCTGAACATTACGGTTGGTACAAAGTGATATTACCTAAAAATACAGGCGCCTTTATTAAAGAAGATTTTGTCTTGGCGGTTGATTCAAAAACTGGCAGGGTAATCAATGACCGCGTAAATATAAGACTGGGGGCCGGTGAGTCGTTCCCTGTAATCGGGGTGGCCAGGAAGGAAGAGACTTTAAGTATCCTGGAGCATAATTCAGGTTGGTATAAGATAGAGCCCACTGGTTCCTGTTTTGGCTGGCTGCATAAACAATTCGCCAGAAAATTGGTGAATATATCTAAAACAACAGAACCTGCCAATCCTCCAAAAATACCCCGAGAACAAAACAAAATTATTGTTGCAAAAAATCCTTCCTCGGGGGATACCTTGACTATTCAAGGCATAGTAGAGCCTTACGGGGTAGTGTTTAAAAGGGTCGCTACGCATAAAATTATTACCCAGGATGGAAAAATATATTTATTAAAAGCCAATAAAGAAAACCTAAATGCGCTTACGTATCGCAAGGTAACGGTTACTGGTAAAATAATTTCTGGGTTTAAACAAAGATATCCGGTTATAAAAGTAATCCGGATGGAGCCACAAGATTGATAATATCGCTTTTGATATCATTTAGCTTATTACTGCTTGCCATGACGGTTCATGAATTTGCTCATGGCTGGGTCGCTTATAAACTGGGAGATTCTACTGCTAGATATTCCGGCAGACTTACCCTTAATCCTCTGGCGCACATTGACCCAGTGGGCACAGTCCTTATTCCTTTAATTTTGTTTATCAGCACCCACGGACGGTTTGTTTTTGGCGCAGCCAAACCCGTGCCTATAAATTACTGGGCTTTAAAGAATCCCAAAAGGGATATTATCTGGGTGGGTTTGAGCGGACCGCTGGCAAATTTTATATTCGCTGTTTTCTTGAGTATCCTTTGGCGATTCCTGCCATCTTTTACGCTGGTCAATTTTATATTGGGAAGCCTAATCTCGATTAATGTGTTATTGGGTGTTTTTAACCTTATTCCGATTCCACCCTTAGACGGTTCAAGGGTGTTAATGGGCATTTTACCGGATGAATTGGCTTCCCGGTATGCGATGCTTGAACCTTACGGTTTTATTATCATCATCGCACTCATAGGGCTGGGGATATTTAATATCCTGATTGAACCCGTCGTAAGAATAATGCTCTCGTGGTTATTGATTTCAATATGAAAATTATAAAAGTTAATCTTAAAGAACGCACGTACAATATTATCGTTGGCTATAATATCCTGCCCTTGTTTGGGAAAGCCATTTGTAAGTTAAACCTGGGTCTAGCCGCCTATGTGATTACCAATGCTAAGATAAAAAATAGATATGCCGGTATATTAACGAAATCGCTAAAAAAATGCGGTTTTGAGGTGAAATTTAAACTTATACCCGACACCGAAAAAAGCAAATCTTTAAAAACAGCATATTCCGTAATCAAGGATATAACATTATTCGATTCCCAAAGGCGTATATTTATCATTGCCTTAGGAGGTGGGGTCGTCGGTGACCTGGCAGGTTTTGTGGCTTCGCTTTATAAGCGCGGTATTGCCTATATCCAGATTCCTACCACTTTATTGGCCCAGGTTGATTCAAGCATTGGCGGAAAAACCGCAGTGGATTTAGCCAATGGTAAGAATCTGGTCGGTGCTTTTTATCAGCCTAAGCTTGTATTTTCTGACGTGGCTGTTCTTAATACCCTGAATTCGCGGCAGAAAAAAACCGGATTAGCCGAAATAATAAAATATGGTATTATCAAAGATCCATACTTATTCAGCTATCTTGAAAAAAAATATAATGACATTTTAGCCTTAAGGCCCGATATTTTGGAATTCATCGTAAGTAGATGTAGCTGGATTAAGTCCAAGATTATTGAGCAGGATGAGAGAGAAACCAGAGGTATAAGGACAGTTTTAAATTTTGGTCACACCTTAGGGCATGCGCTCGAAGCTGCCACAGGCTATAGAGGATATAATCATGGCGAGGCTGTGGCTTTGGGCATGCTTTTGGCTTCTGACATAAGCACCAAAATTGGCCTGATTCGCAAGGCTGTTGGAGCCAGGATAGAAAATCTTATCGAAAACGTAGGACTGCCGACTAGGATAAGTAAAGTTTCTTTGGGTTCCATAATCAAAGCCCATTACCGCGATAAAAAATTTATCGGTGCAAAGAATAGGTTTGTCTTACTTGGAGGTATTGGTAAAACCAAAGTAGTCAAAGATATACCGCTTGAGCTGATAAAGGAAGTTTTGAGGTCAAGAACCTGATATTATTTTTTGCTGATTGGCAGTTTTGTTCTTAAGTCTGCGGATTCCAACTCTACGCCTTCCAGGGTTATCCGCATCACCTTGGCCCCTTCGAAACTATCGCCTTCTTTTAGAATTTGATTATTGATTAAGAAAGAAACGGCAAAGCGTGGTTTTGCCAGCGCCGATTTCACCCGTAACCACGATTATCCCTTTTCTTTGAGTTACACCGTAAAGAAGATGGGAGAGCGCTTCTTTGTGTTTTCGGCTGGCAAAGTATTGACATGCAGGCGAATCTGTGTTATATTTTTAAACAAAGAGGGAGAAAAAAGGCCACGGCTTCCTCAAAAAAAGTTCGCTTTAGAAAGGAAAGTGAATGACCGCCGAAGTAGCCAAGTCCGAAACACAAAGCCCTCAAAGGGAAGAAAAACAGACTAACTGTCTGGGGTGCGGAAAACCCATTAAGAAATTAAAACGCTATTACCGCAATGGCAAATTTTATTGCAGCAAAAAGTGCTGGCGTAAAAGCGCAAAAGAGAAATCCAAAGAAACCAAAGATAAATAAATGGTAAAAAATACAAAAATGGAAAGAAGACGGCATCCCCGCATTGAACAGAAACTCCCGGTAAATGTCGCAGCTGACGGTTATGGATTTGCCACGGTGACTAAAAACATCAGCTGCGTGGGCGCATATTGCCACATCAATAAATACATACCTCCTTTTACCAAGGTAGCGGTAAAACTGACTCTTCCGATTACGCTTAAGTCAGGCCAGAGGGTTGCCTTAGTTGAATGCAGAGGCGTGATTGTCAGGACAGAAGATGAGACAAGTGGAGGTTTTAACATCGCCATATTCTTTAATGATATCAAAGATTCCCAACGTAACAAAATATCCCAATATATAAATCAATTCTTGCCAGAAGAATCCCCCAGCCCCAGCAGATTATGAAAAATCATAAATCCTCACCCTACGATGCCGTATCAGTGGCAAAAACAAGCTTATTTTATGGGTACTCTCAAAAAGCATCTTCCGGTAAAGCTGGTTATCGGTTTTATATTTAAAGACACCAAGGTATATGCTAAGGCTAAATCTGTGTTGAAAATAAGATTTGGCCTTATAGATTTTGAAAGCCAGATCCTTGACTTTGTGCACACCGATTATTACGAAAAAGAATTTGGAAAAAAATTAAAGAGAGGGTTTGTTAGTTTTCAAAAACTTATTTCACCGGATGAGCTTTCGGCAATAAAAATCACTACCAATAAAATAGAGGTTAGATTATCCCATCAAAAGTTACGCCGCATTAATATAGATCCAGGATATCTGGATCTGTCCAAGCTTGTTCTGGCCACTACCAAAGATTACAAACACCGCATCTATCTAAGCCAAGGTATCTGGGCCGAGGTAACTCTTTTTTATCAGGGGAATACTTTTAGGCCTTGGGAATGGACTTACCCGGATTACCAAACAGAAGCCTACACCAACATATTCAATAGCATAAGAAAGATATACGTTGAGCAGGTTAAAAAGACTTAGCGGTCCAAATTTTAAGCTCTCATCCTGCGATTGAAGAAAGAATAAAAAACGTAGAAGGACAGATAGCAGATGCAGCCAATGTATCTGGAAGCCTACAGTAATGGCAGGCTAACAAAAATCGTCAAAAAAGCCTTTAAAAAACTGGAATCCTGCTCTATCTGTCCGCGTAGATGTCAGGTAAATCGACTCAAAGCAGAGCAAGGATTCTGCAAAACCGGACTTAAAGTCAAGGTGTGTAGCTTTATGCTGCATCACGGCGAAGAGCCGCCTATTTCAGGAGAAAAGGGTTCAGGTACCATATTTTTTTCGCATTGCAACATGAATTGTGTTTACTGCCAAAATTACGAATTTAGTCAATTAGTCCGGGGTGGAAGGGAAGTGGATTCGCAAGAACTAGCGAGTTTCATGATGCGCTTGCAAGAGATGGGAGCGCATAATATAAACTTAGTCACCCCTACCCACGTGATGCCCCAAATTTTACAGGCCCTGTTGATAGCCATACCCCAGGGCTTAAAAATTCCGCTTGTATATAATACTGGCGGATACGAATTAGCCAAAATAGTTAAATTACTGGAAGGCATCATCGATATCTATCTTCCGGATATGCGTTATGCTGATAATGATGTTGCCATAAAATATTCCTTGGCCCCGGATTACCCGAAATACAATCAGGATTCTCTGAAAGAAATGCACCGGCAGGTCGGAGTTGCCAAAATCAATGCCCTCGGTATAATAGAGAAGGGGCTTATCATAAGGCACCTTATTCTTCCAAATAATATTTCCGGCACAGATAAAATCATGCGTTTTATTTCCCGGGAGCTTTCAAAAGACACCTATATTAGCCTGATGAGCCAGTATTTTCCCTGTTACAAGGCGGACAGGTTTAAAGAAATTTTACGCCGGATAAGCCAGGAGGAATATCATGCAGCAGGGCAAGCCATGCAGCGATGGGGATTGCATAACGGATGGATTCAGGAAGCCCATGGTTTAGATAGGTTTGCCGGGATACACATCAAACCAAATTTGGAGCAATTGGATAGAAAATGATCTATCGGAACCTTGCTCAGATTTTAAATTTATCCTGTCTGAAATATCCTAGACGCGTTGCCATTGTCTTTGGACAGAAGAAAATAACATATAGCGCCTTAGAGGAGTTAACCAATCATATTGCCGCAGGCCTGGTTAACCTCGGGATAAAAAAACAGGATAAAGTCGCCTTGTTTTTAGACAATTGCCCGGAATTTATAATCAGTTACTTTTCGCTTCTTAAGGCGCAAGCAGTGGTTGTGCCTATCAACTATATGTTTAAAATAGAAGAGGCCAAATACATTTTGGAGGATAGCCAGGCATGCTGTCTAATTACCCCTTGTTCTTACATAGATATGGCAGAAGAACTCTGCCTGCGGGTTGATACACTAAAGCACATCATTACAACTAGCCGGGGCAAGGATGGAATCCTGGATTTTGCACAAATAAAGAATCGAGATGCTAAAATATTGGATAGGGTCTTAAACTACACCAGTGATATAAATGACCCGGCAGTAATCCTGTATACCTCAGGTACAACCGGTCATCCTAAAGGCGCTGTGCTTTCCCACGCTAATCTTATCTCTAATGCTATTGATTGTTCAAAGGCGATCAGGGTAACGCCGAGAGATACCTTTATCTGTATTTTGCCTTTATTTCATTCATTTGCCGCTATGGTCTGTATGATTCTGCCACTTTTTGTTGGTAGCAAAACCGTGCTTATGAAATCCGTAAGACCTTTCAAACGGATCATCCGTGCCATAAGGAAGAATCGCGTGAGTGTATTTGTAGGCGTGCCTTCAATTTATAATATTTTAAAAGAGATGAGACTCCCCAGATTATTCAATAGTCCTTTGATTAAGTTATTCAATCCCTTGAAAATTTGTATATCCGGCGCAGCCGCTTTACCCGTAGAGACATTAACTAAATTTGAGAAAAGATTTCGCCTGCCTTTATTAGAAGGCTATGGCCTTACTGAGGCTTCACCTGTGGTTACTTTGAACCCTTTGAAAGGAGTAAAAAAACCCGGTTCCGTCGGTATCGTCTTATCCAAAAATATAGAATTAAAGGTAGTTGATGACAAAGGCAACCCTTTGGGTTCTGGCCAAATCGGAGAGCTTTGGGTAAAAGGCCCGAATGTCATGCAGGGGTATTACCGCAGTCTCGAGGCTTCCCGAGAAGCACTTAAGGATGGCTGGCTATTGACCGGCGATATGGCGCGGATTGATCAGGATGGCTATGTGTATATCGTAGGTAGAAAAAAGGAGATGGTGAATGTGCGCGGACTTAATGTTTATCCCCGCGAGATAGAAGAGGTGCTTTATCAAAATCCGCAGATAAAAGAGGCAGCAGTGATAGGGGTGCCTGATGAGCATAAAGGCGAAGTCCCCAAGGCCTTTGTAGTTTTAAAGGACAATGTAAAAATATCGGAACATGAGATTCTCCAATATCTCAGAGAACGTCTGGCTAGTTATAAGATACCCAAGCATGTGGAGTTTCGCTCGGATTTGCCGAAAAATACTTCCGGTAAGATTCTCAAGCGCGTGCTCAAAAATGAAGAACAAGAGAAGTAAAAATAAATACGCTGATTTGCTAAAACTTATTTACACAGAGCTTTTCCTGATAAACGATAATCCGCACAAAATTGCCTTAGGTTTAGGTCTGGGTGTGGTGGCGGGGATTATGCCAGGCATGGGTCCGGTTGCAGCTTTATTTTTGGTTTTTATCTTCCGGGCAAACCGCGCTGCCGCTGTTTTAGGGAGTTTATTGACCAATACCTGGCTAACTATTATTACTTTTTTATTGTCAATTAAGGTCGGTTCGGCTATAATGAATATGAATTGGAAAGATGTTTATGAAGAGTCTTGGCTCTTTTTGAAAAATTTCCAGTGGCAGAATTTATTTAAGGAATCCATTTTTAAAGTGGCTATTCCGCTACTGGTTGGATATTTGGTTGTTTCTCTGTGTTTGGCTTTGATAGTTTATTTAGTTGCGCTGGTAATTATCAAAGGAATAAAACATGCGCATAAAAGCAGAGTTAAATTTTCCCAGTAGGTTAAAGGATGAACCAATAATCTGCCAGGTTTGCAAAAAATTCAATATTACCTTAAGCATATTAGAGGCCTCTTTTAGCACAGATATCGGTTGGGCAATATTGATATTGGAAGGAAGGAGGGAGGACCTTCAGTTAACCTTTACCTATCTTGAAGAAAAAGGCGTAGAAATTAGCAAAAAAGAAGAGATTACCTAAATATATATAAAGAATTATCAAGCAATTCTCCTAGAGAGAATTGCTTTTTTAATTTCATATGGATGATAAAAAAATCCTGGTTATTGACGATGACCCCACAGCGGTAAAAGATGTCCGAGCCGCGCTTGAACAAGCAGGATACAATGTTTACTCGGTAAATACCGCAGAAGGTGTGTTGGAGAAGTTAAAGGAGGTTAATCCGGATTTAATCATATTGGATTTGGTGCTAGCGCATGAAAGTGGCTTTAAAGTGGCTAAAGAAATAAAGGCAAATATCAAATACAAAGATACCCCAATCATTATTGTCTCTTTAAGAAAGGATGATATAGACAAACGGGTAGCTGCACTGAGCGGTGCCGCCGAATACCTGGAAAAGCCTGTAAATCCCGAAGCCTTATTATTTCATGTAAATGATATTTTATCCAGAAAGGAAAACCCATGAATCCGTTCTTATACCTTTTAAACCCGGTAGTTTTCTTTGTTTTGCTTTTTATTTTATTGGCCATATTTATCCTGGTTATGCGTTCGCTTTCCTATAAGGATAAAAAGAGCCAGGATTTTCTAAACAAGGTAATTTCAGAGAAAGATACCCGGGAAAAAGAGCTAAAACAATCACAGGAAGAAATAGCCAGACTAAACTCAGAATTATCCTTAAAAACACAGATGTTTGAGGGTCTAAAAGGCCAGTACAATGAATTAGAAAAGGATTATGAGAAATTAGCCCAAAAATCCCACGAGAGTATTAAGGATGTACTGCAAATAGGGGATCCCAGCCAACACATCCCACAGACAATTAAGCCAAGCTCAAAAAACACTGATACTGGCTCAAAAAGCCAGTAAAAAAGGTTGTGTCAAAGAAACACACATTCTTCGTTTAACCGTAAACCTTGAAAAGAGTAAGTAAAACCAAGTAAGTCAAAATTGGCTTATTCACAGGAAAATCCCAAAATAGCGTAACTTATTGCCATATAAACAGTTAGATTAGATTATTCTAATATGCTCAAGTTAACATAAGATATATTATAGGAAGTTATTGACATCCCAATTTTTAGTGCTAAAATTGTTTATAAGATGAAAATATCTAAACTTTCTGTTAATTTTAAGGTTGTATTACTGAGGTGGTTCAAATTAGTTATATCGCTGCGGATTGCTTTGTTAAGAGATCTTGGCGGGTACTGATTACGTAGGAGCCTCCATGTATCTTAATTATCTTGCCATTGACCAGGGCATCGGCAACTACAGCGTGGGCTTTTTTCAGGATTCGGCTAAAGGTTTGTTGCGATATACGCATGGATTTGGCTGCCTCTTTTTGACTCTTTGCCATTAAATCTGCCAATCTTATGGCTTCAAATTCATCCATGCTTAAAACAACCTCATCCGGCCTTCCGGGCTTACCTCTTGGGCTAAATTGGCTTATTTTGGGATCAATCCGGACTATTCTATATTTCTTGGGCCGGCCCTTAGATTTCATATTTATAGGCTTACTTAAATTTACTTACTTTTAACGCCCTGGTTTTTATGAGTGAGTACTCAATTTATAAGTACTATTTATTATGAGTAGATACCTATTATGGCTAAATTCGAGCCTTCCAGTAAAGCACGGTTTTCTTTAGGCCTTGCTCAAAGCTTACCTTTGGCCGGTAATTAAGGGCTTTTTTGATTCGCTTGATATCGGCGCAGGTGCGGAATACATCGCCAGCCCTAACCGGTAAAAAAGCGGGCCGGATATTTTTGCCGATAATTTTGTTCAAAGAAACTACCAGCTCAAGCACGCTATTGTCTTTGCCATTAGCCACATTAAAGATTTCATGCTTTAGGCCTTTGGTGGTGGCAGCCAGGATATTGGCCTCTACTACGTTATCTATATAGGTAAAGTCCCGGGATTGCCTGCCGTTGCCAAATATAGGCGGTTTTTTATCCTCTAAAATACAGCTGATAAACTTAGGGATGACTACAGCATATTCATCATCCAGGGCTTGTTTTGGGCCAAAGGCATTAAAGTATCTTAAACATGCTGTTTCCAGGCCAAAGAGCTCCGAAAAAATCCGGCAGTAGTATTCACCCGCTAACTTGGTTAAGGCATAGGGAGAAATTGGTTTGGGCAAAAAATCCTCTTTCTCAGGGAAATTATGCGCATCTCCATAAACCGAACTTGAGGAGGCAAAGACAAACCGTTTGACCTTATACTTAACAGCAGCCTGGAGCATAAAGAGAGTGCCATTAATGTTAACCTCATTAAATCGTTGCGGCTCTTTTAGGGATTTGGGAACTGAACGCAGGGCTGCCTGATGGAGCACATAATCAATACCTTGGCAGGATTTATGGCAAGTGGACTTATTGCGAATATCACCAGAAATGAGATGGAATCTATTTTTTCCTAACCCTTTAGCAAATTCAAGATTCTCTCTTTTTCCGGAAGAAAAGTTGTCCAGGACTCTTACGAAATAACCTTTCTCGATTAATTTTTCGGCTAGGTTTGAGCCGATGAATCCCGCTCCCCCGGTAACTAAAAAACGCATTATTCTATTTTGAACAGTGGCTTTTATTTTTTGACAGGTGGCGGCTGTATCTTGCCTTGGCCCATCATGCTGCCTTTTGTTATCGGACGATTTATGTAACTACTCATAACCTGCTTATAGACCCTCAGATTTAGCCACCCGTAGATATTTATCAGAAGCAATATACTGCTTAAAACAATAATACCCATACCGATTAGATGACCCAGACTCTGCATTCCTTTATCTTGTTTTTTGGCTAAGTAACAGATGATATAACCGAATCCTACGGCAAACATAAGAACAGCTTCTCTGATTCCGAACAACGATATGCCTATCATTTTTACCCCCCTCCTATCTGGAGTTTCCATCCAGTTTTTAAACACAAAAATTAAATCTCCGTATCTTTTACAAGTCTACGATAGTATTCAATGCATTTATGACAGGTATGTTTATTCTCTTTCCATTCGGGATGGTCCTGCCGGATCAAATCGATGATATATTCTTCGGCTTTAATATGGGCGATACTTACAAAATCGTCTATATCTCGGTTGCAGACCTGGCAGCGGTATTTCATTCAAATATCCCTTTTTATTACTTCAAACAATCCATTCTCCAAAGACAGGCAAGCTGGTCGCAGTATGATATTGCTGTAGCAAAGCAGTCAAAGTTACCTTCGGATTTTTGGATTTTTTTAATCAATTCCCTTTTGGAATATTTCCAAGTGTCTTTAATACCCGAGGATCTGGCTTTTTTTTCAATTTCCGAAAGTCGCATCCTTACCTCCTCAGAAGGTTATACCTTAGAGACAACATCGTGCTCACGCACGCGCGAATTAACCAAAAGGCCAATTTCATCACCTTTTTTGGCGCTGGTGACAGGGACATGGTCTATTTGCATGGAAGTTATGTTTTGGGTAAAATCTGTTGTGTGCCCCTTGAATTTAAGCGTATCGCCGATAGTTACAAGGGCTTTTAACTTTATCACAGCTGCCTGTACTTTCGGAAAATAATGCGTCACCTTTCCCACAATGTTCTCTTTAGGTTTGGTTATTTTTTTAATGGTTTTTTTAGCCTTGGTTAGTTTGCGAGTAGGTTTTTTTGCTACTTTCTTTTTAGCCGTGGATTTCTTCGGACTCCTTTTTCTCTTAACCGCCATATAAACCTCCTTTTTTTAAAATTTTTCCCAGTGCAACACTTCCTTCACTGATCTTTTGGGGACAATCGGAGTTGGGCTATCGGAATATCCCAGGGCAATGAGGCTGACGAGTTTAAAGTTTTCAGGTACGCTCAGGAGTTCTTTAACTTTAGGGGCATATTCTTTTTTATCTCCGGCAACCCAGCAGCTGCCTAATCCTAGTTCGGTAGCGGCAATAAGAATATTCTGCGTAGCGGCACATCCGTCTTCAAGGTAATATTTGGTATCCTGGCAGAAAATCGCAATAGAGCAGCGGGATTGCGAGATGAATCTTCCATTCTCAATGAAAGCACCCAGAGCTTCTAAGGTGGACTTTTTTGTAACTACCACAAATTCCCAGGGCTGGATGTTTCTGGCAGTTGGGGCAAACCTTGCGCAATCAATAAGTTCTTCGATTGTGCTGGATGATAAAGGTTGCGAGTTAAAGGAACGTATACTACGCCTGCTTTTAAGGGTTTGTTGGGTCTGCATTAAAGAGTTATTTTTTTTAGCCTTACCTCCAGCAAGGAATCCATTCCGCCGTAGGGATTCATTTCTTTGTTAGGGTTATTGGGGTCGTCCAACCATTTCCCGTCGATGACAAAGCGGTAGCGATAGTGTCCGGATTTAAGATTTATCTTTTTGCTCCAGGTCCCGTTTAGTGCCTGCATACGGCTGTTCTCATCCAGTTTCCAGCCGTTAAAATCACCGGCGACATAAACCTCTTTTGCTTGCGGCGCAGACAGAGAAAGTACCACATCGATTAACTTCGGGAGGTGTTCTTTCATAATTTCATTCATTCTCTTTTCCAGGGTTGGGGTATCCTGGGGGGATTCATCTGCGGTAATTAGCTCTCGGGATAAACTGAAATAATCTTTTGAACCGCGGCAGTATTTGTCGTAATTTAAGATATGGGTTCCCTGGCTTTGTGCTTCTTTAAGCTTAACATTAACATGAATAATGGTTGAGAATAAGTTATTTTTAAAGGCAACCCTGATCCGGTCAAGTATTTTAAAGGAGTGACGCAGCCGCGAATCAAAGTTTGTCACCAACACCTTGTATTTAACATCGTGGTTGAGCTTTTCCTGGATAAGGTTGATTATGCTAATAAGCTGGTTTAGTCCCTCCAGGGCGAATCGGCTGGCTTCAACAGGGACGAGTATCTCTTGAGCAGCACGGATGGCATTTATAGTTAATATACCTAAATTGGGCGGACAGTCAATTAAGATGCAGTCATACTCGGGTTTAAAATTATTTAGGGTCTCCCAGAGCCGGGATTCACGGCTGATCTCACCGGCTAATTCCTGTTCCAGAGTACTTAAGACAATATTTGAGGCAGCGATATCAAAGTTAGGGCCTACGTTCGTGATGATATCCTCCAGCCTTACCTTTCGGGTGGTTAATTTGGAGAGTACGTCATAGATACTGATTTCATTTTTGATATTCAGGCCTAAAGTGGCGTGTGCCTGGGGGTCCAGGTCAATGAGTAGTACGTTTTTGTTATTTGCGGCCAGTGACGCTGCCAGATTAATTGCGGTGGTAGTTTTGCCGCATCCTCCCTTCTGATTGGTAATTGCTATTATGCGCATTCTCCCTTCCTCCTTATTAGCGCAAAAGTCTTACGTTATCTATGTAGACAACCCCTTTTTTTCCTTTCGCATTCCATTCCTCGACGATAAAAGACAGGTCGGCCATTTCTGACCAATCACTTATGCCTTTAAAATCGCCAAGTTTAATTTTATAATCCTGCCAGCGGCTGGATATATTTTTTAGGTATACTTCGGATTTCTCTCTAAAGGCATTGATGAATTCGACCCTCACCGAAACATTATCAGTATAATTATATTTTTTCAGCGCGAAGGCAAGCATGGTAAATTTGCCCAGATTTAATTTATTTAAACTAATAGCATAGATTTCTTTTTTGGCAGGGTCAAAATTAAAATTGATTTTGGAGGCCTCATTTAATAGGACTAAACTAATCTGTACATTCGGCTGTTTGTTTTTACGAAAATATCCGGATAGGATGATGGTAAGACTTAAGGCAATAGCCAGGGAGGCAAAAACGAGATACTTGAATCTGGAACTTTCCTTTATTTTTTTCTTTTTTTGGGTAGAGGCGTCAAGATAAATCTTGGCTAGGTGCTCATAAATATCTTTTTTATCCATTAAAGCGAATAATGCCTATAAATTGGGGATTGATTATTTTAATAAAATATCTTTTATTGTTTTATTTATAACACAAAACCCATTAATTGTCAATGGGTTACTTTGCTGTCAGAGGTGATTTCAAATATTCAGGGATGCCTTTGCCGATTAAGGTATAAAAATTCGTAAGGTGCATGCGGAAAAGTTTATCAAAGTCACCGTGGTGGTCTTCTCCATACCACCAGAACCAATCGCTGCCTTCCAAGATATGCATCTGTTTCCAGATTAAATTGTTTATGTCCTGGTTTGTATCAATTAATTTTTGCAATTCTGTTCTTGCCTGAGCCAACCACTCCCAGGCTTTATTTTTGTAGGGGTTGCCAATCCATTTGCCGAACTCACCGTATATCCATGAGCCGGCGCTCAAGCGCTGGATATTATTTTGCGCCGGAAACAAATTTAGGTATTCGCTTACGGTTACGGCTTTTAAAAATTTGGCTTCGGATAATTTAGAGTAGAGTTCATTTAAAAAGTCATGGCCATCATTGGTGTAATATTCCCAGGCATTTTCTCCGTCCATGGCAATGGTAACCAGAATATCGCGGTCCTTAAAAGCCTTGTGGATATTTTCCAGCTGTTTTAAGAAATCGCCCGCTGCATCTTTTGCGCTCCATTTATGATAGACAAAGCCAACTAAATCCGAAAGATGCCTGTCCCGGAAAATTATGTTAAGATTGCCTTCTTTACGTTTTAAAATATAGGGTTGGTATAATAATTTGGTGTCTCTTTTTTTGGTCTTTAAGGATTTAAATAATATGGCTTCATCCGTAACTATCCAGTTTAATCCGCTGGCTATAAAAAAATTAAGGATATGTTCGCATACGGACTCTTCTGACGGCCACATGCCTAAAGGAGCCTTGCCAAATCGGTCTTTATAGAAGGTGACTGCCGCATCAATCTGCTCCTTGGCATCCTGAGGGTATTTAAATTGCAGATTGGGCAGGGTGGTTTTGGGGTTGGCTTCTTTGCCAAGGCTGGTATTATAAAGTAAAGGCAGGATGGGATGATAATATGGGCTGACACTTACCTCAATCTGTCCGGTTAGAATAGCCTTTTTGTAAGCCGGAATAGTCTCTTCTAAGATTATCAGTTGCTTATCCAAAACAATGTGTTTTTCTTCTTCGCTAAAAAACCTTCCTTTAGCAACAATATTTTTTAACTCCGGGATATTATTGCGGAAAGATGGGTCAGTCCAGGCCAGGTTAAACCAGACCTGTAAATCCAGGTAATCCTGATTAGTGAATTCTTTTTTGGTCTGTTTTTTAAAATATAATTCGTAATAGCGCGGATGCACGGCAATGCAGTTACGGGTATCGATGCTGAAAAATTTATCCAGAAGGAAGGCTTTTTCTTTTTCGGTTAATTCCAAAGTAGGCTTATAGGAAAGTTCTAAGTATTTATCCTTTACCGTGCGTTGTGTGTAATCCTCAATCTGTTCAATTAAGCATGGCACCAGATTAAAGGTCTGGTGTAGGCTCGGGTATTTATCCAGAATCTGCACCATATCCAGGTAATCTTTAATCCCGTGCAGCCGCACCCAGGGGATTTCAGTTTCCTGGGTAAGCAGGTCTTTGTAATAGGGCTGATGCATGTGGAAGATAAAGGCGAGATATAACATAAGCGTAAAATGTAAAGCGCAAAACGCAAAATTTATTTTATAAAAAAACCCCCGGAGGATTAACTCCCCCAGGGGTTTTGGTTCTACATAAGTTGTATTATTAGAATGTCACCTTCATGGAGCCAATAAGCTGAGCTGCATCATGCTGGCCCAAAGTAGTAGTACCTTTGGAGAATGCGTTACCGGGTTTGAACCAACCAGCAGTAAGCCCAAACTGTACATCCTCGGTATAATTGTAGGTTGCAGTTAAGTCTAATTCCTGACCGAGGAATTTGTTATCAGTCATTGCGTAGGTACCATAGGAGTTACTAGCGCTGTTGTTATAAGGAGCTACCATATCAGCAGTGCCTTTTTGAGCTCTGGAATAATAACCGTAGTTAAGCATAACGGTTATATCATCCACAGGTTTCATGCTACCCATTAAGTTAATGGCTTGCAGGTTGGTGAAGGGTACGATCGCATAGACGATGTTATTCAGAGCTTGGTCATAATACATCTGATCCCAGGCATTTTGCGCTTCGCCATTTTTCTCTCCGGAGAGATAAGTATACTGCGCACCTACTGCAGGAGACCATTTTTTGGTTTTTGCAAATGGAAGAGCGTAGTTGGCTTTGGCCTGGATTGCATAAGCGTTGCGATCTCTCATAGCCTGGCCAGCTAGGTTATATTCACCGAACTGATAAGCAGCTTCCAATGATGCTTTTAAGTTTGCGATAGGTTCAGCTGAAACTAAACCACCGATTACGTATACCTGATCAGCTTTGTTGTTTCTATCTGTAGCAACAGTACTTAAACCCTTATTGCGGTTCTGCTTGTTGAAGAAATAAGCTTCAGCTGAGGTGGTTTTGTCAATCTCGTATTTAGCATTGACGCCAAGCAAATCAGTATCTTGGTTTCTTAGAGCATCCGTTTTTACAATTTGGGCAGCGATTAAATCAATCACCAATGGGTCATAGTTCAATACTGCCTTTATCCCGTCAAATGCTTTTCTTTCAGTTAAATCGGTGGGAACACCGTTCGTTACAGCACCAGTATAGTTACGGGCATTACCAATAATCAGACCGTTACCATACCTTAATTCCTGGCGACCAAGGGTTAAACTTAAAGGTGAATACAAAAATTCCTTTAAGGTAACATATGCCAGGTCAAGGTCAATATCGCTAGTAGCCGTTGTTTCGGTGTTCCAGCTTCTTTCGTTGATTAACCTGATAGTGGTCATAACGTTGTCGGTCAAATCGGCGTCAATTCTGACACGAATCTGAGAAAGGATATTATTCTCATTATCGCTACGTTTGTCGCCGGCTGAGCCGTTGGTTAAGTTGAAGTTATTCCTGGTGATTCCCATCATATTGATATCACCAGATACCTTCACATTCTGAACCTCGGCGTAGGCGGCAAAGGTAATGCCGACTACAAACGCCAAAGCCAGAATTAGAATTAAGCGTTTACTCATTTTGTTTATCCTCCTTTAAGAATCAAAAAATAAGGAAACTATATTAACTAGGCTTTTATAAGTGTATCCCTAGGTATTAACTATCTATCTATTCTTATATCACCGGATTTTCCAATGACTTCAGGCTTATTTTTAATCCCACCTCCTTTAGCGCCTAGAATTAAAGCCATATCCAGTGGTATAAACTACTTTGTTTACCTTTTATCACATAACCTTTTATTTGTCAAGCATTTTTTACTAAAACAACCAAATTTTTCTATTTCACGGGTTTAGTCTCTTTTTTGGGCATAACCTGGCCTTTAGGGCCCAAAGCGACAGAAACCATTACGCTGCCTCCTTTGGATGATAAGGTAATCACACATGTCTCGGAATCGCGGTCAAAATTGAGCTGGCGTTCGCCGTATTCAATAATATTTAAGAGATTCCAGTTATACATTGCCATCTGCTCTTTATAAAAGGAAACGATTTGGTCAGGGTTAGCCTTGCCCTGATACTTAAGTATGCCTACGCGCACCCCCTGGGTTTCAAAAGAATAAGAGGATTTAGGTAAGAATTTGAAACCGGATGGCACAGGCACATCCGTAAACTTTACTATTGCCTGGGGCTCCAACAACGCGGGATTAGTTGTATCTTTTTTTTCTAAAGCTGCACATCCGGCTAGCAATGGAAACGAAACTAAACAGATTAGCGCGATAAGTCCGAACTTATTTTGCATTAAGCCTCCCTCCTTTTTAAGTTAGGAACAACCCTTAAATTAAGGTTGCGCCTTGGATTTTAAAAACCTAGAAACGTCCCGATAAATTTTATCTATCCGGCCTGAATTTAAACCGGAATTTTCGGCTAGCTCAATTATTTCTTGCGGGTCGATGATATCTTCGGGCGCATGACTATCGGTGTTTAAAATTAATTTCGCCCCCAATTTAGTAGCTTTTTCCACGACATGTGCATTAGTTATTTTATGACCTTTGCGGCAGGTCACTTCCAGGAACACGTTATTTTTTTTGGCTAGTTTTACCTCTTCGTCAGTAATTAAACCTGGGTGAGCCAGGATATCAATGTCAGCTTGCAAAGCTGCCAAGTTTGTGCCCTTAATTACCGGTTCAGCCAGAGTTTGGCCGTGCGCAACAATAATTTTTATACCTTGCTTACGGCTATATTTGGCCAAGGGAGAGAATTGTTCGGGCGGCAGGTGGGTTAATTCGATGCCGGGCAGCACTTTTATTTTTGAATTCTTTGGCCAGTGCCGGGTGAATTCTAAGATTGAGGCGATATTCGATTTGATGTTGCTGTAATCGCAGTGGTCGGTGATAGCAATGGTTTTAAAGCCCAGGGCCATATAGCGCACCGCAATTTCCGAAGGAAGCAAGGTTCCGTCGCTTAATAAAGAATGAGTATGTAAATCGTACATATTTAAAATTAGTCCAAAATGCGCCTGGGTGGATTCGAACCACCCGCCTAGGCCTTAGGAGAGCCCCGCTCTATCCAAATGAGCTACAGGCGCAGTTTTTTCGTTATAAAAAGGTCAAGGTTGAGGTTGAGGTTGAGAAATACTAAACCTAAGCCTTAGCCTCAACCTTGTTTTAATATTTTATCAAGGAATAAACTGGATATCCTTTTAGCTTATTTCTGCCTTTCAAATCAGTAAGCTCGATTAAAAAAGCAATTCCGACGATTTTACCTTTTAGGTTTTTAACCAGATCCGCCACTGCCTTTACTGTGCCGCCGGTAGCGATTAAATCATCAACAATTAAAACGCGGGTCTTGGGCTTGATAGCATCGCTGTGCATTTCCAGGCTATCTGTGCCGTACTCCAGAGAATAGGTTACTGAATGCGTTTTCCAGGGGAGTTTTCCTTTTTTACGCACCGGGACAAATCCCGCCCCTATTTTATAAGCGATTGTCCCGCCTAAAACAAAACCCCTGGCTTCCACTGCTACCACCACATCAATTTTTTTATTTTTGTATTTTCTGACCAAGGCATCTATGGCGTGCTTAAAGGCATCTTTATCTTTGAGCAAAGTGGTGATGTCGCGGAAAAGGATTCCTGGTTTGGGAAAATCCGGGATGTTGCGGATGTAATCTTTAAGTTTTAGGTTCTTGCCCATATTTGCCTCTCCTGTTCTTTGACAAATTTTCGCAATTTCTTTAAAGCCCCTTCTTCGATCTGGCGTACCCGTTCACGCGACACGTCCAGCTTATGCGCCACTTCCGCTAAGGTATGCGACTTTCCGTTAGCCAGGCCAAAGCGCATATCCAGGACTTCTCTTTCCCGGCTATTCATCCGGTCTAAAAGATCATCCACTCTTTCCTTGTCTAGCATATGCTCGATTTCAGCATCAGGCGCAGTTGCAGACTGGTCCTCAACTAAATCAATCACTTGACTTTCGCCATCATCCCCTACCGGAGCCTCCAGGGATGAGGTTGAGGTGGATGTCCAGAAGTTTATCTGCCCGACTTTATTCTCGCTAAGTTTGAGTTTCTTGGCAATTTCATGGTCCGTGGGTAGGCGTTTTAATTTCTGGGATAAAAGTTCTTTGTTTTTTTTCCATTTAGTGATTAGCTCATTCATATAAACCGGAACGCGGATAATCCTACCGTGTTCAACCATGGAGCGGGTAATGCTTTGTCTAATCCACCAGGCGCCATAGGTTGAGAAGCGATAGCCTTTTTTGGGGTTGAATTTATCCACTGCCTTCATCAAGCCTAAATTTCCCTCTTCGATTAAATCCAGTAAAGGTATACCCGGATACATATATCTTTTAGCAATATTGATAACCAGGCGCAGGTTAGCGCGGATCATTTTTTTGCGCGCTTGTTCATCGCCTTTTTTTATACGCTTGCTTAACTGGATTTCTTCTTGGGGGGTCAATAAAGGAATATCATGGATCTCTTTAAGATAGGTCTTTAAGGCTTCCATAGTCCTCGCTTCGCTCGGAAGTTTACAGTTTACTGTTTACAGTGCACAGATCTAACGTTAGCACCGTAAACTGTACACTGTTAACTGTACACTTAAAAAACAATGCTATTCGTTCGCTTTGTTTTTTAACACAGCCTGGGCTGCAGCCAGTTTTGCAATTGGAACCCTAAAAGGCGAGCAACTCACATAATTCATACCCACATTATGGCAGAATTCAACAGAACGGGGGTCACCTCCGTGCTCACCGCAGATACCCACTTCCAAATTCCTGTTAGTCTTACGTCCCCGTTGAATGCCGATTTTAATCAACTCACCTATACCTTCCTGGTCAATGCTCTGAAAGGGGTCTTCAGGGAGTATGCCTTTTTTGATATAATCTGGTAAAAAGGCTCCGATATCATCGCGCGAAAACCCAAAACCCATCTGGGTCAAGTCATTGGTTCCGAATGAGAAGAATGCGGCGACCCGGGCTAATTTATCTGCGACTATTGAAGCGCGAGGAATTTCAATCATGGTGCCCAAGTGATGCTTAATATTCTTTAAATTATATTTTTTTAAGACCTCGGCATAGACCTGTTTGGCAATATCAAACTGGTCGGTTAATTCCTTAACATCGCAGACTACAGGTATCATTATTTCCGGATAAGGTTTTTTGCCTACCCTGATTAGTTCTGCAGCTGCCTCGAATACTGCCCGTATCTGCATTGCACTTACCTCAGGATAAGTAACTCCCAAGCGAACCCCGCGGTGCCCCATCATCGGATTTGATTCATGCAGGTCTTCGGCACGTCGGGATAACTCATCAAGAGTGATATTTAAATCCCGCCCCAACTGTTCTAATTTGGCGGGATCGCGAGGTACAAATTCATGCAGAGGCGGGTCAAGTAGGCGAATCACTACCGGAAATCCATCCATTGCCTCCAAAGTGCCCTTGATATCTTTTTTTACGTAAGGGAACAATTCATCCAGGGCTTTTTTACGTTCGGCTTCGGTCTTTGAAATAATCATTTTCCGCAACAAAAATAGCGGTTCATCCGAACCCTTACCATAGAACATATGCTCTGTCCTGAATAGTCCGATGCCCTCTGCACTGAATTGTCTGGCTTTTTTGGCGTCATCCGGAGTATCAGCATTGGTGCGGATTCCCAGTTTTTTAACGGAGTCGCAAAGTTTCAGGAAATCATTCAGGATTTTGTTCTCTTCGCTGACATCCATCATCGGTAACTGGCCTTCGTAGACATTTCCTTTGGTTCCATTTAGAGTAATCCAGTCCCCTTCCTTAAAAACCTTATCGTTAACGTGCAATTCTTTTCTTGTATAATCAATGTGGAGGCTAGCGCAGCCGACTATACAGCATTTACCCCAACCGCGGGCAACCAAGGCTGCGTGAGAAGTCATTCCGCCCCGGGCAGTTAAAATTGCCTCAGCCGCGCGCATACCCTCGACATCTTCAGGGTTAGTCTCTTCACGGACCAGGATTACTTTTTTGCCTTGTTTTTTCCATTCCACAGCATCACTGGCATTGAATACGATTTGTCCGCATGCTCCACCTGGGCCTGCGGGTAAACCCTTGGCCAGGACTTTCTTACTTATCTCAACTTTAGGGTCAACCACCGGATGCAAGAGTTCATCGAGTTGACCGCAAGTTACGCGCATTATCGCCTCTTCCTTTTTAATGAGTTTTTCTTTCAGCATATCCATGGCTATGCGCACTGCTGCTGGGCCATTACGTTTCCCGACCCGGCACTGCAGCATAAAGAGACGGTCTTTCTCAATGGTAAATTCAATATCCTGCATGTCGCGGTAGTGTTTCTCCAGGCGGTTACGATAACCAACAAGTTCCTTATAGAGGTGCGGCATTAATTTTTCCAAAGTGATGAGATTTTTATTATGCTCAGAAGTTGAATACGCGTTAATCGGTGCAGGGGTACGGATTCCGGCAACCACATCTTCGCCCTGGGCATTAACCAGGTATTCCCCGTAAAATTTATTTTCGCCATTTCCAGGGTTGCGGGAAAAAGCCACTCCAGTTGCAGAATCATTGCCCATATTTCCAAAGACCATAGTTTGCACGCTTACGGCTGTGCCCCATTCATCAGGTATGCCTTCTATGCGCCTATAACTTATGGCGCGTTTACCCTTCCAGGAGGCAAAGACCGCGCCGATACCGCCCCAGAGCTGGGCATCGGGTTCATCGGGAAAATCTTTTTTTAGGACCTCTTTGATTTTGGCTTTAAATAAAGTGCAGAGTTCTTTTAAGTCATCAACAGTTAAATCGGTATCGCTTTTGTAGCCTTTTTCATTTTTTATTCTCTGCATAATTTTTTCTAATTGCTTACGGATCCCTTGGTCATCCTTTGGTTCTATACCCGCAGCCTTTTCCATAACTACGTCAGAATACATCATAATCAGCCGGCGGTAGGCATCGTAAACAAAACGGGCATTTCCGCCACTCTGTTTGACCAAACCGGGTATGGTTTTTTCAGTTAAGCCGATGTTGAGCACGGTTTCCATCATCCCAGGCATGGAGCGTCGGGCACCTGAGCGCACGGATACTAAAAGCGGATTTTGGGGCTCGCCGAATTTTCTTCCCATCAGTTTCTCGACTTTTTCCACGGCCTTCTGAAGTTGCTCTCTGAGTCCCCTAGGATAGGTTTTTCGTTTTTTATAGTAATAAGTGCAAACTTCAGTGGTAATGGTAAATCCGGCTGGGACCGGAAGGCGTAATTCTTTATTACCGGACATCTCCGCAAGGTTGGCGCCTTTGCCGCCCAAGAGATTCTTCATGCTTTCGTTTCCGTCAGCTTTTCCTCCACCAAAAGAATAAACATACTTAGTTGCCATTTCTAAAACTTCCTCCTCTTCTATCTATCTTCGCTTAAGGGTACCTTTCCCGATTATCTATTTATTTTATCCTGCAAATATACTTTTAATTTATCAACGGATATACGGTCTTGTTTCATAGTGTCTCTGTCCCGCACTGTAACCTGATTATCCTCAAGGGATTGAACATCTACAGTCACGCAATACAGGGTTCCTACCTCATCCTGGCGACGATAAAGCTTACCTATAGCTGCAGCATCATCGTAAACTGTCACAAAAGATTTTTTTAAATCCTGCGCGATTTTTTTGGCTAATTCGACCAGTTGCGGCCGGTTTTTAAGAAGGGGGAATACCGCCACTTTAGTTGGCGCAAGTTCCGGATGCAACCTTAAGACCACCCGGGTTTCTTCTTTTACTTTTTCCTCGTCATAGGCATTAACCAAAAATGCCAGCACGCTCCTATCCACTCCGCCGGACGGCTCAATGATATAGGGATAGAATCTTTCCTTGGTGGTATCATCAAAATATTGCAAGTCCTTGCCGCTAAACTTCGAATGCTGCCTCAAATCAAAATCAGTGCGGTTAGCAATTCCTTCTAATTCGCTCCAGCCGAAAGGAAAATTGTATTCGATATCCGTGCAGGCTTGAGCATAATGCGCCAGTTCCTCTTTGGTATGCTGACTTTTGCGCAAATCCTCCTTCTTTATCCCCAGCCTTAAGTACCAGCTGAATCTCTCATTGACCCAGTATTCATAAAATTTATCCGCTTCAGAAGGTTTAACAAAATATTCAATCTCCATCTGCTCAAATTCGCGCGTGCGAAACGTGAAATTTCCCGGAGTGATCTCATTTCGAAAAGCCTTGCCGATCTGCGCCATTCCAAAAGGAAGTTTAGGATGCTTTGAATCCATGATGTTTAAAAAGTTTACAAACATACCCTGGGCTGTTTCCGGACGCAGGTAAATTATATTGGCAGTATCTTCTATAGGGCCCTGGTGGGTTTTAAACATGAGATTAAAAGGACGGGCTTCGGTAAGTTCGCCCCCGCATTCAGGGCATTTTTCAGTATTTTTTAAATCTGCGGCTTTAAAGCGTTTTTTACAAGATTTACAATCGCTTTTTAAGTCAAAGAAACTCTCTAGGTGTCCGGATGCTTCCCAGACTTTCGGATGCATAAGAATTGCGGCGTCCAGGCCAAAAATATCATCGCGTTCATAGACGGCGGATTTCCACCAAGTGAGTTTAATATTATTTTTCAATTCCGCCCCATACGGCCCATAGTCCCAGGTGTTACTTAAACCGCCATAAATTTCCGATGACTGAAATATGAAACCCCTGCGTTTACACAGCGAAACAACCTTATCCATTAAATTCTCATCCATAACCTTTTATTTTTAGCGTATCTTCCGCAAAAAGTCAAGCCCCGTTAGAAATGTCCCATTAGATTATCATAAAATTTCTAACGGGGCAAGGGAATTCACTCAAAGACCCCTTGCCGTTGAGATAATCGCCAGGACCTTAGCTAAGTCCAATGTTGCACCCTTATCCTTTATATAGATTTTGAAAAAATCTCCCCCTTCGTTAATTACATTACAGTCAAAATAGTTATCGGTTTTCGAAATATTATAATTGATAAATCCCTTTTTCCCAGGGACGGTAAATTGTGCCATTTTGAGGTTAGACTGATCGCCTACGTCAGGGGTAAAAATACTTTTCATGATTACAAAGAAGGAATCGGTGACGTTTTTTATATCCGTTAATTTAGCGTGCATTGTCCGCCTGATGAATTCATAATCATCCTTTATCCCTTGTTTCTTTAATTGCGGGAATAGGTTTACGAAAAAATTCGGCTCTTCGTAGAGAAGATAAATAATCGCAGCGTTACCTTTGCGACTTTTCTTGTAATAAACTTTTTTTATTCTTTCCTGACTTACGGTAAAACCCTTGGGCACGGAAATGGTCATCTTGGGGAATCTATAGGTTAGCAATCCTAAAATATAATCTTTATTTATCAGGGGGTTATTTATTTCTTCTTCAGGCACCATGCATAATATAGGTATTTTATGGCAGGTGCCGATACCGGTTTCGATGTAGAGCCGTAAAATGGATGGCCCGGAAAATTTGGCGATAAATAAAATCGCAGGCACCAAAAAAATCACACTGGCAATATATTTACCCAGGGCTTTTTTCTTTTTCATATTCCTTATGTTAATTTCTTGAGTTCCTCTTCTTTTATGCTAAAACTATGCTCAGGGGCGGGGAATTCGCCCTGCCTGACTTCCCGGATATAGTCGCTGAATGCCTTCTGAATTTGCTCGGAGAGATTTAAGTACTGCTTGACGAATTTAGGACGGTAGCGCTGGAATAGGCCCAAAAGGTCATGGACCACTAAGACCTGTCCGTCACAAAATTTACCTGCGCCAATACCAATCGTGGGTATCTTTAATTTTTGGGTGATGATTTGGGCAATTTTATCCGGTACGCACTCAAGGACTATTGAGAAGCACCCTAATTCCTGAAGAGCCATAGCCTGTTCAATGAGGCGTTGGGCAGACTGGGCATCTTTTCCCTGGACTTTGAAGCCACCTAATTTATCCGCGGTTTGCGGCGTTAAGCCAATATGGCCTATCACCGGGATTTCAGCTTTGACGATCTTTTCGGTTACAGCCAGGCACTGTTCAAACCATTCCAGTTTTATGGCATCGCATTTTGCTTCCTCAATAAATTTACGGGCGTTCTTTACTGATTCTTCCGGATTTATCTGGTAGGATGAATAAGGCATATCTCCCACTACCAGGGCATGTTTTACTGCCCGGGTTACGGCTTTGGCATGATGGAGCATCTGCGGCATGTCTACCTGGGTTGTGGATTCCAGACCTAATACGACATTAGCCAGAGAATCGCCGACTAAAATCATATCAATACCAGCCTTATCCATTAAATAGGCCAGAGGATAATCATAGGCAGTAAGCATGGCAATTTTACGCTTATTTTTCAGTGCCAGAATATCTTTTACTGTAATCTTTTCACTCATTTTTTTATCAGGGACGGTTCTCAAATCAAAGCAAAACTGTCCCCTAATGGAGGGACAGTTTTAGTTCAACATTAGAACCGTCCCTACTACATTGCCAGATAACAGTCAATGGCTCTGGCTGCTTTTTTGCCTGCAGCCATGGCTGAAATTACCGTATCTGCTCCGGATACAATATCACCGCCAGCAAAAACTCCAGCTAGAGAGGTTAAGGAATTTTTGTCTACCCAAATTGTCCCATCCACATTGGTTTTTAGGCCAGCAGTAACTTTTGGCAATAATGGATTAGGGCTCTGGCCGATAGCGATAATTACAGTATCTACCTCCAGAATAAAATTCGAATCTTTTATCGCAACAGGTCTTTTTCTACCTGAGGCATCAGGTTCACCCAGTTCCATTTTAATACATTCCAAACCTTTTACAAAACCTTTTTCATCACCGATAATCTTTATGGGTTGGGTTAAGAGTTTAAAAATAACCCCCTCATCTTTGGCGTTCTGGATTTCATCGATCCGGGCTGGCATTTCTTTTTCCGTGCGGCGGTAAACCAGGGTTACTTTTTTACCTAACCGCAGCGTTACCCTTGCCGAATCCATGGCTACATTTCCACCACCGATAACTGCCACCTTTCTTGCGATATTGATGGGCGTAGCGTATTCAGGGAATTTATAGGCCTTCATTAGATTAAGACGGGTTAAAAACTCATTTGCCGAATAAACTCGGCCCAGATTTTCACCCCCTATACCCAGAAACTGCGGTAGACCCGCACCTGCGCCAATAAAAACCGCCTTAAAGCCCTGTTGGAATAAGTTGCTAATGGTATAGGTATTGCCGATAAGGGTATCGGTTTTTATCTGGACGCCTAAACTTTGTATATAATTGATTTCCTCCTCCACGATTTTTTTGGGTAGCCTGAATTCCGGGATACCGTAAACTAAAACTCCGCCTACAAGATGCAGGGATTCAAATAAGACGACTGAATAGCCCATTTTGGCTAGGTCTGCGGCACAGGTTAGCCCCGCTGGACCGCTGCCCACAACAGCAATTTTAATTATTGGTTTAGCCTGGTTTTTTGGGGCTGGTTGGGGTGAGTCTAGTGACAGTCCGTAATCAGCAGCATATCTTTCTAATGCGCCGATATTAATAGGTATATTTTTGTTATTCAAAACACAGGCTGCCTCGCACTGGTCTTCCTGCGGACAGACCCGTCCGCAAACCGCAGGCAGATTATTTTTTTCTTTTATTTTGAACAATGCCTCTTTGGGCTTACCTTCTTTGATTAATTTTATAAATGCGGGGATATCAATTTCAACCGGACAGCCGCCTGAACAAGGGGCATTTTTACATTGGAGGCAGCGTGAGGCTTCTTGCTTGGCCTGTTTTTGAGAAAAACCCAGGGTTACTTCAAAGAAATTTTTAATACGTTCCTGTGGGTCTTGCTGGATAACTTTATTCCGCATCGATATTTTTTTCCTGACTTATGAAAAAGTTAACCCTCTTTTCTAATTCATCGAAATCAACCTGATGAGCGTCGAAATCCGGACCATCCACGCAACCGAATAGCGTTCTACCTCCTACTTTGCAGCGGCAAGAGCCACACATGCCTGTGGCATCCACCATAATCGGGTTGAGGCTGACAATAGTTTTGATTTGATAACCTTTGGTTAATTCGGAAACCGCCTTCATCATCTTTACTGGCCCAATCGCATAAACCAAATTGTATTTACCAGTTTCGTTCTTTTGCGCAAGTAGTTTTTCTAAAACGTCAGTAACCAGGCCTTTTTCTCCGTAGGAACCGTTATCCGTAGTAATAAATAATTCATCGCAAACTTGTCGCATTTCTTTTTCTAATATGACCAGATCCTTAGAACGGCTACCGATTATGCCGATAACGCCGTTTCCCGCTTCTTTAAATGCCCCTGATACAGGATAGACTTCAGCAATGCCTACGCCTCCGCCAATACAGATGACTGTGCCGAATTTTTTAATTTCCGTAGGATGGCCTAAGGGCCCGAGGATATGCTGGATAGAATCTCCAGGATTAAGCCTGCCTAATTTTTTAGTGGTGTAGCCTATTTTCTGGAATATTAAGGTAATGTTTCCTTTATCTTTATCCCAGTCAGCAATGGTTAATGGTATGCGCTCGCCTGTCGTGTCGATTACCAAGGCAATGAACTGCCCAGCTTTTGTCTTTTGGGCAATTACCGGAGCTTCGACTATAATTTTAGTTATATCCGCAGAGAGGTCTTCTTTATTAATAATCCGAAACATCTTTCTTTTCCAATAGGATTACCTTTACATCGGGAAATTTTTTGGCTAATTCCTGGCCCCTGGTTTTACCTAAAACAAATATGCTTGTGGAAAGAGCATCGGAAGTCAAACCATCGCTAGCCACGACAGTCACGTAAATTATATCCGAATCCGCCGGGTAGCCGGTTTTAGGATTAAATATATGGCTATAGCGTTTTTTTGCGCGGATAAAATACTGCTCATAGTCACCGGAGGTAGATACTGCCTGGTTTTTCAATTTTAGGTAATCCAGAACGCCATTACCCCGCGGATTTTTTATACCGATATTCCAGGGTTTGCCAAAATTATCGCCTAAGCCGTATATCTGTCCGCCAGCATTAATTAGGCAGTTAGTTATACCGTTTGCTTTCAATTTTTTAATGGCGCAGTCAACTGCATAGCCCTTGGCAATTGCGCCCAGGTCAATCTTCATCTGCGGGATTTTAAATTCAACTATGGTAGCGGTATCGTCGAAAATAATCTTCTCAAAGCCTACCCGGGAAAGTACATTTTTGATTCTTTCGCTGCTTGGCCGGCGGTAGTTTTTATCAGTAAAACCCCAGATGTCCAAAAGCGGACCGACCGTTATATCAAACGCGCCGTCTGAAAGCCTCCAAAATTCCCGGGATTTTTTCAGGATATAATAGGTATCGGGGCTGACCTTTAACTTACCGAAGCGGTTTAATTTTGAAATTTCACTCTCAGGTTTATATTTGCTGAGTAAATCTTCGATACGTTGGATTTCTCTAAAAACAATTGCGCAGGCATCTGGCGAGGCAGAAGTTACCTCAACAAAAGTGCCCATTAATACCCGGGTTTCTTTATAGACTGGTTTATTCTGACAACCGCATAAAAAAGCAGTAGATAGTAGGTAGTAGATAGTAGGTAGTAGAATAGCCGTCAGTGGTAAGGTCTTTTTCATTTTTTAAGCGACTCTAGCAGCTTATCGAGACTAACCGTGTTAATCACCTCTTTTTTCTCAAGCCATCCCCGTCTGGCTACAGAGATACCTAATCTTATTATGTCTAGCTGTTCGGTACTGTGAGCATCGGTATTAATGCTTAACTTCACTCCTATCTCTTTTGCCCGGTGACAATTAAGGTCATTTAAATCCAGCCTCTGAGGAAAAGCATTGATCTCTAAATGGGTATTCGTGTCCTTGGCTACCCTTAAGACTTGATCTATATCGATATCGTAAGCATCTCTGGTCCCCCATAGCCTGCCGGTAGGGTGGGCAATAATGTGCGTATATTTATTCTGGCAAGCCTTAACCAGCCTTTTAGTCAGCTGAAGCTTCGACTGTTTAAATCCGGTATGAATTGCTGCTACCACTACATCAAATTCTTTTAATACCCCATCCTTATAATCCAGTTTACCTTCAGAATCTATATCAACTTCAGTGCCATATAAGACCCGCAAACCCTTCAGCTTGCTGTTGATTTTGTCTATCTCCCGTTTTTTCTTCTTTAATTCGGCAATATTTAATCCTCCCGCAACCTTAAGACTCTCGGAATGGTCGGTAATGGCAAGGTAGGAGTAACCCCTTTTTTTGGCTGCCTCGGCCATCTCTTCAATTGAATTTTGGCCGTCTGAATAATTTGAGTGCACATGCAGGTCACCTTTTATGTCTTTAACTTCTATCAAATGGGGTAATTGCGATTTTTTAGCTAATTCTATCTCTCCGGCATCCTCCCTTAACTCCGGCTCAATGTAAGACATGCCCAGGATCTTGAATATCTCCTCTTCGGTCCTGCCGCAAACAATTTTTTCTTTTCTAAAAACCCCGTATTCATTTACCTTAAATCCCTTTTTTATGGCTAATTGCCTTATTTTGATATTGAAGTTTTTTGAACCGGTAAAATAAAGCAGGGCTGCGCCAAAGGATTTCTCTTCCTCAACCCGGCAGTCTACCTGGACATCATCATTGGTGCGCACCGAAGCTTTTGTTTCGCCTTTTGCCAAAACAGTAGCTACATCAGGCAACCTGGTAAAGGTATCCATTATTTTTTGCGGCTTATCCGAAATAATCAGTATATCAATATCGCGCACTGTTTCTTTCTGCCTGCGCAGGCTTCCGGCAACCGATATTTTCTTTACTTCAGGTAATTCATTTAAAGAGCTGACAAATTCATCTGCTACCTGCATTGCCTGGGCCAGGGTCATCCTTTCCTTGCCTTTTTTAAGCAAATTTATTCCTTTTAAGATATTTTTAATTGTTTTCTCTTTTATTCCAAAGATGCCTTTGAGCTTGTTCTGTTTTATTGCCTTTTCTAAACCTGAGATATTTTTTATCTTTAATGTTTCGTATAAAAGTTTGGCGGTCTTTGGTCCAACCGAGGGGATTTTCAGCAACTCCAGGAGCCCTTCCGGTATACTTTTTTTCAAATCTTCATAGATTTGTATTTTTCCGGTAGCCACAAACTCCTTTATCCTTTCGCTTAAGTCTTTGCCTATACCGGGTATTTCGTTAAGCCGGCCCTCTCTTATGTACTCTTTGATATCCTGGGTAAGACCTTCTATATTTTGGGCTGCACGTTCATAGGCGCGGATCCTAAAAACATTTTCGCCTTTTATCTCCAAAACATTGGCGATTTCCCGAAATATTTGGCTAATCTCTAAATTTTTCATAAGCATTTAATGAATCTGCCGATTTTCTCGCTCAAGTCGGTTTTTTAACGCCAAAGGTCTTTCGTGTGCTCGGCAGCTGCGGAACTCGCCCGTCGGCCTATCGGCCAGGACGGGCTCAAACATCCTCGCTGTCCGAATGCTTTCGCGTTCGGATTCCCTCGCTCACTCAAGCTGCTTTGGCTAAAACCTCCATTCGCTCGAATAATCGCCAGGTTCATTTTAAAAAACCTTTACTATAAAAAAGTAGAAAACTTTCTTTTAAATTCTCTTTTCATCAATTCAAATGCAATCCCTAATATTTTTTCTCTTTCTTCTTTCTTCCTCGAATTTATAATTATCTTTGAATTTAAATTTCCATGCCTAACGTCCTTAGCTACTGATATCAAAGGTTCCATGAATACCTTGTCTGTATGTAAAACACTGTGTAACCCTGACCAGTCTTTTTCATCATCTATTCCTTTTTCTAAATCAACCGCTCTTTTAATATCTTCTATAATTCTATAGGCAAAGAAAAAAGCATTGTCTCCTAAATCATTGATACAAGCAAAAAAATCTTTTAGTGCTATTTTATGGTTAACACTTTCATTGACAGCTGGAAATAATTTAGCAACTCTTCTCCACGTTACATTTACTAAAGCATTTTTGTTAGGAGTGTAGATTTTGCCCGGATAATCCAATGTCCAGATTAAATTGCTATACGCTTTAACATCCATTGCTTCTATACATCTCTGGATACTGAATGATAGTCTAAAAATCCTTTTATTAATAACGTATTCTCTAAAAATAAAAGCAGATATTACGAGATCGAATGCTTCGCGGACAAGCGGATAGGTTTCAGCAAAATTTATTTTTATATTTGGATTCCAAATAGTTATTCCATTAAAAAAAATATCTAACTTGTAATCATCGGTTAAATTAAGCTCTCCAGGATTAAAATCTCTACAATATTCTGCTGGGCTTAATGTAGCAGTAAAATAATATGTTTTATTGCCTTCTTTCTCCATCAACAGTTAAAATTCATTTTATTGGTGGCTTGGGTTGTAAGATTTACGGCTTTTGCCGGAGCGTGCATAAGAAAATTTTCAGCACGCGGAGGCAAAGACGGAAATCTTATTTATCAACTACCAAATTATAACTTGCCTCGATACTCTTGACTAAATCTACAAGCAGTGAATTTACAGGAACCGGAATGCCTGATTCCTGAGCCTGCCTGACAATAACACCGTTTATGAAATCTATCTCCGTACGCTTTTTTCTTAAGATATCCTGCAACATTGATGATACGTTAGCGGCAGTGGCTTCGCAGACTGCCTCCACTTTTGCCAGGGGGTCGTCATAAATCAATTTTATCCTTTTCCTTTTGGCAACCCGAATGGCCTCAGTTACCGCTTCCCTTAAGATGCGCCGCGTTCCTTCAAATTCCACTAATTTGCCATTGCGTAAATGCGTAATTGCGGAAAGCGCGTTTATTCCCACATTAATAACCAGTTTTGACCAGAGCAAGGCTTTTATATCGCGCGATATGCGCGTCTCCAGGCCTGCCTTATTGAAAAGTTGCCGGATAGAGCGCAGCTCAACCGGAATCTTGGCGTCGATACGTCCGATTACCGTCTCGCCGCGGCCGGCGTATTTGACCTTACCGACATCAAGGAGAGTGGCGCCCAGATTAGTTACTCCTCCAATGACCTTTTCCTGGCCCACAACTTCGCTGATAATTTCAATATTGCCGATACCGTTTTGGAGGGTGATTACTTTTGTATTATCTCCGACAACAGCTCGGGCACGGGTAATCGCCTCCTTAGTATCGTAAGACTTGACACACACAATGGCTAAATCCGCTAGGCCTATTTCCGCAGGGTCAACGCTTGTTTTTATCTTTGTTGCGAAATCCGTTAGACCTTCCAGGCTTATTCCCTGTTGGTTAATTATAGTTGCGCGTTCCTTATTTTTATCCAAGAGCCAGATTTCTTCTGGTGACTGCCTACCGGCAAGTTTGGCCTTGGATAAAAGGCCAGCAAGTAGACATCCCATTGCTCCGGGTCCGATTATGACAATTTTCATTTTATCCTCCTTGAGCCACATAACCTTTGCTGATATTTTAGCCTTGGCGCATCGCAACACTAAAATTATTAATTTTAGTGAGCACTCTTTCTGCCTTAAGTTCTTTTTCCAGATGAAATTTAAGGAAAGAATTTAAAATCATGTCCAGCTCTTTTTTTATCTGCGGATTTAAGCCTAAGTTGAGATTCGTCTCAAAGTCATTTTTTTGGATATGCAAGATGGAGGCAATTGTCCCCCGGAAAATTGTCCTGGCCCTTGAGTCCTTTTTGTAGCATCTGGGACAAACCAGTCCTCCCAGGCTTAAGGAGAACTTCGATTCATTGCTGATCCGGCAGTTACAGCCAACGCAGGAATCAAAATGGGGTTTGAATCCGGAAAGCGAGAGTATTTTAATTTTAAATATCGTTAGAATTTTATCCGGTCTAGGGGTCGTTTCCAGCTCTTTAAGGCTGGATAGCGTTAAATTAAAAACTTCTTCATTTTTATCCTCTGGCGGCATAACCGAATCCAAAAGCTCTATCATTATGCTAGCGATAGTAATTTTGGATACGCTATTGCGTAAGCTAAAGAAGTTATCCCTCAGGTCGCACTGGGATACCAGGTGCAGACTAGAGTTCCTCTTTTTATAAAAAATTATGTCATTGTAAGAAAAGGTTTCCAGGCTACTTGCGAATTTTTCCGGCTCCAGGCGTATCCCTTTTAATAACCCGGAAATTTTGCCAAAATCACGGGTGTAGAAATTAGCGATGATGGAGGTTTCTCGGAATTCATACCTCTTGATAACTATAGCCTCAGTTCTGTGAATAGACATTTTAGGGTTCCTTCCAAAATTTCAAGATTTTTTCGGCTTTATCTTGCATTATATTTTGCTGCCGCGGGTTTTTATCCCCGTATCCAAAAATATGTAAAAGTCCATGCACCACATAGAGCAACAGCTCATAGAGCGTTGAAGTTTTAAATATCCTAGAGTTTGAAATTGCCTTTTCCGTAGATATGATTATGTCCGCGATGATGGGATCGCTGGATTTCTTAGTTCCTTGAGCCAAATTAAAAGCAATAACATCGGTAGGGTGATCCTGCCCCAGGTATTTTAAATTTAAATTACGGATGCGTCTATTGTTTACCAGGCAGATAGTTATTTCTCCGGCGTGGTATTTGCGTGCCTCTGCTTCCCAGGTTTTACGAATCGCCTTTTTTATCGCTCGCAAAACCCGGGAATCAATCGCAACCGCTTTCTGTAGGTTTTTTATGGCTATATTCACGGATTCTTTAAAACAATTTTCAAGAAATCAATTTTTAATCAAGAATGGCTGGAAGAAAGACTGCCTTTAAGGATAGGTTATACGGCTATGGTATATACCGCCTAATATGCGACTAAATACTACCGCAATCATTTCAAGGTCTTTTAGGGTTAAATCACATTCGTCAAGTTGGCCATCGATAAATTTATTGTTAATCACCTTATGCACCAGGTCTTCGATATTGACAGGCGTCGGCTCCTTTAAGGTACGCGTGGCTGCCTCTACCGAATCCGCCAATAAAACTATGGCTGTTTCTTTGGTATTGGGTTTTGGCCCAGGGTAGCGGAAACCCTCTTCCAGTATTTGCTGTTCGCTTTCTAAATTTTCCAGAGCCCTGCGGTAAAAATAATAGACCAGACTCTTGCCGTGATGCTGCTGAATAAAGTCAACGAGTTTCCAGTTGAGCTTTTGTTTTTTTGCCAGCTCCATCCCCTCTTTGACATGGTTCATAATTACCATTTTACTCATCGTAGGGGACAGGGTATCATGTTTGCTAACCGCTATATCCTGGTTTTCGCTAAAATATTCTGGCTTGGAAAGTTTTCCGATATCATGATAATATGCGCCTATCCTGGCTAATAGAGCATGTGCTCCTGTTGCCTGACAGGCAGCTTCAGAGAGATTCCCTACCACCAGGCTGTGGTGATAGGTGCCTGGCGCCTCCATCATCAGCCGCTGTAGAATCGGATTATTAAAATCCGCCAATTCCAACAGGCTTATATTGGTTACGGTATTAAAAAGATATTCAAATACAGGCAAAATCCCTACTGCGATAACACTGGAGGCAATCCCGTTTAAAAACAAAGTGATATATGCGCTAAAATTACTTATTTTAAAACGCTCCAGGAACAATAAGGTTATGGCCTGGACAATTCCGATAATCAGCCCTGCCCGGATAATGGCATTGCGCCGGCGCACCTGCCATAAAAGTATTGTGGATAAAATACCGCTTATTAAAAATAACACTGCCAGATAAAAATTAGTCCCGGCAATGGAGGCGACCGTAACTGCCGAACCTAAGGCGATTAACAGAGAGATAGGCATCTCTTCAAATAACACGGTAGCCAGCATCGGTATAATCGCAAAGGGAATCAAGAACACTGACCAGCCTTTTCTTACGATAATAAAGGCAAGAACAAGGATTATGACAAATAGCAGCGTGAGGTTAAGCAGGTTATAGCTTTTTTTATTTAAGTCGGGATAGGAAAATTTAAGATATGCGATTAATGCGATCAGAAATAATGATACTGCAAAATTTATCTGCAGGATGAAACTTACAGAAAAAACCAAGGCTATACCCACGATGAACTTAATTCGATTTATCACGGGTTATTTTATCATAGGCCTCAATAATACTCTGGACCAAAGCGTGTCGGACTACGTCAGAGCCCGTAAAATAGACGAATTTTATGCCCTCAATTGATTTTAAGATATCCTGGGCTTGAAGCAAGCCGATGGGCTTGCCATCAGGCAAATCACTTTGGGTGATGTCGCCAGTGATAACCGCTTTGGAGTCAAAACCCAGGCGGGTCAAAAACATTTTCATCTGTTCGGCAGTGCAGTTCTGGGCTTCATCCAGAATAATAAATGCATCATTTAGAGTTCGGCCGCGCATATAAGCTAAAGGTGCAACCTCGATAATCCCGGTCTCTAAATACTTTTCGATTGCGCTGGCCTCCATCATATCGTAGATAGCATCATAAAGAGGCCGAAGATACGGCGATATTTTTTCATATATATCGCCTGGCAAAAATCCCAGGGATTCACCGGCTTCGATTGCCGGCCGGGTAAGTATGATGCGGCGCACCTCCTGTTTATTCAGTGCTTCTACTGCGCAGGCCATGGCTAAATAGGTCTTACCCGTGCCAGCCGGACCAATGCCAAAGACAATATCATATTTTTTAATTGCCTCGACGTATTCACGTTGGCCTTTTGTTTTTGGTCCTATATGCTTTGACCTTGATACATGCGGGGTAATTTTTAAGTCCGGCATATCCGGGATGCCATTTCCCTTCTTTTTAAAATTATTGATAAGATACAAAAGGTCCAGGCGGCCTAATTCGGTTTGGTTTGCGCGGATAGATTCTAAGAGGTATTCGATAAGCCTTGAGGCTTTTTTAATATTGGTTTGCGTGCCACCTATTTTAAGGTGTTCAGCGCGCAAATTTACTTTAACCTTAAATTCCTTCTCTATGGCTTTGATGTTCTCGTCGTGCCGGCCAAAAAGGGTCTGGATTTCCGGCTGGCTTCCGATTTTAATGATTTTGTCCACTTCGCGTATTTTTAGATTTTTTTAGGTTTTTTCGGATTTTCAACAGGGATATTGATAATTTGGCCGGGGTAAATTTTATCTGGAGCCTTTAATTTATCTTTATTCGCTTCGTAAATCTTAATCCACTTTTTGGTTGTGCCGTAAAATTTTTTGGATATCTTTTCAAGGGTGTCGCCGTTAATAACTTTATACTTTTTAAAATTTTCAGATACCGCTGCGAGTGTTTTTTGGGATTGTGCCTGAGCGCTACTTACCGAAACTGGCGGGGCCTCTTGTTCAGCCTTAGGTTTAGATTTCGCGCCTAATTTCGAAAGCACGGGTAATTCGATCTCGGTTACATAGGTAGTGCGGGTTGAGCTCCTTTCCTTACTTTCCATGGTTTGCGGTACCTGCCCAGTTAGGTAGCCTTTGTTACCAGTGGTCAAATCTTGGTCCACCCTATCCTTAAGCGCACTGTAGGTTCTGACGCTACAACCCGATGCGATAACGACAAAAATTAATCCCAGAAGCAACCAGAGAATATTTTTTTTCATCTTTTCCTCCCCTTTTTTATACCTAAGTTTAATTCCGTTAATTGTTTTTCATCTACCTCAGAAGGTGCGCAGGTGAGCGGGCAGAAGGCCTTTTGGGTTTTGGGAAAAGTTATCACTTCCCTGATGCTGGATTCTCCAGCCAAGATCGCCAGAAGCCTGTCTATCCCAAAAGCAAAACCACCGTGGGGCGGTGCGCCGTACTCAAAAGCCTCCAGGAGAAATCCGAAACGTTTATAGGCCTGTTTCTTATCTATGCCGATAATCTTAAAAATCCTTTCCTGTAATTTTTGATTGTGGATACGGATTGAGCCCGAGCCTAATTCCACACCGTTTAAAACCAAATCGTAGGAGCGCGATTTTACCTTTTCCGGTGACTTTTCCAGAATATCGATGTTCTCAACCGAGGGTGCGGTAAAAGGATGGTGCTCGCTTTCCCAGTGCTTCTCTTCTTCATTATATTTAAACAGAGGAAAATCATTAATCCAGGAAAACGCAAATTCGGTATTCAGTTCCTTTCTTAAATCCGGTTTATCTGTACCGTACTGGGATTGGGTTTGGGCATAGGTTATTTTCGGAAAAGGTACGCTGATATTTAGGCCTTTGATTTCCTTAAAGATAACCTGCATAAGCGACTCAATAATTGCGAATACATCGTCTTCGTCAGAAAAAGACATTTCCAGGTCTAACTGGGTAAATTCCGGCTGACGGTCAGCACGCAAGTCTTCATCGCGGAAACATTTAGCAATCTGGTAATACCTGTCAATGCCGGCAACCATTAAAATCTGTTTAAAGAGTTGCGGAGACTGCGGAAGAGCATAAAATTCGCCTGGGTTTAGCCTTGAAGGCACCAGGTAATCCCGCGCTCCTTCAGGCGTGGATTTAGTCAAAATCGGTGTTTCGGATTCAATAAAACCCCGGGCGTCCAAAAATGTGCGGATAATTTTATAAAGATTGTGCCTGAGGAGAAAATTGTTAAATATTTTTTTTCTTCTTAAATCAAGATAACGGTATTTAAGCCGCATCTCCTCGGTTATGTCCAGGTCATCCTCTATTTCAAAGGGGGGGGTGAGGCTGGGGTTTAAAATTTCCAAATCTTTAGCCAGGATTTCTATTTGCCCGGTAGGCAATTTGGGATTTACGTTATTATCCGGCCGTTTATTGACTAGCCCAGTTACCCTAATCACAAATTCATTGCGTAAGGATTGCGCTTTTGTATATGCAGCAGCGGATTCTTTGGGTATAAAAACAACCTGGGTGAGGCCGTAGCGGTCGCGGATATCAATAAAGATAAGTTTGCCGTGGTCTCTGCGGGTAGCCACCCATCCGCAAAGGATAACTTCTTTACCGATATCCCCGGCGCTCAATTGAGCGCAATTATGCGTCCTTAGCATCTGCTTTTAATAACATATTGAATTCACGGATTAATTCGTTGGCTTTTGTTTCTTTCTGTTCTCCTGAAACCATGTCTTTTAATATAACCGCGTCTTTTTTAAATTCATCGTCGCCAATGATTAGGACATAGCGGTAACCTCGGTCATTGGCCAGGCGCAGCGCGCCTTTTAAAGATTTTCCTGTGTAGTCTGTATCAGAGGCTATCCCTGCCTGGCGTAGCTGGGTTAAAATTTTTCGGCCTTGGCCTTTGGCTAACTCACCCAGGGTTATGGCATAAACTAATTTTTTCTTTAGGTCCTGATTGGTTTTGAGGTTAGCGGTTAATAATACCCGTTCAATGCCAAAGGCAAATCCGATTGCGCCTAAATTAGGGCCGCCTAATTGCTGGACCAGATTATCGTATCTACCTCCTGCTCCCAAGGCATCCTGAGCCCCTAAATCTTTGTGGGTAATCTCAAAAACTGTCCGGGTATAATAATCCAGTCCCCTTACCAGATGCGGCAATATCGCATATTTTATCTTCAAATCATCAAGGCCGGCTTTTAAGCGATTAAAGTGATTTTGGCAGTCTGGGCAAAGGTGATTATTTTGTATGTCCAATTTCGCAATCAGCCGACGGCAGGATTCATTTTTGCAATCAAGGATACGCAGGATATTTCTTTTGAACCTTAACTTGCATTCCTGGCAGAGGCTATGCAGTTGGCCTTTTAGACCGTTGGTTAAAACCCGGATTAATTCTTTTTTATCGCTGGCACAACCCAGACTGTTGATTTTAATCTCATAGCCATCAATTGCATAGGCCTTAAGCAGCGCATCGGCTAAAGAAATGACCTCTACGTCGATATCCGCGTCATTTGAACCAATGGCCTCAACTCCGATATGATGGAATTGGCGTAAGCGACCCTTCTGCGGCCTTTCCAGACGGAACATCGGGCCAATATAATATAATTTTTGTAAGCGCGCGGTTTTATCCAGGTTATTTTCAATGTAAGCCCTGACTATTGAGGCAGTTGCTTCAGGCCTTAAGGCATAAGTTTCGTCCTTATTTTTTATCAGAAACATCTGTTTCTGAACAATCTCGGTAAATTCTCCCAAAGAGCGGTTAAATAACTGCGCCTCTTCAATTATAGGCGGCCTTATCTCTTGATAGTTATAGGCAAAAAAAATGGCGCGGCTGGTCTCTTCTATTTTTTGCCACCGGAATGCCTCGGTTGGAAGGATATCTTTTGTCCCTGCAACTTTTCTAAACATTATTTATTTTTTAAAAAGGGAGAGAGAAATATTTTATCGTATTTTTTGTTTCATCTCCAGACCCGGCTTGAAGACAACCACTTTTCTGGGTGGGACGGGGACGATTTGGCCGGTGCGAGGATTCCTGCCGGTGCGACTCCTTCTCTGTTTTATCTTAAAAACCCCGAAATTGCGCAGTTCTATCTTTTCTCCTCTTACCAGTGCCTCGATAATAGAATCGAATGTTTTCTGTACGGCTTTTTTGACATCTATCTGCTTTAAGTTTGTGGCATCCGAGACCTTCAGGATAATATCTTTTTTTGTCATCTTTATCTCCTTGCTTTGACCAGATGAAACTAAAACTCGAACCCTAATTAATCGAGTCTCATATTGCAACTACAATATCAGCAAAAACTTACGATGTCAAGGGAAAAAGTCTTATTGCGCAGAGGCTAAAAGCTTATTTTAATAATATTTATTTAACTATTTTTATTTTGTGCTATAATTCATTTATTAATTATAAAATAAACATCCCACCTAACTAAAGGAGGAGCGCATGAAGAACCCGGCATTGATCGAAAGTATAATCGTGAATATTGAGAAGGTTATTGTGGGTAAAAGAGAAATTATTAAACTGCTTATTGCCGGTTTGTTAAGTAAAGGTCATGTTTTAATTGAGGATATTCCTGGAGTGGGTAAGACCATGCTGGTCAGAGCCCTGGCTAAATCTATCAACGCGGATTTTAAGCGCATACAGTTTACTCCTGACCTTTTGCCTTCGGATATCACGGGTGTGACTATCTACAACCAGCGCACCTCACAATTCGAATTTAGACCAGGCCCTATATTTGCCAATATCGTCCTTGCGGATGAGGTTAACCGCACCACCCCGCGTACCCAGTCAGGCCTGCTTGAGTCAATGCAGGAGGGCGCTGTTACTGTTGATGTTAAAACCTATAAATTGCCTGAGCCGTTTTTTGTCATTGCTACCCAGAACCCTATTGAATTTTACGGCACCTATCCGCTTCCTGAAGCCCAGCTGGACAGATTTATTATGCGTTTTAACATGGGTTATCTACCAGAATCCGAAGAAGTAAAGTTATTGGAAAACCGGTTGCTGCGTGACCCCATTGATGACCTTAAACCCGTGCTGAACCTGGTGGATATTTTATCTTTGATGGAGAGCATCAATCCAATTCACGTGCATAAGGATATCCTCACTTATATCGTAAAAATCATTGAAGCCACGCGTAACCATCCGGATATAAAGTTAGGTTCTAGCCCCCGCGGCTCACTTTCTTTAATGCACCTTGCCAAGACCTATGCGCTTTTGAGCAACCGCGATTATGTCACCCCTCTGGATGTGAAGAATATCGCAGTAGCGGCATTAAATCACCGCATCATACTCCACCCCAGTTCGCTGGTAAAAGGCATTAAACCCCAAGAGGTCATTAAAGAGATTATAGAGAAGGTTCCAGTTCCCGTAGAGGTGTAAATGCTTACCGAGAGGGCAAGAATAACCCTGTTTTTTTTGCTGATAAGCTTGCTCCTTGCTTTCTATACTCAAGTTGAGCTTATTTTCTTTATCTCTGGAGTCTTGGCAAGTCTCTTGTCAGTTTCGTTTGTAATCTTTAAAATCACGCAGACTACCAAAATAAACTGCAGTCGTACTTTACCCAGCGCAATATATGAAGGCCAGACCTTAAAAGTAAGGCTCTCGGCAGAAAACCAGAGTTCATTTCATAGTTTTTACATCTCTTTAATCGATAATTTTACTGCGGAATTGCCGCATAACCAACAGAAAAAACTGCTTTTTCCTTATCTGTCGAAACACGCGGTCATTGAGAATATCTATGAAGGGCATTGCGCTAAGCGCGGTGTTTATTGGATTGGCCCGATGATGGTTACCACTTCTGACCCCTTGGGTTTTTTTACTAAAAGTAAAATAGTGCATGCATCTTCGAAATTAACGGTCTATCCAAAGGTATTTAACATCGCGGAATTGGGGTCATTTAATAAAGGCGTGGTAGCACCGCGTTATGGATCACATACCACCAGAAAAAGCGGTGATTACGAAGAATTTTTTGGCATTCGCGAATATCAGCAGGAAGACGGCCTGCGTAAAATCCACTGGCCCTCTTCAGCCAAACACAACCAGCTTATGGTCAGACACTTTGAGCAGACCGGAGCGCATTCTGTAACTATAATGCTGGATTTAAAATACGGAAATAATTTAGGCACAGGCAGGGAAACCACCCTGGAATATGCGGTTAAGATAGCGGCCTCCTTGACCAAATATTTTCTGGACCAGGGGTTTCTGGTGCAGTTGCTTGCCTACGGTGAAAAACCCATAATCACTTCTTTTGGCAAAGACCCCTCTCATTTTTCGTACATCCTGGAATTACTGGCTCAAGTTGAAGCCGATAGCCCTTACAGTTTAACTGAGGCATTGGCAAAACTGCATTATTTCATCTACCCCAATTCCACGCTTACGATTATACGTCTGGATAAAGACATTGAGGCGGGTAGATCAATCGAGCAGCTAATTTATACCAAAAATATGTCGGTATTTGATATACAGCTGATCTCTTCGACTTTTGACCCAAATGTGCCTAAAACCGCCGCGTATTTCCTGGAATCCAAAGGCTCTGACGTTATTAGTTATTACGTTTCCTGCGGCGATAACTTAGAATACAGATTTATACGCAGATGAATCTGATCTTTACCTATATTGTAACTGGCTTGCTAGTGGTGCTTGGCTTATTATCTTTAGGCCAGGATTTTGTCTATACGCCGCTTTATATCTTATTTTCCTTGCTGGGATTGGCCTTGAGTTTTTGGCAGCAGAAAAAAAAGCCCATACCTTACCTAAGGCTTGCCACCAATGTCATCTTAGTTATACTGACCTTAAAAGCGCTCTTTCCCCTTTTCGTAGGAAAACCCAGACAGGATATGTTTACAGCTTTAATTACCACCTGGATATATTTTTTAATTTTATCCACATTTATAATTTATACAAAGAGAGATTATTATATTATCCAGGGACTTTCTCTGGGGCTTATCGTCTATGCCTGCTTTTATGCTACCCGCAATCCCATGCCCCTCTTAGGCTACATTGCAGCGTTTCTGGTGATTTGGATAATGGCCTTAAGGAACATAAATCTTTTTCCTGAAAGCAAAGGAGAAAAAACTATTTTATATAGTACAGGGGACATTTGGCGCGAGATAAAACTGGGCGCAATTTTATTCTTAGGCGTAGTGATTATTTCCCTGCCTTTTTATTTTTTGCTTCCCCGTTTTAACATACCGCTTTTACCGATGGATCGGCTTCTTAGGCAGCGCTACAGTGTTATTTACGCGGATTTTCCTAAGCGCGGTCTAGTAATATTCTTAAGTCGCAATCCCCGCGACGTAATGACCGAGCAGAAAGAATCCGAAGGAGAAACACCCAGCCTTGCGCAAAAAGGAGGCACGCAAGCTCAAATCGATATAACTCCGAAAGTAACCAAACCCATATTTTGGCGTTATGAGAAAGATATAGAAAAAATTAGAAAGGATATCCGGAAAAATGAACAGAACCTTGAGGGCATAGCCAAACAGCATAAGTTAGACGAGTTGAAAAAGGATATCCGGGAATACCAACAGCTCCTTGCGCAGGAAGAAAAAATAACCCAGGAGAAAGAAGAACTACAAAAGGCTCTCCAGGAAGCTAAAGAAGAGTATCTAAAAATGGCCGAAATCCAGGCTAATCCGCCGCAGGATATAGCTGGTGACCCGGAGGCTTTAAAAGAATTAGAAGACAAAACGAAAGACCTTGGTGAGCAAACGCAAAAACTCGAAAATAAACTGAAAGGGCTAGATGCTAAATTAGAGAAAATCGAAGAAGCAAAAAGCCAAATTCGCGCCTCGGTATATAAACAGGCTGCCTTAATCAACCCAGAAATACGTCAACTCTGGGATAAAAAAGAAGAAGAGGAAAATCAACTAAAGGCCTTAAACGAGCAGATAAAGAATTTACCAGCGGAACAACAACTTAAACCACCTGAAGAGCAGCCTAAGCCGCCCGAAGAAAAACCAAAGAATCAGCAAGAAATAGAAAAAATAGAACAGAAGATTCAAAAAACTGGCCAGGAACTTAAGGACCTGGCGCAACAGAATAAGCTACCCGACGTTGAAAAAAATATCCAGGAACACCAGAAGCTCCTTGCGCAGGAAGAAAAAATAAACCAGGAGAAAAAAGAACTGGAAAAGGCTCTTCAGAAAGCTAAGGAAGAGTATCTAAAGATGGCGGAGATCCAGTCTAATCCGCCGCAGGATCTGTCTGGCAATCCGGAAGCTTTAAAAGAATTAACAGACAAAATGAAAGGTGCCGAAGGCAAAATACAGAATGTAGTTGACAACCGCAAAGCAATGGATAAGCAGTTGAATAAAATAAAAGAAGCGATAAATAAAATCCGCGATTCGATATATAAACAATCTGCTCAAACCACGCAGAAGATACGCATACTCTGGGATAAAAAAGAAGAGCAACAGGAGGAATTAAAGAAGCTAAAAGAAGGAGCTCAAAAGTCTTTTGGCGAAGGTAGCGAATCAGGTCAATCTACGGAAAGCCAAGAGGCAAATGAACCGGATAAACATAAAGAATCTAAAACAAAAAAACCGGAAACCCAAAAAACAACCAGACGCATTAACATTCTGGACATTCTTCTCTACGTCCTGATTATCGGCACCATAATTTATGTAATCAGGTCTATACTGGCTTTTATTTTCCCCTATCTGAAACACAAACGCAGGATACTGCGGGCTTCCCGCAACGGTCAATATAACCTGTCGATTTCCCTGCTCTATAATTTTCTCGGAAGGGTATTATATATATTCGGATACAAATATCCGGTGGTGATGTTGCCCGAGGAGTATTTAAAAATAATCAACAGGAGATTTGCCACAATATCCAGTTACGCCCAGGACTTGACTATCATTTTTATTGAAGCCCGATACAGCATGCATCAACTTGGCCTGGACGAGGTGAAAACGGCATTTGAGGACTACCGCAATATATTGCAGGAATTAAAAAATAGCGGGGCAACCTGGCAAAGGCGTATTTTAAAGATAAGGTTTTTATTTGAACTTTAAATTACCAGGGATAACTTTTCTTCACCAAGAAGGTTTTCGATATCGCGGATGAGTTTTTCGTTGGGCTGGATGAAAAGTCCGTCGCCTACCACTACCTGTACGCGGGATTTGCTCTGATTATCCAGGTGGAGGTAAATGGGGGTTTCTCCCGGAGAGGATTTAAGCAATTCTTTTAGACTCTCGAACAAATTCTCCTTTATACCCGAAAGATTAATATTCACGCCGCTAATCAATTTATAAATCTCATCCACCGGCACCAGGTCACTTGCGATAATTTTGGGAGTGTCTTCTTTGAGACTGAGCCGGCCCTTTACCAATACCACGGTGTTGGGCTGTATATGTCGCGAAACTTTCTGGAAGGCAGCCGGGAACACTAGAATTTCTACATCGCCTTCTAAATCTTCCAATTTTAAAATGGCCATCCTCTCCTGTTTTGCGCGGGTAAGGGTTTGTTTTATCTTGGCAATCAAACCCACGATTTTAACTTCGGCATCATCATTCTGGTTGGATAGATTCGCTATAGAAGTTGATGCAAAACGTTTTAGTTGCGATGCATAGCGTGCCAGGGGATGACCGCTGATATAGAATCCCAGCATTTCTTTTTCAAAAGTTAAAAGCTGATGTTCTGGCCATTCCTTTACCTGGGGCATCTGGTTATTTACACTTGCGCTAAAACTATTTTTGGCAAAATCCTGGTCAAAGAATGACAATTGACCGCTCGCCTGCTCCTTCTGTATCCTTGAGGATTGTTCCAAAACCTGATCTAATTGAGCAGACATCTGGGCCCGAGGTTTGCCAAAAAAATCCAGTGCCCCGCATTTTATCAGACTCTCCAGCACTTTTCGGTTGACTAATCTTAAGTCTATACGCTGGCATAAATCCTCAATTGATTTGAATTTTCCCTGCTTTCGCGCCTCAAGTATGGATTCGATTGCTCCCTGCCCCACATTTTTTACTGCCAGGAGCCCAAAACGGATAGTATTTTTGTCTACGACCTTAAACAGGGCGTCGCTTTCATTAATGTCAGGTGGAAGGATTTTTAGACCCATACGATTGGCCTCATTTACATACTCAACAATCTTGTCGGTGTTGTCGCGTTCGGAAGTAAGAAGCGCAGTCATAAACTCAACCGGATAGTTTGCCTTTAAGTAAGCGGTGCGATATGAAATAACCGCATAGGCAGCGCTGTGGGATTTGTTAAAACCGTATCCGGAGAAGTGGTCGATAAAATCAAAGATCTTATTAGCTACGCCTTCACTGATATTGTTTTTTAGGCAGCCTAAGACAAAATTTCTCCTCTGGCGTTCCAGGACTTCGGGATTTTTTTTGCTGATTGCCCGGCGCAGCAAGTCTGCCTGGCTTAAAGTAAAGCCAGCTAAACTAGATACAATCTGGATAATCTGCTCCTGATAAACCATGATGCCGTAGGTTTCCTTTAATATCGGCTCCAGTTTTTTGTGGTCGTATTTTATCGGGACACGGTTGTGTTTACGCTGGATAAAATCATCAAGCATACCTGAGCCAATCGGACCCGGACGGTATAAAGCCAGAAGCGCGATTAAATCCTCAAATTTATCCGGCTGCACTTTCTTCAGAAGGTCGCGCATGCCCGAACTTTCCACCTGGAATACGCCGATAGTCTGGGCTGAATTCAGGAGTTTATAGGTATTGGGGTCATCCAAAGGAATATTTCTTATATCAACGGATTTACCCTGGGTTTTCTGGATGATTTTTAAGGTCTGGTCAATTACTGTAAGCGTGCGTAAGCCCAGGAAGTCCATTTTAAGCAGGCCGATTTTTTCTAAAACCAACATGCTGTAGCCAGTGGTTATCTGCCCATCCTGAGTTTTGAATAGAGGCATATAATTATCCAGTGGCTTATCGGCAATAACCACTCCTGCAGCATGGATAGAGGCATGCCGGTTCAGGCCTTCCAATATAAGGGCAGTATTCATAAGCCGGCTTATCTGGGGGTCATTTTTATAGAGCCGCTCTAATTCCGGCTCGCTTTTTAAGGCATCCTTCAGGGTTATACCGGGGTCAGGTGGAATCATCTTGGCAATACGGTCAACATCCGCATAACTCATACCCATGACCCTGCCTACATCCCTAACCACTGCCCGCGCCTGCATGGTTCCAAAGGTAATAATCTGCGCGACATTTTCCTGACCGTATTTTCCGGTAACATAATTAATAACTTCCGGCCTTCTTTCGTAACAAAAGTCAATATCGATATCCGGTAATCCCAGACGATCGGGATTTAAAAATCTCTCGAATAATAAACCGTATTTTAATGGATTAATATCGGTTATTCCTAATAGATAACTAACTAAACTTCCGGCAGAGCTACCTCTTCCAGGGCCTACGGGTATACTCTGGTCCTTGGCGTATTTAATAAAATCCCAGACAATAAGAAAATAACTGGTAAAACCCATATCCTTAATCGTCTTGAGTTCGTGTTCCAGACGCTCAGTAATGACTGGAGCGGGGTTAGAGAACCGCTCTTTTAAGCCTTGCTCACACAATTGACGTAAAAATTCTTCCTTGCTTATACCTTCTGGCACTTCATATTTCGGCAGGTGTATCTGTTTGAAATCCAACTCCAGATTACAGCGTCCAGCAATCTCCAGGGAATTGGTAATTGCCTCTGGATTTTGAGTAAAAAGGTCTTTCATTTCCTGGGGAGATTTGAAATAAAATTCATCGGTTTGCAAGCGCATGCGGTTAGGGTCATTTAAGGTGGTTTGGGTTTGGATACAAAGCAGCGCTTCGTGGGAACTGGCGTGCTCTTTATGCAGGTAATGCACGTCATTGGTGGCGACCAACGGGATATTCAGTTCTTTGGATATTTTAATCAGTCCTTCATTAACGGTTTTCTGCTCAGGGATAAAGTTTTGCTGAATTTCCAGGTAAAAGTTATCTTTTCCTAAGATGTGCGCATATTCATCCGCAGCTTTCAAGGCATCATTAAATCGGAGCTGCCGGATTAATTGCGGTATCTCGCCTTTTAAACAGGCAGTTAAGCCAATTAGACCTTTCTGATGTCGCTTGAGTATTTCTTTATCAATGCGTGGCCGGTAATAAAATCCTTCCAGATAGGCCTGGGAAACAAGTTTCATTAAATTCTGGTAGCCTGTTTCATCCTTTACTAAAAGAATAAAATGATATGAGGCTTCGTCAATACCCGCCTGGTTTTTTTCAAAACGGCTCACCGGGGCAACGTAAACCTCGCAGCCGATAATCGGTTTTATCCCGGCTTTCTGGGCTTCAGTATAAAATTCAATGGCACCGAACATGTTCCCATGGTCAGTAATTGCCAGTGAATCCATTTTATGATGGTTGGCTAATTCCAGGAGCTCGGGTATGCGGCAGGCACCATCCAGAAGGCTGTATTGGGTATGCAGGTGTAGATGGACAAATTCACTTCGGGGCATGCTCTTTAAAAAGTTAACAGTTAACAGTGTACAGTTAACAGCACGGTGCTGTAAACTGTAAACAGTAAACTGTAAACTGAGTTATTCCCACTCAATCGTTGCCGGAGGTTTGGAACTGATATCGTAGACCACGCGGTTTACGCCTTTAACTTCGTTAATAATACGGCTGGAGATTCGTTCCAATACCTCGTAGGGAAGCTTAGCCCAATCCGCGGTCATCCCGTCAATGCTCGTTACGCAGCGCAGAGCCACGGTATTTTCATAGGTACGCTCATCGCCCATCACCCCTACGCTTTTTACAGGAAGAAGCACAGCAAATGACTGCCAGACCCGGTCATAAAGATTGGCGCTGGTTATTTCTTCAATCACGCGGCGGTCAACCTCACGTAATAAATTAAGCCTGTCTTCGCTAATTTCACCGATGATTCTTATGGCAAGACCCGGTCCAGGAAAAGGCTGACGGTAGATTATTGAGTCAGGCAGGTTTAGTTCTTTACCGATTTGGCGCACCTCGTCCTTAAATAATTCCCTTAATGGTTCAAGTAATTTTAATTTCATCTCTGCAGGTAGGCCGCCAACATTGTGATGGCTTTTGATACGCGCACTTGGTGCTCCGATGGGAGATGTGGATTCAATGACATCCGGATACAGAGTTCCCTGTGCCAGATATTTTGCACCCTTAACCTTAGCTGCCTCCTCTTCGAAAATACGCACGAACTCCTCTCCGATTATTTTACGCTTTTGTTCAGGGTCAGTTACGCCTTGTAGCCGGGCCAGAAAACGTTTACTGCGGTCCACATAATCCAGGTTAAGGCGAAAAGTATCCCGAAATACTTTTTTGACTTGTTCTGGCTCATCTTTTCTTAATAACCCGTTATTGATAAAGATACACCTTGAGTTCTTGCCGATTGCCTTGTGGATCAACAGGGCGGTTACTGAAGAATCAACGCCTCCGCTTAGACCCAAAACCACTTTATCCTTACCCACGGTATTTTTTATGTTTTCAATGCTTTCTTTGATAAAGGATTGCATGGTCCAGCGGCCAAGACAACCCGAGACCTTAAATAAAAAGTTCGCCAGAATCTGGTTACCTTTTTCAGTGTGGGTTACTTCAGGATGGAATTGAACTGCATAAATTTTTTTCTTAGGGTTGGCGATAGCTGCAACCGGGGTGTTTAAGGTATGCGCGATAACCTGGAATCCCGGTGGTAATTTTTTTACCAGGTCACCGTGACTGGCCCAGCAGGTGAAATTTCCCGGCACGTGACTAAATAAATTCCGGTTATCGTCGATAAATAATTCTACTTTGCCATATTCACGGCCCTTGGTGTGTTTAACCCTTCCGCCGAGCATTTCGGCAATGCACTGCATGCCATAACAGATACCCAGTATCGGAATACCTAATTTAAAAATGCCTTTATCAGGATACGGGCTTTTTTTCTGGGTAACTGAGGCGGGTCCGCCGGAAAGAATCAGACCTTTGGGTGTCATAGCTAGTATCTCTTTGGCAGGGGTGTTATAGGGTATGATCTTCGAGAATACCTTATTTTCTCTGACTCTTCGGGCAATTAATTGCGTGTATTGCGAGCCAAAATCTAAAATGAGTATAGTGTGTCTGGTCACTTCCCCATCCCCACGCGTTGACCAACCTGAAAGATTTTGCCTTCGGTTTGTATGGAAGGAGCAATGATAATTTCCACATCATGCATTTCTTTGATATTTGATGCACCGAGGGAACCCATGGAGGTTTTTAAAGCACCCATTAAGTTCTGCGAGCCGTCATCAACTTTGGCTGGACCAAAAAGGATTTCTTTTAGGGCACCAGTTGTCCCTACATATATGCGCGTTCCGCGCGGCAAATTCACATGGGAAGTAGCCATTCCCCAGTGGTAACCTCTTCCTGGAGCTTCTTTGGCTCTGGCGAAACTTGAGCCGATCATCACGGCATCAGCGCCGCAGGCAAAGGCCTTGCAGATATCACCGCCGCGGTTCATTCCGCCGTCAGTAATAATGGATACGTATTTACCGGCCCTTTTATTATAATAATCCCTGGCTGCAGCAGCATCCACAGTAGCGGTGACCTGAGGAACGCCAATTCCCAGTACGCCCCGGGTAGTGCAGGCTGCTCCTGGTCCTATACCGATTAAGAGCCCAGCAGCACCTGTTTGCATAAGCTCTAAAGTTGTTGTATAGGTTACGCAGTTTCCGATGATTACCGGTATTTTTGTATTCTTGCAGAATTTGGCTAAATCCAGACTTTTATACTCTTTTGATATATGCCTTATTGTGGTTACTGTTGATTGGACCACAAAGATGTCCGCGCCGCTTGAGACAGCGATTTTGGCGTATTTTTGGGCATAAGCCGGGATACAGCTTACTACAGCAGTGCCTTTTTTTCTTTTGATCTCGGTTATTCTCTTGGAAATAAGTTTCTCTTTAACCGCAGCGGTATATACTGACTGGATTAATTCTGTGGCTTCTGCAGGAGAGGCTCGGGCGATTTTTTCTAAAACTGCGTCAGGATTTTCATAACGGGTCTGAATCCCATCAAGATTTAATACCGCAATGCCGCCCAGCCTGGACATCTCTACCGCAAAACGGACATCCACCACTCCATCCATAGCTGCAGCTAAAATGGGGATGCTCAGTTTCCTACCAGCGATCTCGCAAGTGGTATCGACTTCATTAGGGTTTATAGTTCTATCTCCCGGAACCAGGGCAACTTCATCAAAGCCATAACACCTGCGCGCCCTTCGATTTATACCTATCCACTCTGCCATTTTAAGCTCTCCTTAACTGTAAGTTATTACTTTGCAATAAGTTAAGAAATTTACCCTTTGCCTATGCGGGGGTATAGAATGATGAACGCGATTTTACAACAAGATTTGCTTATTGTCAACGATTATTTTTTATTGTGTCAAGCCAAATTAGAAATGTCGTATTGTTACCAAATTAGAAATGTCGTATTTTCTTGTTTTTAAAGAGCGCCTGCCAAAACTTCTTCTCTTGCTTCAAACCTGGGTGAGCCCGGAAGCCTAAAACGCCTCCAAGAAGCCGTTCTCGGAGGAATATAACGCTCCTTAGGTACTTGCAGCTTCTGCTCTTGCTTCTTGGGCCTAGTAGTTATCTCTTTGAATCTCAAGTTTGTATTCCGGTAACTAATATGTATCGAGCCGTTGGCTCTCTCTTCTACCGTTACCTTCTCGGCATTTAAATTATCTTCTATCTGGTAAAGCTTGCCATTATAAGCTACGGTAAAATCATTCCTTAGCACGCGGACTGTCTTTACGCAGAAAACCGCGTTAAGATTAACGCTATTTGGTACGGTCCGGTGAAGATCGGTATCATTAGCCGGTACAACGGAAAATCTCTTAGCGTATATCGGCAAATAATACTTTAAGAATTCGTTAGCCTCTTTGATTGTTTTGATGCCTTTAAGCCGCATCTCTTTTATAAGACGGTTCTGGAAGGTATTAAAGAGCCTCTCTACCCTTCCCTTGGCCTGGGGGGAATCAGCATAGATTACATCGACACCCAGCTCTTTGGCTGCTCTGGAAAATTGGCTTAAAGGCTCTGTATTGTTCAGCTCGTCTTCTATTGTCTGCTTCTTGGTTGATTTATACGTCGGATGCTTATCTAAATATATGCTCACAGGCATGCCATATTTTTCGATATAGCGCTTAAAGCTGTCCATAGCCGGAAGAGTGCCTTCGTAGGGATAAAATCTAGCGAATGGCCTGCCTGTGGCATCATCGATATAGCCCATAAGCACGCAAGCAGGGCCTCTGCCTTCAAACCAGTCGTGATGAGAGCCGTCCATTTGGATCATTTCCCCGAATGAATGTTTTCGTTCACGCCATTGCCTGTGTGGCCGCGCCTTGCGTTTTTTATACGCGATACCTGCCTCCAGAAGCCAGAGGCGCAGCGTCTCATCGTTTAGTTTTATTTTATCTATTTCAAAGAGCTTTTCTGATCCAAGAGTAGGACCAAAATCATGATATTTTTCTTTATATAATTTTAATGCCCTGCATTTTATCTTATCCGGCAACGCCTTGTTTGACGTCTTACCCCGGGCTTTATTAATTACCCCCTTATCGCCTTCAGTTCTTACTGCTCTTACTATTCTTTGAACTTGCCTTAAGCATAACCCTATAATCTCTGCTGCTTCAATCTGTGTTATGGATTTGTCCAGCGCCTTGCGGATTATGTGCAGCCTTTTTAACTCTCCTTGAGTCATTGCGATAATGTCCTTTCCTGCCATAATGTCCTCCTTCCAGAGTGGCAATTATAGCACTTTTGGAATAGGACATTTCTAAATTGGCAGAATACGACATTATCATATTGGGATTACATAAAAAATTCCTATTTTTTTTTATATCCGGATAGCGCATGTTAATAATGAGAAAGAAAATCCCGCAGATAAAACCTCCGGTTGCAACCGCCCAGGATACCCCCCCCATATATGCGCCAGGGCACCTGCGAAGAGAACATATTAGGATTTAATGACTACCTGGCGCCGGCAAGCCGGGCAGAGGATTTTGATGCGGTCAGAACGCAAAAATTCTAATTCTTCTTTTTGGCGAGGTCTTTCTTTTAAGGCAAGGTCGAGATTTTTTAAATAAAATAATATTAATGAGGCATTGGAGAAACAAAGCGGACCTATTTTTTTAGCTACCCATAATATCTGGTCGTAGGGAGCAATAATCTCGCCGCAGCAATCACACAGAATCAGTTCTTTTTCAATGGTCTGCTTAAGGTCCTCTCTTTTCTCCGTAGTTGCTAAATCGAATTCCTGCGAAAGCATTATTCCCTTTTCCGAAGGGCAATTCGCCTGGCACTGACCGCAAAATATGCAGATATCCCAGTGCACGGTCAGGGTTCTCTTATTTTTTATATCTTCTACCTCTATCGCCTGGGCTGGACAAACCTGAGCGCAGGCAGTACAGCCGATACAATCTTGTTCATAAAAATATGGCCTGCCCCGGAATCTTTCATATGGTTTATGCGGCTCATAAGGATAGCGGCTGGTATACGGACCTTTGATTAGTGCTTTTATTGCCTCTTTTAATTCCCTTAACTTAGGGTATCTCATCTATCGCTCGTCTTTCTTATCTTCGGCATACTTATCGCAGACTGATTTCTCCCAGAGTTTAACCCCGGATTTATGCGCACCTCTGGCTAAAGCATGCGCAGAAACCGGAGAAGTTAAAAGAATAAAGATTATACAAAGAATTGCTTTTATGCCTGCGGCAGTAAAGCCCTTAAATAGGAATAATCCAAAAAGTATGCCGCAAGTTCCTAAGGTAACACATTTTGTTGAAGCCTGAAGCCGGTTATATACATCTGGAAGTCTGATTAAGCCTAAGCAACCGAATAAATCAAAGACCAGGCCTATCACAATCAATATATATCCGATTGTCTCATTCATCGAAGTCCCGTCCTTCTAAATACTTCGCCAAAGCTAGGGTAGAGATAAAGCTCTGTAAAGCCCAGGCAATACCGATATCAATATACCAATCTCTACCTGTAGGAATTCCTAATATCGCACAAAAACCCAGGACCAAAATTCCTAAAATATCAATAGCTACCGCTCTGTCTGCAGGAGTGGGCCCTTTTAATATACGCCACAGACACAGCAACGCACAAAAGAAAAGAACGTAAAAACAGTGTTTTAAAATTGGCGACTGCCACTCTAATAAAGAAGGAAAAGGATTTAACCAGGCTAATAAACCTATACCAATAAAAAATACCAGCCCTAATAACCAGCGTAATCTTCTCACTCAAAAATCCTTTTTAATACTTCTTCAAAGGTTTTCACAATGATCTCAGAGGCTTTTTGTATATCTTTATCTTTCACATCAATCCAGTGTATGTATAAGAAACCATTTTCTTGGTCTATATCCACGGTCATTGTGCCGGGGGTAAGGGTAATAGAATTGGCTAAGAAGGTCAAACCCGTATCTGATTTTAAACTCGTCTTTACCTTAACAATACCTGGGTTAATCGGTAAATCCGGATGGGCCACCCGATAAGCAACATCAAGGTTGGCTTTAATGCATTCCCAGATAAATAGAGGGATATAGTAAAGAAACCAGAGATAACGGTTGATATGCTTAAATTTATGCGGACGTTTTACAAATAAATCGCCGGTGATAAAGGAAACAAAGCCACAAACGAAAATACCGACAATCAAATGTTGGTAATCCGGTGGCCAACTTAAAAATGCCCAGATTAGATATGCAATTATAAATAAAATAATTTGGCTTTTTCTCATCTTATTGCACCAAAAACCGCATCTTTATAACCTTTACCTAATAATAAAACATTAACCGCATTTTGAAGAAAAGGTCTAAATATCGGAATAAGCAAAAACCCCGCAATAACGCAAATAATTGCCAAAATTATCATCGATAAACTCATTGCTAAGGGAACTTCTTTTACCTTGAGCCTTGTCTCATTGAGTTTCCCAAAAAATGTATGACTTTGGAATTTCAAATAATAAGCCAAAGTAACAATGCTTACCAATATGGCAACCCCAGCAGATAAAAAATATCCGGCTTGAATTGCGGCGATAATGATAATCAATTTACTCCAGAACCCACCAAAAGGAGGAATCCCCGATATGCTCATCGAACCCAAAAGCCCGGTATATCCAGTAACAGGTAGCTGGCTATTTAGTCCACCTAATTTCTTTAAATCGCGTGTGCCTGTGGAATATTCAATGGCCCCAGAATTTAAAAAGAGTAGGGATTTAAAAACAGCGTGATTAAACAGGTGAAACAGTCCACCCAAAATAGCTAGGGGGCTACCAATGCCGAAAGCAAATATAATATAACCTATTTGGCTAATACTAGAATAGGCAAACATTCTTTTTATATCCTGTTGGGCTATGGCTAAGAATGCACCCACAACCATTGATATTATGCTTAAGATTATCAAAGCAAAAGATATAGCGCTTGAAACACCTAAAATATTAAAGAAGACCCGGCAAAGCGCATAGACACCCAATACTTTAATAAACACTCCGGAAAGCATTGCTGATATAGGTGCAGGCGCTGATGGATGGGCATCAGGAAGCCAGGCATGAAAAGGCACCAGTGCTGCCTTTAAGCCAAAACCCGCCAAAAACAGTATAGCCACCAAATTAATGAGCATACCTCTTCCTTTTTGGGATAAGACTAAAGAAATATCCGCCATATTTAAAGTAGAGGTATAACTATAGAGAAGGGCGATTGCCAAAAGTATAAAACTTGAAGCCACTGAACCCATAACCGCGTATTTAAAAGATGCCTCTAATTCTTCAGCTTCGGTACCGAAAGCTACCAACGCATAACTGGCAATTGAGGCAATTTCCAAAAATACGAATAGATTGAATAAATCGCCGGTAACGATTATCCCATTCATTCCTGCTAATAAAAGCATAAATAAGGTATAGAATCTATATTTATCTGTGTATCTTTCCATATAACTTATCGAATATATCGCTACCAGGAAACTGACTAAATTTACGGTAACCAACATAAAACTGGTCAGTCCATCTAAAACCATACAAATGCCTATGGGTGGTACCCAATTACCCATTTTGTAGACAAGAATTTTATGCGCATTAGCTAATTGAACGGAATTCAATGAAAGGATTAATAAACTCAGTGTACCCAGATTAGCTATGATATCACCAAAATTTTTTATCTTTTTCCCCAGAAGCGAAATCAGGAATGCTGCGCTTAAAGGGATAATGACGAAAAAAGGCAGAATCTTCATCCTCTTAATCTCCGGATCTTGGTGATATCAAAAGTGCCGTATTTCTCATAAATTCTTATGGCAATAGCAACGAGTAGCGCCGTAACTGCCAATCCAATAACAATTGAAGTCAAAACCAATGCCTGGGGTATGGGATCAACCATATTAGAGATTACCTGGTCTTTTGCCAATATCGGAGCCCGGCCGTGCGTGCGATAACCCACCAGGACAAAGAACAGGTTTATGGCATACTCGATAATCCCCAAGCCAATAATGATCTTAATGATATTTCTTTTTCTTAATACGCAGTAAAGTCCGATGCAGAACAGGATCAAACATAAAATATAAACACTCATTATTTGTCTCCTGATTTATTAAATAATATTAAAACCGCAAAAATAGCAAATAGGCCTGCTCCCACCTTAAGAGAGATGGCAATATTGCATAACGGGATAATACCTGCGCTAAATAACTCAAAAGGCTTACCCTTTTGTATGAAAAAATTAAGGAAAAAATATCCGCCTATAAAGCCTAACACAGCAATAGATAAGAACATTATTGCTCCCAAGCTCTCAAAAATTGAAGCCCAGGATTCGCTTAACTTCCTTAAGGCAACTTCTTTGCCGAAAGCAAGCATAAGATGGATGAAAGAAAGCGCAATAATTACTCCGCCTGCAAATCCACCGCCAGGGCTAAGATGGCCGTGTAAAACAATATAGATACCATAAAGTAATATTAGGCCTACTGTAAGGCGGGTAATAGTCTTAACGATTAAAGTCATTCCGACTTCTTTATTTTTCATTTGATTCTACCTACTTTTCGCATCACTGCCAAAACTCCCATTACGGCAGTAAAAAGAATGGTGGCTTCGCCTAAAGTATCATAACCCCTGAAGTCCAAAATTATTGAAGCAACAATATTGGTTGCGCCAGTTTTTTCTAGGCCTCTTTCAATATACTCCTTAGCCACTCTCATAATGGGTGCACCAAAATTCGGCAATTCTTTTAAGGCAAAATAGGCGAAGGCTAAAAAGATGGCGATGAATAATACCGTAGAAGTGGTATTAAAGAACCAACGTCCATCCTTGATTAATAGCAGGTCTTTTTTAATAGTGGCGCGGATAAGTATTATAAGACATAGGATTTCCACCACTAACTGGGTTATGGCTAAATCCGGTGCCTTTAATATCAGAAAGGCCATGGACAGACCCAAACCCACTGCACCCACTGCTATTACGCTTGAGAGCAGGTCCTCAACTTCAACTGCTACAATAGCAGCTAAAACCATAAATGATAAGAGTAAATGTAGTTCCATTATCTAAAAAGAATGATATAAAATAATCCGATCATCCCCAATAAAGACCAAACCATATAAGTGGGCAGAATCCCATTATGTAAATATTGAAGTGGCCTTGAGATAGAAAATATAAATTTTTTCCCTTGTTCATAGATGTCAAAAAATCCCGCTTCAGCCCTTTTATAAATGGAACGCAATAATCCTAGCTCCTTTACGGTATTATAAAATTCTGTACCCGTAACCCGGGTTTCTTGCAAATCCTCTAATTCACCGCCTACAAATGCACTATCCTGACGCAGGCTCAGGTGTAATCCTTTTAATCTGAATACCAGTAATCCTAAAACTAAACCAATAATAACTAACAAGGTCGCTAATCCCGCATACCAGGTTCCGATAAAAGTTACTCCGGCTACCGCCGGAAGAATAAAATATTTAAGTGGAATTTGATTAGCGAATAATCCGAATATCACACAGATACCTGCTAATATAACGCAAGGAAACCACATTGTCCAGGGCACTTCACCTGATTGTTTTATCTTTTGATTGTCTATCTGTTGACCCAAGAAAGTAGCGTGAATTAATTTCATAAAACTGGCTAGAGTAAGACCTGAGCCAAACATCGCCGCTAGCAAACATAAGGTGCTTGTAATTCGTAACCCATAACCCATGCCTTGTAATTGAGTAATTAGCCCCTGGTAGACCATCCATTTAGAGACAAAACCATTAAAAGGCGGCACCCCAGATATAGAAAGGCTAGCGATAAGTGTTGATATATAGGTAAAAGGCATAACTTTTGACAGGCCGCCGAGTTTGTCCAAGTCAGTTGTACCTATTTTATATTCTACATTACCAGAGGCAAGGAATAGAGCCTGTTTATATATAGAATTATTTAGCATATGGAATATTCCACCGGCAATGCCAATAGGATTTCCTGTACCAATACCTAAAACCATATAACCTACTTGCGAAACCGCATGATACCCCAGGAGTCTCTTCATATTATGCTGAACTAGGGCCATCATTACTGCTGCCAGTATCGTAAAAGCACCTACAATCATAAGCAGCATATTCATAGCCGGATTCAACACAAACAAATCCAGAGAAATCCGGGATAATAAATAAATACCTAATAATTTATCTAGTGATGCAGGCAGATATGCCACCACCGGCACTGGCGCGCTTTCAGCGCAATCGGGAATCCAGGAATGAAAAGGCATTGCCCCGGCCTTGGCAAAACAGGCAATGGCAATGCTTAGATACGCAATGATAGCTAACAACCCAGAGCCCAGGTTAATATTTATCTTGTCCATCTGGAAAGTGCCGGTAAGATAATAAATTATGCCTATGCCAAGTAGCATAAGCGCATCCGAGCCGCCGACAATGATAAATGTTTTTTTGGCTGCGGCATCTGCATGGACCTGGCCCATATTAATCAGAAGGTAGAGAGTCAGCCCCAGAAATCCCCAAAATACAAGAAGCAAAATAAGGTTATTCGCAAGAACGGCTCCGACAGAGGCAAGCGCGGTCAAAATAATATAGGTATAATATTGAAAGTATTGTTTCTTTATAAACCGGAAAGAATATATCAGGGTCAAAATAGAGAATAAACCTATTGCCAAAACTACAAACCCGCTTAAGTGGTCTAATTTAAACAGGGGGCTAGAAAAAATATTATTCATCATTTTATTTTCAGCAAATTACTGGCTATTTTTCCCGCATGGTGATAAACCGCGGCGGTAAAATCCAGCATATTTAAAAACATATTGCAGGCCATGGGGCTGCAAACACCATTTATGAGTCTTTGGTTATGCCGCAAGCGATATTCATCAACAAGGCTATCAATGCTTTCCTTGCTTTTTAATACCTCTTTTGCTAAGCCGGGCTTATCTTTTTCCAATGCGCAAACTATTTCCTCAAGAGCATCTTCGGTTTTCCGATATAAGTCCGTATAATCTTCTACAGCATCTTTGCTAAAGAGGAGTTTCTCATCTATTTTTGTCTGGACCCTCTCCAATATATCTTTACAGTAATCGCCGATAAGTTCCAGGTCACCTACGATATCGGCGTACACGATGGCCCTGGCTTTTTTTGACTTTTCAGAAGATGTCCGGCTTAAATTTATTAGGTCTGCGGTTATTTCCTTTTCGAAGTTATTGACTTTATTTTCATCATCCAGTATACCCTGAATCAAATCCCGGTCGTGCTCCATAAAGGATTGATAGGTAGTCTTCCACATCCTTAAAGCAAGTTTCGACATATCAGCAGTCTTTGTCTTTATTTCATTTAGTTCTGCCATCTTTTAACTCTTCTTTTAGTTTATTGGTTTTTTCCTGCGAGAGTTTTATCAGATCCCAACCGTTCATGACCTTTCGGTTGTCCTGCTTATTAAGCACAATCACCCTCTCGGTGCAGCAATAGCAAGGATCAACCGCAGCCAGAGTAATGGTGGCGTCAGAAATAGTTCCTCCGACAGCCGCAACTTTGTTGGAAGCCACATTCATAAAGCTGGGTGCGCGGATTTTATGCCTCACCGGTCGGTTAGTGCCGTCGGTTTTTATATAATGGAAACATTCGCCGCGCGGCGCTTCCACCCTGCCGATACCTTCTCCTGCAGGCACGTCTTTAATATCAGCATCAATAGGACCTTTTGGCATTCTATCCAGGCACTGCCTGATTATGCGCACTGATTCATATAACTCTAGTATACGCACCTTGGTTTTGGCAAATATATCTCCGTCTTTTTCTATAATCACTTTCCAGTCCAGTCGATTACAGACACCATAGGGCTCGTCTTTTCTGATATCGATATTTAATCCCGAGGCTCTAGCAGTAGGTCCTAAAACGCACCAGTCAATTGCTTGTTCCTTGGTTAAAACCCCCACATTTTTTAATCTGGCCTGGATAACCGGGTCATCCATTACTGCACCGTGAAACATATCTATAGCCGGCACCAGTTCATCCAGCGTCTTTTTCAGTATTGGGACATCCTCTTCCCCGATATCTCTCCTTACTCCGCCGACCTTAAACATGGCGTAATTATTGCGGTTACCGGTAATCATCTCGAACATATCCAGGACCGGCTCGCGGTATTTCCAGGCCCACATCCAGACAGTATTGTAACCGATAAAGTGCCCGGCCAATCCCAGCCATAAAAGATGACTGTGGATTCTCTGCAGTTCATCAACAATTGTGCGTATGTATAGGGCCCTTTCCGGAACCACATTTACCTCCTGACCTAAGATATCTTCGACTGCCAGGACATAGGCATAGGGGTGGCTTGATGAACAAATTCCGCAAATGCGTTCAACCAAAAAAGCCACCTGGTCAAAGTGTTTTGACTCTGCGAGTTTTTCAATACCGCGGTGGTTATAGCCGATGATAATATCAATGTCTACGACTTTCTCTCCCTCGACATAAAGGCGGAAAAATTCCGGCTCATCCTGCAAAGGATGATAGGGGCCTATGGGTACAATAACTTTATGACTCATGGTCTTGTCTCAATGGATACTGGCCTTGCGGCCAATCCTCAGCTAAAAGTAATCTTTTTAAATTCGGATGCCCTCTAAAATTAATCCCCAGCATCTCCCACATTTCTCGCTCAATCCATTCGGCTGCGGGAAATAGCGGCGTAATTGACTCTACCTGGGGGTGTTCTTTATCCTCGAGTCTAATCCGCACAGAATAAATCACGCCAGTTGAGTCATCGCTAAAGTGATAGAGAATCTCAAAGCCAGTTGGGGTCTGCATGCCTGAAGCAATAACAAAACGCAGGCCCAATTCTCTAAAGAGGAATTTTACAGTCTGAAAAATTTCTTCTTTAGCTACGCTAAAATAAATTCTTTTTGCGGACTTCTCTTCCCAGGCAATAATCTTTTTATCCAGCCTCTCCTTAATCTTATCTCTCATATCCATGACTATTTCTTCTGCCTCACTTTATTAACCAATTTCACAATCCCGTCAATTATGGCTTCGGGTTTTGGCGGGCAACCGGGTATATAGACATCTACCGGCAAAATCTTATCTAAGGGCTCGGGCGCATTATAACCGAACCTGAACATATGCTGGGATAACGCACACTGCCCAATTGCAACCACAACGCAGGGCTTAGGTGCTTGCTCATAGATTTTCTTCACCCGAGGTAGCGCCTTCCTGTTTATGATACCTGTAACTAAAAGCGCATCCGCATGCCTTACCGAACCAACCAGCTGAATGCCGAATCTTTCTACGTCGAATCTGGGAGTAAGACAATCGAATATCTCGATATCGCAGTTGTTGCAGGAACCCGCGCTTACATGAAAAACCCAGATAGACTTGGTTAAAGCTTTTAATCTAAAATCCATTTTATAATCCTTTCACTGCCAAGAATAAAGCGACTAGAGCCATTGCCGTAACCGGTCCCCAGAAGAATTTCAGAGCTTGATCGATGCGTAAGCGCGGATTGGTATTTTTAATCAGTATAATTATAACTAATATCATAACAAATTTTAAAATCAAAAATAGAGGGCTTAAGTCCTTACCTAAAAATAGGACTATCAGAAATAATATGGTTACTGTAATAAGAATGGCCTTGGTCAACTTAAATACTGCAAGAGGTAAACCTGAATATTCAATCATGGTCCCAGCCATTATCTCCTGGTCTGCTTCAGCAATGTCAAAAGGAACAAAACCCAATTTTGCCTGTATGCATAGTAGGGCTACAATAAATGCGATTGCACCGGATAAAGAAAAAATGGATGAACCGTAACTGGATTGATGATTAAGAATATCCTCCAATTTAATTCCCCCGTTTGCTTTAACTATAATCGTGATTATCGCTAATATAAAAGGCAATTCATAACCTAAAAGTAATTTTATCTCCCGGGATGCACCCACTGATGCCAGGGGGTTAGCTGAGCTAGAAGCTCCGATAATAAGAGCGATGGCCGGAATAGCCAAAAGATAAATTACCACGATAAGGTCGCCGATAAAACCCGGGGTTGGAAAAAAAATCGCCTCTCCCAAAATAGCCGAGGCTAAAATTAAAGCTAAAAGTCCCAGGTAAGGCGATAATAAAAAAGTGAGCCTGGCTCCTTCAGGGACAATGGTTTCTTTGCCTAAAAGTTTTATAATATCAGTAAAATTCTGGTGCCAAGGCGGACCGACGCGCCATTGTATTCTGGCGGTGACCTTTCGGTCAAACCAGCCGGCTAATAAACCGATAACTGCGCTGAATAAAAAACCCGGGAATATTAAATAACTAAATAATAATTTCATTTTTTCTTGATAGGAGTGAGCTCTCTAAACCACTTTCTAGTATGTACTGCCAGATGTTCACCCACAAAATAGATATTCTCTTCGGGATTCTCTTCTACTTCTTTAATCTCTACAGCTTTTTCCGGACAACTGGTTATACATTTGGGGAGTTTTCCGGATAGGCCCACGCAGTAATCGCATTTGGAATCTAAGTAAGGGATGAAGTCCTGAAAGATTATCCCAAAAGGACAGGCAATGCTACAGGCCTTACAGCTGGTGCAGCGCATCTTGTAACGTTTTAGGTGGCCGTCGCTGGAGCGCTCAAGAGCGTTATGATAACAGGAATCCACGCAAGGTGCCTCTTCGCAGTGACGGCATATTGTAGCAAAGGTGGCGTATTCACGCAGAGAACTTATCCCGTTATTCTGCGGATGATAAAAATAACTGCAACAGGCTTTACATACTTCGCATTTATCACAGATATCCAAGTCAATAAATAAGCGCTTCACGGAATTACTCCCATATCTCCGGTATGTCTTTTAACTCTTCGTAGGTAAATACCGGGCCGTCCTTGCAGGTATAGTATTTCCCCATGCGGCAATGCCCGCATTTGCCCAGGCCGCAGGACATATTTTTTTCCATAGATAAATATATGTCTTTAGGGCTAAAGCCCAAATCCAATAGTTTAAGGTTGACAAATTTCATCATTATAGGCGGACCGCAGACTATTGCCATTGCCTTTTTAAAATCTAAAGGCAAATCCTTTAATATCGTGGTTACCAAGCCAACATGCCCCTTCCAGCTGGAATCGCCCACATCAACTGTAACCATAACGTCAACTTTTTTGATTTTTGACCACTGCGGTATTAAGTCTTTATACACTATGTCATGACGAGTGCGTGCGCCATAACGCAATATCACTTTATTATACCTGTTGATATTTGTAAACAAACTAAAGAGTAGCGAGCGCAGCGGCGCCAGACCCACGCCTCCGCCCACAATCAAAATGTCTCTGCCTTCGAATTTTTCCAAAGGATAACCCCGGCCATAGGGTCCGCGTATACCCACAGCTGTATTTTTAGAGGTATTGTGCAGGGCTTGCGTAACCCTGCCCGCGTTCATAACGGTCACATCCATTTTATCATTCACATTAGGGTCAGATGAAGGGGTGAATGGTGCCTCACCCACCCCAGGCAAGGTTAATTCGATAAACTGGCCAGTGCGAAATGAAAATTCTAACTTTGGCTTAAGCACAAAGGTCTTAATCGTAGGGGTCTCAACAATTATATCTTCGATTCTGGCCTCTTGCGGGTTATATATATTATTCATTTTCAATGAGCAGACGACTTACGGAAGCTTTAGCGACGTAAGTCGTAGACCATAAGTCGTCTGCGAATTGATCCTTGCCAATTTCCATTTGCAGATACTTGAGAAATCGGCAAGGATAAATTTAGCCACAAACTTACGTTCACTTCGTTCCGTAAGTTTGGGCTTCATTTAGTTTTTTGGCTAAATCTTTAAGTACCTCTCTTAAGTCAATCTTTCCAGGACAAACTTCAATACATCTGCCGCATCCGCAGCAGGCAGGCATTCCTAAATTATCCACAAAAAAGTCAAATTTTTTGGTGAACCTGAATCTTAATCTCTGCGTCCTGTTTTTTAGAGGGTTGGCTCCGCCAGCAACCCGGGCATAGTTGGCGTACTGGCAGGAATCCCAAAGTCTTAACCGTGCATTTTGCTGGCTTTCCTTAGTATCGGCCAGCAAAAAACAGTGGCAGGTATCACAGATAAAATTACATCCTCCGCATTCAACGCAGGTGAGCATAAAATTCTGCCAGGTATCCAGATTGTATCCTTCTTTCATCAGTCTTTGCACGATATTTTTAGAAACCAGGTTCTGGGGAAAAAGGTGTTTCTTCAGCCGGCTAACAATATTCTCCCTTTTAGTCCTGCGGCTAGAAATTTGGGTATCCCTGGCATTAACAAAATACTCCTGATATTGCTGGATAAGCTCTTCTCCTTTTTTCGAACCCACCTCGACCAGATATCCTTCATTTAACGGCGAAAGGTTTAAATCAAAACCTTCGGTAGGATAAGGCAGAATTTCCCAAGCCAGGCAATGGCAAACGGATTTAAAATCAGTGCAATCGCTGGAAATAAAAAGGGTATTTTCTCTTCTTAATCGGTACAGCGAATCAACCTCTACTCCCTCCAAAAAGACAAAATCCTGGACTTTATGGCCAGCCAGGTCACAGCTTTTGACGCCGAAAACAATGGTCTTTTCTTCCACAATGAAATTTTGGTCAGAACCGAAGTATCCAGCTACTTTTTCGAGAGAATGGGTAAAAAAGCTCTTCAGCGGCTCAACTGCACGGTAAGGATTGAATATGAGTGGGCTTTCTGTATCGCAAGCTTTTGCGTAAGAATAATCAGTTCCTTTGGTAAAATTAGCTTCTTTGACTACCGGCACAAATACATTAAATCCCTTTTTAAGCTGGTTGGCAAAATCATTTAATTTATGCGTTTCTACGTAATATATCTTATACATGTTTCTATTTAGTTTTTTAGGGAGAGGGTTTCTCTGGCGGGATTCTTCTATTTGTGAAAATTATCACAAATAAGCCCTAAAAAAATAAAAATTGTTTAACTAAGATACTATATTTAACCCCCATTGTCAATCAAAAATTAGGCGGTTTTAAAAAGCCTGGCTTTAACCAAATCGCTTACTGTTTTTGCATCTGCCCCAGAGCCGATCTTAACCATAACCTCTTTCATCACCTTGCTCATATCTTTCGGGCCTTGCGCAGCCGTGGCTAAGATAATCTCCTCAATTATCTTTTTGATTTCCTCTTGCGAAAGTTGTGCCGGCAGATACGATTTTAATATTCCGAGCTCTCGCTTTTCTTTCTCAACCAGGTCGGCACGTCCGCCTTTTTCGAATTGTTCGATAGAATCCCGGTGCTGTTTTATCTGTTTCCTTATCACTGCAATAATGCCGTTATCGTCCAGTTTATCTTTTTTCTCTTTAATTGCCGCATTGACCATCTCAGCCCGCAAGGAACTTAAGAGCGTACTTTTTAGCGTGTCCCTAGCCTTCATTGCTTCTTGGTATTCTTTTAAGATTTTATCTTCCAGCATAATCTTCTCCTTGGCCGTCAAGCAGGGACGGTTCTCAAGCTGAACTAAAACTGTCCCTTTTTAGGGGACAGTTTTGCTTTGTGTTAAGAACCGTCCCCGGTTTTTTTAAAATAAAACGAATTTTTTAAAATCGGCTAAGCGCTTTTCTAAATGCTTTATTTTAAGACGGCTGGTTTTATCCAAGCCGAAGTCTTCGACATTAAATGACGCTGCGATAGTCCCGTAAACAACCGCCTTTTTAAGGCTGGAGGGGTCTATACGTTTTACCCTGGTCAGGTAACCCATAAATCCGCCGGCAAAAGTATCGCCTGCACCAGTGGGGTCGATTACTTTATCCGTGGGGTAGGCTGGCAAAGAAAATAAGAATTTATCACTGTAGAGGATTACCCCGTGTTCTCCCTTTTTGATGAGAATCATCGGGGGGCCGAAAGAACGCAGGCGTTGAGCAGCCTTAATAAGGTTAGACTCTTGCGATAAATCCCGGGCTTCCTGTTCATTAGCCACATAAATATTGACCTTTTTTAAGAGCCGTATCAAAGCCTGACGCTTATGTTTTATCCAGTAATTCATACTATCCAGACCTACTAAATGCGGGGAACGCATATGGCTCAGAAGGTGGCTCTGGATATCCGGATCCACGTTAGCTAGGAATATGTGCTTTATCTTCCTTTGCTCATTGGAAACTGTGGGTTTAAAAGCTGACAATACGCCCAGCTCCGTGCTAAGTGTTAAGGCGGTATTTAAATCTCCCTGGTATTGACCTTTCCATTTAAAGGTTTTTCCTTCAGTCCTAATCAGCGAGGTTAAGATTATCCCTTTTTTATGCAGGAAGTCGATGTATTTTTGCGGAAAATCCTTCCCCACTATCGCCACCAGGTTTACATTGGTAAATAGCCGGGCTGACATGGCAAAATGTACGGCTGAGCCGCCGAGCATATATTCCCTTTTGCCAAAAGGAGTTTTTACGCTATCCAGTGCCACAGTGCCTAAAACAATTATGCTCATCGTATAAATAAAAGGGTAAGTATAGCGACCAAAATACAGTAATAACCGAAATAATGTAACTTGGCTTTATCCATAAATATCTTTAAAATCTTAAGCGCAAGGATTCCGGTTACGAAACTGAATATAAAACCGCTAAGAAGGTTCTGCCAATTTGCTGCGGAGATAATCTTAATATCCTTGGCTTCGAATACAGCTGCGCCCAAAATTACGGGGATGGCAATGATAAAGGCAAAACTAAAACTGGTATCTCTATGCACCCTCCGGAATAAAAGTGTGGAGATAGTTATCCCTGAGCGCGAAATACCCGGTATAATAGCCAACCCTTGCGTAAAACCCAAAATAATAGCGTCTTTAAAGTTGAGGTTATTTCTTTTATGTCCGGTTATAAAATTTCGAGTCAAAATGAGGATTATCCCGGTAACGATTAAGGCGAACGCTACGAGATGGAGAGATTCAAATAGGCTCTCAAAAAATTTTTTCCCCGATACACCGATTGCCACTGTAATCAGGGTTGTAATTATCGCAAGTGATAATACTTTTAGATTACGCAGCATCGCTAAAATTTCTTTAAAAAAGAAGATGACTAATGCCAGGGCTGTGCCTAAATGCAAAATTACCGAAATAACTACTTCTGCCCCGTGCATATCCAGAATGTGCTGTATGATTACCAAATGCGCAGAGCTACTTACTGGTAAAAATTCGGTTAAACCTTGGATAATCCCTAATATTATATATTTAAGCACGGATCGTGGTCAAAAATGCGCTTCATTCAGGATGCCTGTTTAAAAAAACTTCCAGATCTTTGGGGATTTTAGCTTCAATATTGATATTTTCATGAGTCAGAGGATGCCTGAATTTCAGGGATTTGGCATGCAGGCAAAGTCTTTTTGCCTTTAATTCAAAATCGCGCCTAAAGGCATATTTTGTCTCACCCACAATAGGATAACCGATGCTCTTAAAGTGTATCCTTATCTGATTAGTACGACCAGTAAGAGGAATTGCTTCTACAATAGCAAAACCCTTCCTTTTTGCAATAGTTTTATATTGGGTTAGAGCGGGTTGACCGGCGATGGGATTTTTAATCTGGCCCTTGCTAAAGGTGGGACTACCCTGGATAAAAGCAATGTATGTTTTTTCCACTTTTCTTTGCTTAAAAAGTTCCATCATTTTTCTCTGGATGGATTTTCCTTTGGCGTAAATAATTAACCCCGAGGTCTCCCTGTCCAGGCGATGACAGGGGTGTAAGCGATAAGATAAACCTTTCTCTTTTGCGTCATCATTAAGAATGCTCGTTAAAGTGCGTCTTTCATTTTTAGGGGTAGGTATGGAGAGCAATCCCGGTGGTTTATCTACAACCAAAAGCCAGTCATCCTCAAAGACAATCGGAATATTCATTTAGATTATCTCAAGCATCCTATCGATTGCCTTTTTTGCGCGCCTGCGAATATCATCAGGGACCCTGATTTCTTCCTTGAGTTCCTCTAATGCCCAGATGATTTTTTCCTGGGTCGTGCGTTTCATATTCGGGCAAACCGCAGCTTCGGATGCAGGATAGAATTCTTTGTCAGGATTATCTTTCTTGAGACGATATATAAGTCCGACTTCCGTACCTACGATTATTTCTTTAGCCGTTGTCTCTTTAGCAAATTTACACATCTTACTTGTCGAGAGCACCGCATCCGCTAAAGCCACCACCGCCGGTAAACATTCTGGATGCACCATAACTTTGGCCTGAGGATGAAATCTTTTTTCCCTTTTTATATCCTGCGGTAGTATTTTTATATGGGTAGGGCAGAACCCGTTCCAAGAGATGAGTTTTCTTGAGGTCTGTTTGGAAACAAAATCTGCCAGATATTTATCCGGGACAAAAATGATTTCTTTCTTATCTTTCAAGGTATTCACCACAGCCACGGCATTGGTTGATGTGCAGCAGATATCCAACTCTGCCTTAACTGCCGCAGATGTATTAACATAACCAACCACACAAGCTCCCGGATGTTTTTCTTTCAATTTCTTAAGCTCAGACGCAGTGATCATATTAGCCATGGGGCAGCCCGCATTCACATCAGGCATAATCACCAATTTATCCGGGCAAAGGATAGAGGCAGTTTCAGCCATAAAATGCACGCCGCAGAAAACAATCACCTTGACGCTAGTTTTGGCAGCCATGCGGCTTAACTCCAGAGAATCACCGTGAAAATCTGCCACGTCCTGAACTTCGGGAAGCTGGTAATTGTGCGCCAGGATAATTGCCTGGCGCTTTTTTTTAAGTTGCCTAATCTTGCCTTCTAAATCCCTTAATCCAGTTTTTATCATATCAACTTAACACCTTGTCAATAATTCCACCCCCCACAACTTTATCTTTATCGTAAAAGACCGCGGATTGACCGGGGGTAATCGCAAACTGCGGCTTTATAAAGTGCACTCTTAGTTTATCATTACAGGGCATTATTGCTGCCTCGGCTTCTTGGTGATTATAGCGTATCTTAACCTTAAGAGCAACTTTCTTTTTGATAGGTCTTGATATAAAATGAGTCTGTTTAACCAAAAAATCACGCGCCAGGGTCTCTTCTTTTTTACCCACAGTAATAGCGTTATTTTTGGGATCTATCTTTATTATGTATAAAGGATAGCCTGCGGCAATGCCTAAGCCCTGACGCTGCCCGATAGTATAAAAGGCAATACCCTTATGTTCGCCTAAAACGCGGCCTTCTCTGTCCAGTATCGGTCCAGGTTTGATCTCTCTATTAACCCACTTTTTAATCTTAGGGGCGCCGTCTTTAAGAAACTTCCGATAATCCGTATCCGGCAAAAAACATATCTCCTGGCTTTCTAATTTATCCGCTACGGCTAAATCGAATTCCCGGGCCTTTTGCCTCGTCTCGTCTTTGGTATACTCACCAAGCGGAAAAAGTAAATGCTTCAGCTGCACTTGGCTCAACCGGTATAAAAAATAAGACTGGTCTTTATGCTGGTCCCTGGCTTTATGCAACTGGTATCCGGATTTCCTTTTTTTGATGCGGCTGTAATGGCCGGTGGCAAGGAAGGCCGCCCCCAAAGAAAAGGCTTTTTTTAATAAGGTACCGAACTTGATATACTGGTTGCAGCGTATACAGGGATTGGGAGTCCTGCCTCTGAGGTATTCCAAGCAGAAATCTTTAATCACATATTCATCGAGATACTTTTGCATATTCAGGACATAGTGCCTTATGCCCAACTTATGCGCTATCCTGCGGGCATCATCAATGCCGGAAAGGCCGCAACAATTCGGATGCCGGGAAGATGAATCCGCCAGGTTAAAGCACATGGTAATACCGATGACTTCCCAGCCCTGGGCCTTTAACAAGGCCGCAGCCACTGATGAATCCACGCCGCCGCTCATTGCTACTACCACTATGCGCTTGCCCATCCTTCTAAACCTTTTAAAAACTGTAATCCTGCATAACCATAGTATAACCTAAAGCGCCTAAACCTTTTATCTTAACCGGAATCCGGCGATTGTCTGCGCTAATCCAGATCTCAAATTTATTGGGAAAACTTTCAAAATGATAACAGTTAAACTCTCCTGCAGGCACCCGTATCCTTTCTATCGAGACCAACCTTATCAAGAACTGTTGGGTAGGTAGTTGAGCCATTAAAGTCCAACCGATATCTAGCTTCGCTATACGCCTTACATAAAAAGGTAGGAGAATGGCATTGTGGATAGAGCTATTCTTTTTGATAGTAGACTGCTCTTTATTCCTGCCTTTGACCTTAGTTATGGTCAGGATAAATTTTGACTGATCATAGTTCTCCGTAATCTTTTCCTGGAATGGCCAATTATTGATATGCCGCTCTATTTTAATAGGTAGAAAATTGGTGGGGTCGCTGTAAATTATTTCCAAATCCTGAAAATTTACTAGATGCGTGTCAAAAGTAATGCGATTCGCCACCCGGCCCTCTAACTGGAGCCTTTCTACGTGGTGAAAAACTGCCTTACCCAAATAAATTTTACCCAACCTAACATTATAGGTTATCTTCTCGCCGATACGGCTAAATTCCGGATCCTCTTGCGCATCTTTTTCAGCCAACCTGAATCCAAAAAACTTATACCGATTAGCGTGGACGCTTGGCAATATCCTAAAAAGTAGGCCAAGAACCAGTATCATAACTAGCAAAATTAATATAATCTTTCGCATCAAAAAAATGGAGCCCGCCTGAGGCTTTAGCCCGGGGTACCTTTAAGGGCGGAATACTCAAGCGGCCACAATTCATCCCTGCCTGCCGGCAGGCAGGCGCGCCCTTAAAGGGCGCAGGTTTAAAGGCCGCGGAGTATAAATCTCCGGCTAAAAATTATTAGGGAGTTATTATAGCATAAGACAAACTACCAATCAAATCTTAAGCCTGCCTCAACCCAGCGGCCGGGTTGTGCGATGCCCTCGATTTCCTGGTATTCCACATTCAGGAGATTGGTAATTTTAAGGAAGATTCGGGAATTTTTATTTAAGTCTTTGCTTAAGGCGGCATTTAAGAGAAACCAGCCGCGGCGGTTAGGTTTCTGCTTATAGGTAAACCCCAGACTCTCGTCACCAAAAGGCAAATTAAGGGTAAAAACGGCGTTAAACAGATGCCGGATATAGTTGGGCCCATATTTATAAATTAAGTCCTGAGTGCGGATGTATTTGTTAATATAGGTATAATTCGCATCTAACTTAAGCCGGTCATTTATTTTCAATTTTAAATAAGTCTCTGTACCAAATACATCGGCCGTACTAATATTTTCGACTTTCCATTTTGTATCCGAAGGCGAATGTTTTACCCAGTCAATCATATCCTGCTCTTGCCTCAAAAAAATGGTTGTGCAAGCCTTCAGGTCTTCTTTTTTATATTCGTATCCGAACTGGTAGCCCAGAGCGCTTTCTGCCTTTAGATTAGAGTCGCCTACAGTGGTAGGGTCATTATAATAAAGTTCAGTAAAAGAAGGTATGCGCATACTGCGGTTAATCCCGAGGTTAAATAAATTATTTTCCGAAAGGCTGTATCGTAAATTAAGTGCGCCGGTATAGACCTGGCCAAAACTATCAAAATTATCCCAGCGAAAAGATAAACCTTCAGAAATCCGAGAAGTCAAATCAGAGGTGTTATCCATAAATATGCTCTTATGCGGCCGGAGGTGTTTGCCAAGGTTGGTAGAATTAATGCGTTCTTGGCCATACTCTGTCCCCAGCCCAAACCTGCCCAAGCCGCTCAACTGTCGCTGAAAATAAATATTCGGGGTCAGGACATCGGTGCGATGGTGGTTAAGATAGCTGCTGCGGATTTGTGTTTTATCTAACATAAACTTGTCATAATGCCGGCGCCATAAAAAATTCGGCTTTATGATCAGGCCGTCTTTATCTAAAGAGAGTCCTGTGTCAAGTAGGTAGGTCTTGGTCCATTCTTTAGAAGCATAATTTGAGCCGGGGGTATAAAAATCAAAGGCCCCAAACTCCTTCTCGTTGTAGCCTAAGGTTGTATTAAAATCTCCTTCGGCTAGTTCCAAAGAGGAGGTAAGGTTAGCGGTAAAAACCTTGTAATCCGTATCATAGCGAAAGCCATTGGATTCCGCTCTATCCAGAGAAAGTCTAAACCCGAGATTATTCAGCTTATCAGTGATACTGAATAGCCCGGATTTACTTTCATAAGAACCTCCCTCTAATTCGAAAACTATATTTTTCATTTCTGGTTTTTTTAAGATAATGTTGATTGCTCCGCCGATAGCATCCGGTCCGAACAGCGAAGAACTAACACCTGGCATAACCTGGATTGATTCAATATCTTCCTTAGTTAGGGCTAAATCCGAATTGTGGTGGCCGGTCTGAGGATCATTGAGGCGTTCTCCGTCAAGTAAAATCAAAACCCCCTGAAAATTGGAGCCACGTAAAGAAAAGTCTGTCTGTACCCCGGATTTTAAATAACGGCTCTGTAAATCCAGCGGGTAAAAACTCAGAGTTTGCGCAACTGAATCTACTGAGAGGCTCTTTAAGGTGTTTGAATCTAAGGCATAGGCATTGGGGTAACCTTTATTCTTGACCACGATGATACGCTCTAAATCTAAAGTGGAATTTTCTGCACCAGAGGCTATATCCGAAAACCCCGCAACAAAAGAGATTATAAAAAATAACGCGTACCTATTGATTTTTCGCATGAGACTATTATAAATAGGGTACGCGTAATGTCAACTAAATTATTTATTATGGTTTACAATTATCGGCAGTACACGACATCTCCCGACATTATCTTTTCCGTAAGACCTGAGTCCTTTCTTACCAAAAGACCCCCATCGCTATCTATGTCAATGGCCTGGCCCTCCAGCTGGTGTCTCTGACAGATAACCTTAACCCTCTTACCTAAGGTGGTGTTAAAACTACGCCATTTCTCAATGATATCGAGCTTCGCCTTTTCTTGCAAAGTAGCATAATTGTATTCAATCCTTCGGAGTATCTCCTGTAAGAGTTCTGCCCGATTCAGGTTCTCGCCCTTTGCTTCTTTCAAAGACGTGCCACCTGCTACCAGACTGTTTTTGGTGTTATTTACATTAAGGCCTATGCCAATAACGACAAAGCGCACTTCATCGGTCTCTGCGGTAAGTTCAGTAAGTATCCCCCCTAATTTTTTAGACCCGAGCAATATATCATTGGGCCATTTTATCTTTGCCTCTAATCCGATTATTTCTTTTACTGCCTCGCAGATACTTACCGCGGTAAGTAGGGTAAGTATGGATGTGGCTTGAGGCGATAATTTAGGCCGTAAGATAAGTGACAAATAGATACCTTTATATTTGGGAGAAGACCAACTTCTACCCAGTCTTCCCCTGCCTTTATTTTGGGTCTCAGCCACAACCAGAGTTCCTTCGGGTTCACCTTTTATCCCTAAGTGGATGGCGATATCCATAGTCGAGGCAACCTCGTCAAAATAATAAACTTTTTTGCCGATAAATTTAGTGTGTAACTTATGCATTATCTCAGAGGCAAATAACCTGTCTGGCGAAGAAACCAGCTGGTATCCCAAGTGCGGTACTGCCGTAATACCGTAGCCTGCCTCTTTGAGCTGATGGATGTGCTTCCATAATGCCTGCCGGCTTATTTTTAAATGGTGGCTTATCTCTTCACCGGAGATATATCCCTGTTTTCTCTTTAAAAAATCCAATATTTTATCCTGCATTATTTTTTAAGGTACTCCTCAAATCGCATCCAGAAAGGATCAACCCCAGGATGATCTAATTTATACTCCTTATCTTTATCAAAAATATGTATCCCTTTTTTCTTAGGCACCACTTCGCCTACCACACTGGCAGGTATTCCTTCTTTATTTAATGCTCTAACTATATTTTTGGCTTTACTTTTTTTCGCCGTAGCCAATAACGTGCCTTCGCTGATGGATTTATAGGGATCCAAATCAAAGCAAGCGCAGGTTTTCTCTACTTCCTCCTGCAAAACCATTTTATCCAAATAGATATGCATGCCCACCCGGCTATGTTTAGCCATCTCATAAAGACCGCCAAAGACTCCGCATTCAGTAGCATCGTGCATAGCAGTAACTCCGCCTACCGATGCTGCGATAAGAGCGTCTTTTACCGTCGACATCTGGTAGTAGATGCCTTTAGCTTTCTTGACAAATTCCTTGCCGTATTTTTTTTCTAGGAATTTCGGAAAATAAGCTGACATAAGACCCGTGGTTTCAATGGCCGGACCTTTGGAAACTATAATCGCATCTCCTACATTAGCCTGGGGTATGATTAATTTTTCTTTCTTGTCTATACCAAACGCCGTAGCTCCGCCGACCATAGGATAATTGCAACCAGCGTATCGCGCGGTGTGCCCCGTAGTTATGGCTATGCCTAGTTTTTTACATTCGCTATCTACAACCTTCCATAACCGGATCAGCTCATCTTCGGTTATCTCCGGAGGCAGATTAAGGTCAATGGATAAATAGCGTGGCCGGATCCCGCTTACGGCAACATCACTGGCAATGATATGTACGGCAAACCAGGCGGCTTTTTCTATGCCTAAGTCCCTGGCAATATAAAAAGGGTCGGTGGATAAAACCATCACTTTATCTTCAAGATCAATAACGCCAAAGTCCACTCCGTTCTGGGGTTTAACGATAACCGTGCTATCGTCTCTCCCCAGGCGCGGATAGATAACCCGGTTAAAAAATTCATAATTTATTTTTCCTAACTTTGGGAATTGCTTCATATCAAATACTCCTACAATAAAATAAGGCTTAGGCTAAGGTTTAGGTTTAGAATGTCACCGTATCAATTCGACCTTGACCTTAACCTGTTATTATTTCTTCTCATAAAGCGGAGACATGGCCCGCAGGTTCTGGACAATCGTGGGTAAGTGCCCTAAAAGATAGTCGATATCTTTTTCTTTGGTCCAGCGGCCCAAGCTGAACCTTAATGAGCCGTGGGCAATTTCATGCGATAAGCCAATGGCCAACAATACATGCGAGGGCTCCAAAGATTCGGAGGTGCAGGCAGAGCCGGTAGAAGCTGCAATACCTAGCATATCCAGATTAAGCAGAATGGATTCTCCTTCGATATATTTTACGGAAAAATTAATATTGTTCGGTAGCCTTTTCTTAGGGTGGCCGTTAAGATAGGTATCGGGTATTTTTTCCGGAAGTTCTTTAATCAATCTGTCGCGCAGCCGGATTTGGAATTGTGCTTCCTCCTGCATCTTCTGCTGGCACAGTTGCAGGGCTTTACCCAAACCTACAATACCGGGCGTATTATGTGTAGAGCCGCGTCGGTTCCTCTCCTGGCCTCCGCCGTGCAAAAATCTTTCCAGTTTTGTGCCTCTTCGGATGTATAGCGCACCCACGCCTTTGGGACCGTAGAACTTATGCGCTGAGAGCGATAAAAGATCAACATTTAATTCATCCACGTTCACCGGTATATGGCCTACGGTCTGCACGGCATCGGTATGAAAATATATTCCTTTTTCTTTTGCGATTTTCCCAATCTCCGAAATCGGTTGGATGATGCCTATTTCGTTATTGGCATGCATAACCGAAATCAGTATGGTCTTATCCGTAATTGCCTTTTTAATATCCGCAGGGTCAACCAGGCCATATTTGTCAACTTTTACAAAAGTAATCTTAAAACCAAATTTTTCCAGGAATTTAGCGGGTTCGCTTACAGCATGATGTTCGATCTCGCTGGTAATGATGTGGTTACCTTTTTTACTAAGGGCGTAGGCTGCGCCTTTGATGGCGAAATTGTTAGATTCGGTTCCGCCACAGGTAAAGACAATTTCCTCGGGCTTGGCGCCCAAGAAGGTGGCGGTAATTTCCCGAGCATCCTCAATCGCTTTTTTTGCCTCCTGACCAAAAGAATGAATGCTTAAAGGGTTGCCGAATCTATCGAAGAAATAAGGCTGCATAGCTGCGATTACCTGGGGATCGCAGGGAGTGGTTGCGGCATAATCCAAGTATATTCTTTCCATAGGTCTATCCTCGCTCTAAGGCTTCATTCATACTCCCGGTGCGATAACCTTCTAAATCCACCGTGATATAATTATAACCCAGGGTCTTTAATCTGGATACTATAAAGTCGCGCTTTTTAAACAATTTCGCTATATCTTTATTCAATACTTCTATACGGCAAAGACCGTTATAGTGTCGCAACCTTATCTGGCTAAAACCCAAAGCACTTAAAAATTTTTCCGCCTTATTAATGCGGCCTAATATGTCGGTTGATATCTTCATCCCGTAAGGAACGCGCGAAGCCAGACACGCCAGGTTAGGTTTATTCCAACTCCTCAATCCTAATCTTCTACTCATTCTGCGGATATCTTCTTTAGTAAAACCCGCCTCATTAAGCGGTGAACGTATGCCGAATTCCTCCTTAGCTTTATTACCCGGACGGTAATCCATATCATCGGATAAGTTGCTGGCATCGCAGACAAATTTTAGTTTATTCTTTCGGGCAATCCTGATTAATTTAGCAAAAAGCTCTTTTTTACAAAAATAGCAGCGATTCGCTGGGTTAGAAGTAAATCTTTTATCTTTTAGTTCGTTAGTATTAATTACCCGGTGCCTAATGCCGAATTCCCCGGTCATCCTGCGTGCGAAGGTAAGCTCTTGCCTCGGGTAGGTTGGCGAAACCGCAGTGACTGCTAAAACATTGTCCCCCAGGACCTGCCCTGCAACTTTCATAAGGAATGTGCTATCCAAGCCCCCGGAATAGGCAATTAAGACTGAGCCCATATCGTTTAATATTTTTTTTAATTTTTTGAGCTTATCCATTCCGAAATAAATGCCCTCTTGAGCCAAGGAAGGTAGCATCCTAACGCTTCTGATATAAACCTATATGGCGATAACTTCCTTTACCTCAGGCACTTCCTGCTTGATGATTCTCTCCACGCCCATCTTTAAGGTCGTCTGGCTCATCGGACAACACCCACAGCTCCCAGTAAGTTTTAGCTTAACCACACCGTCAGCGCTAACGTCAACCAGGTCTACGTTACCTCCGTCAGCCATCAGCATCGGACGGATTTTATCCAATGCCTTCTCCACTTTTTCGCGCATCTCTTGCTCCTTTTTTAATTTAGCATACAATCCTAACCCATAATCAAGATTATATGCATAATTTTTAATGACTCAATACTTTTTGGGGGCCTTCTTAGACCTAAAATTTATTCTGCATTAAATAGCGGAAAACACTTAAAGCTGCTTTTGAGCCTTCGCCAGCAGCAATGATGATTTGTTTTTCCGGCACGTCCGTAACATCACCGGCTGCAAAAATACCCGGGATGTTGGTTTCGTTATGACAGTTTACTTTAATCTCACCCAGTTGATTCTTATCCGGATCTTTGGCGAATTCAGAATTAGGGATAAGACCTATTTCTACGAATATACCGCTGACAGGGATAACTTCCTCCTTGGCGTTTTTCTTAACTTTAATCCCAGAGACAAATTTATCTCCCAGGACCGCGCTTACCCGTGTGTTATTTAAAACCGTCGCGTTTGGGGCTTGATTTAGTTTATCCTGCATTATCGGGTCACCCGTCAGGTGGTCAGTCATGTTTATAATATGGGTGTGGCGGGCAATCTTAATCAACTGAAGCGCAGCGTCTAAAGCTGAATTACCCCCTCCTATCACCGCTACGTCTTTGCCGGTAAATAACGGTCCATCGCAGGTAGCGCAATAGGTCAGGCCTCTATTTTTAAATTCCTTCTCACCGGGGACATTTAATTCTCTTGACCTTTTACCCGAAGCAATAATAGTTGTCTTGGCTTCGTATACGCCCTGGTTAGTTTTAACCCGAACTCTATGGTCTATTTTTTTAAGTTCGATTACTTCTTCATTATCTTTTAGCTGGATATCGAATTTACGCATGTGCTCTTCGAATTTAGCCGCCAGTTCCGGCCCGCTGATAAACTGATAACCGGTATAATTTTCGATATCCCCGCTCCAGGCAGCCTGGCCACCGATATCCTTAGTGATAACCAGAAGTTCCATTTTTTTCCGCGCAGCATAGACACCAGAAGTTATCCCAGCTGGCCCGGCACCGATAATAATTAAGTCAAACATATTATAACCCAAGAGCCTTTTTTATTCTTTCCTTATCAAATCCGACGATAATCTGGCCGTCAATGTCGAGCACAGGTACGCCCATCTGCCCGGATTTCTCAATTATCGCTCGAGCCGCCTCTTCGTTCGTAGAAACATCAAAATCTTCGAAAATAATGTTGTTTTCCTTCAAAAACTGTTTGGTGCGGATACAAAAAGGACAGGTAGGAGTGCTATATATTTTTACTTTCTTATCCATACTAAACCCCCTTCTGGCCAAATGAGATCTCTTTCTTTAAATCCGCCAGCTGCTTAAGGTGATTCTGCTCCTGCAGGATTAACTCCTCAAGTATCTTATGGTCATACTCTGGCACGACCTTCTTCATCCCTTCATAAAAAAGTATGGAATCCTTTTCAAATTTTATGCCAATTTCAACCGCTTCCTTATCACTTTTTATTTTTTTCGCCTCTATCACGCCTTTATCTTTCTGGGTAAATATATACTCACTGGCTAAAACGTTCATATAGGCCAAATATTCATCTGCATAAATTTTCGGCGGTTCATATTTTTCTGTTTGCTCTAATATTTTCTGAAAAATCGCAATATGTTTTTTTTCCTCTCCGGCCAGATGTTTGAAAATAGCCGCTGCTTTTTCATTCTTGGTTTGTGTAACTAAGGTATTATAGAAATCCCCGCCATTCTTTTCAATCTGAATTCCTAATTCCACTATTTCACTTGCGGCAAATATGTTGCCCATAATCAGGTTTCCTCTTTTAGATGGTGTGGGGTCAAATCTACGATTTCCTTTACTTCCATAACAATCATATATTTGGGGCGAGGGAAGAGGCTCTCGGGGTGGCGCGGATGACCTTTCTCTCCGGCTATATTTTTAAGCACCCTTTGTGTTATTCTGCTGGTAATCCTGTCTTCCCAGGCCTTGATAAGACTAGGTTTAAATTCATCAAACTCCGCTATTCTGGATTTACCAATAAGGCAGTAGCCTTTAAATTTATGTTCGTCAATCGCCGTAATACTTATGTTTGGATTATGACTCAAATTAGCATGTGTCCTACCCTTATAGAGGTCCAAAAGATAAATTTTACCATCCTGATTTATTTCGATTATACCTTTACAGGAATTATGCACAGAGCCGCCTTTAGAAAGTGTCGAAACAATCACGTAACCCTGGTTATGAAAAAAATGCAATATCTCGTCCTTGAGTTTTTTGGCCATCGTTCAGATTTTTTATTGCCTGTTATATCTTCTCAAACATATCTTTGGCCACCCCACATTCAGGACAGACCCAGGTATCCGGCAAATCTTGAAAAGCCGTGCCAGGGCTAATGCCTTGGGTAGAATCCCCCACCGCAGGGTCATAAATATATCCGCAGACTGTGCAACGATACTTATCCATAACCCCACCTCTTTATTTTTATATTAATAAATACGGGGGGGCAGGTGTGTTAAATTTAGCGCACCTGCCTAAAAACTTATTTCTTTTTTTTCTTGGCTTTTTTCTTAGGTTTCTTAGGTCCGCATGATCCGCACGACATCAGTTCACCTCCTTTATGAGGATTTTTCTATTTTTTGGGCAAACTCTTTGCCGATTTCATAACACAAATTTAGCTCATCATCATTGGGGACGTATTTAACGGTAAGGCTCGGTTGTACCAATTCCATACCCGCTTCTTTGAGAACCCCCTCAATCTCCTGCACTGCCCCTCCTGCCCAACCATAAGAGCCGAATACACAGGCCAGTCGATTCTTAGGCTTAAGCCCTTTTAAAAATTCCAAAAAACCCGCCAGTGTGGGTAGCATATCATTATCGTGAGTGGAGGAACCGATAATAAAACCCTTTGCATCCATCATTTCTTTGATAATCTCGGTGCGGTCGGTTACCGCGACGTCAAAAAGTTTTACTGCAATTTTACTATCGGTTATTGCCTCTACTATTTTTCTGGCCATCTTTTCGGTTGCGCCCCACATTGTTTCATAGACAACTACGACTTTGGGCTTGGTTTCATTCTTAGACCAAGATATATAGGCATTGATTATCTTGGCAGGGTCCTTACGCCAGATAATCCCGTGGCTGGGCGCAATCATATCTATTGGAATATTCATTTTTTTAATCTCTTCGATTTTACGCAGGATAATGGCACTTAAGGGCCAGAGGATATTTCCGTAGTATTTTATCGCCTCATCCATGACTATCGTAATATCGACTTCATCGTCAAACCGCTCTGAAGTAGCATAATGCTGGCCAAAGGCATCATTAGGTAAAAGGAGCTTTTCCTCGGGGCAATAAGTAAACATGCTATCCGGCCAGTGGATCATCGGAGCCTCGATAAAAGTCAGGGTCCTTTTACCTAATTTCAATTTATCCCCGGTTTTAACGGTTTGAAAATCCCATTTACCGTAATAATGTTTTTCCAGGCCCTCCTTACACTTTGCTGTTCCCAAAAGCTTGGCCTTAGGACAAAGCTTAAGTATGTCCGGGAGCGCTCCCGAATGGTCGGTCTCAATATGGTTAACCACAATATAATCTATTTTTTCAGGAGCAATAATCTCTTTTATTCTTGCAATCATCTCTTGCGCAAAAGGACCATAAACAGCATCCACAAGGGCAATTTTTTCATCAATAATCAGATATGCATTGTAGGTAGTGCCGCGGTTAGTAGAATAGGTGTGACCGTGAAAAGTCCGGATATTCCAATCTAGGGCTCCGACCCAGAAAATATCTTTCTTAATCTCTAAATGCGCCATATTTAGCTTACCTAACTCTTTCTATTTTTTAAGCCCGATTAAATTTCTGCAGATTAAAAAGAATTATTTTTTAATAGCCTTCTTTTTGGCACCCGTCTTGCTCTTTGCCTTCATCGGCCTGCCGCAGCACCAGACCGCTGTCTCGGCTACGCCCAGGTTACTTATGATAACTTCTCGACCGCAAGGGACACACATTAACTTCTGTCCTTTTTTAATCTTAACTATGGTTACCTCCGTTTTTAAAATTATACCTCTATTTTAAAAATATACTATTCCTTTATTTCCAGATATCGCGCTAATCGTTAAATGGCCGCTTCTAATACTTTTTCTATCTTGCAGGAAACTCTATAGGCATCAAATTAATTAAAATCAACAATCACGAGTTTATCATCTTTGTCCCAAATCTTCCTCGGACATCTCCTTTTCTCCCCGCAGGCAGACCTCCCTATCTGTAGGCAGGCCTTTAAGAAAGCGGATTATCTCTCTAGAGAAAGCAGGGAGGTCATAAGGATTGCGCGAGGTTATAAGATTTCCGTCCACCACCACCTCTTTATCAAGAAATTTTGCTCCGGCGTTTACGACATCGTCCTTTATGGCCGAGAAACTCGTGGCCTTTTTATTTTTCAGCACTCCTGCTGAAACCAATACCCATCCGGCATGGCATATGGCAGCCACAAGTTTATTTTTTTTATTGAGGTTGCGGACAAAATTATTAACCTCTTCATACCGGCGTAAGATATCCGGGGCGTATCCTCCGGGAATAATAACTCCGTCAAAATCATCCGCTTTTACGTCCTTTATTGAAACCTCCGGATAAGCAGGGTAGCCCTCCTTACTTTTGTATTCTTTTTTACCTGTGCCCACCAGCACTGTATTAAAGCCCTCCTCGCGCAGCCGTAAATAAGGATACCAAACTTCCAGCACCTGATAATGATCTTCAACCAATACAGCTATCTTTTTCATCTTCATCCTCCCAGCTCTACGGTTAATTCCTGGGAATTCTCCCAAAGCCCATGGATATTACAGTAAGATGTGGCAAAGATAGTGCCGGATTTTTCGGTCTTTAAAGTACAGGTTACGCTGGGTTGAGTATAAATTGCGCTGGTGTTTGGCCCCTGCGTGGATGCTCCGTGAGAACCGAATTCAAATCTGCCGATTTGATAGGGGAACTTTTCTCCACTGGACAGGAAATAAACTTCAATCCGGGCGATGTGATGCTCAGTGGTATTGGGATGCGCTATCTCCTTTCCTACGCTTACGGTAATTTTCAGGGTATCGGTCTTTTTAATTTTAGACTCAGCCTCAATTACCGGAACATGCTTTTCGCTCTTCCAATCTGCGGTCTGGAATAACTCTTTTATCGAAGCCATCTACGCATCTCCTTTTTTTGTTAAAACTTTATTAATAACCAATAAAGCTTTCGCTTTTGATGTTCTCTTTATTGCAACCCAGTTCGAAACTTAAAACCTTCATTGCCTCTACCATCTTGGGAGGGCCGAATATAAAAAGTATCCTTTTGTCTAAATCGCAGACCTTTTCTTTTAATAGGTCTTTGGTAATCGCGCCGTAAATGCAGGATTTATCCTTGGGTTGGCAGTCAGTTACAAAATAATATATCCTTAGGTTATTATTTAACGACTTCCAGTAATCCAGTTCTTGTTTAAAAGCAATTTCTTCATCGGTACGGTTTGAATAAACTAAGGCAATATCAGTGCCTAATTTAAGGTTGATTATATATTCAATAATGGAAATAACCGGGGTTATGCCTATACCGCCGATTAAGAATCCGATATTTTTATACTCATCCTTAAATATACAATTGCCCGAAGGCGCCTTCAGCAACACTTCATTATTTATTTTTAGGCCCATCAATCTCACGGAAAAGACGCTCCCGGTCAGTCTTTTAGTGACCTCGACGTATTCCCGGTCAGGAGAAGACGAAAAAGAAAGATATTTATTTAATTCCCTGTTTTCTCTATTATTCTCATCAAAAATTACCTGCGTAAATTGCCCGGGGATAAACTCTAGTTTCTGCGCCAAGACAAACCTAAAGCTTTCTACACTGGGCGTCCTTTTTATCCTCGCGATTAACCTTGCCTTGAATTCTTTCATAATCCTGATTCTTTTGATTCTCGCCTTAATAATCTGGGCGGATTTCTTATTAAAAGCCACTCTGGCGGGATATATATTTTATACTTCATATTCATATTACGCAACATTTTTTAAGGGTAGGCGTTTATTCTCCAGATAATTCTTATAAACCGTGTCACCGGCACACTCCTTAGCATATCTACACCAATCCAGGCAGCTCGGTGCCTGTTTGCGACTTACCATCTTTTGGCAATTAGGGCATTTTACTTTGATTTCGTCTGTCCATATCTCTAAGTCATAATTACAAAAAGGGCACCTGATGTCTTGGGGTTCAGGTTGCTTGAAGGTATTTGCGCCCGGACAACTATTAATCATTTCATCTTCTCCTAATAATGCCTGCCCTTTTAAATTGTAACAATAAGGAGGCTACGGTAATCAAACTCAATTTCGAAACCACATCTTTTTCAATATTCTCGATAATTTTATTCAGCGGGCAGATGCGGCTTTGCGGACAGGGTGCTTTCTTAAACAAACACTCATTGAGCCTAAGGCTTCCTTGAAAAATCTTAATCAGGTCAGCTAAATATATCTTATTTGGCTCTTGGGCAAGAATAAAACCTCCGTTCTGGCCTTTGGATGATTTAAGTATCCCCTCTTTGTTTAATCTCTGGAGCAGTTTTCGTAAAAACGGCCGGGGGATTTTTATTTTCCGGACTAGCTCCGTGACCGAGGTTATTTTATTTTTCTTACCTGCGATATAGATAAGCGAGCGCAGTGCGTAGTCTGTGTCGCGCGTAATCAGCTTCATTTTTATCTTAAGCTCCGGCTTTTAGGTTAATGATACCATATTAGTATCATTTGTCAAGAAAAAAATTACATTATATACGGCGCCTATAACTCCTCATCAAAAGTGAATTCGAAACCACGGAAACTGAGCTAAAGGCCATTGCTGCTGCGGCTATAACCGGATTAAGCAGGAATTTGAAAAATGGGTAAAGAATGCCCGCGGCAACGGGAATACCGATGAGGTTGTAAAAAAAGGCCCAGAAAAGATTCTGTTTTATTTTTTTCATGGTGTAGCAGGATAAATCTATGGCTGTAACCACATCCCTTAAGTCGTCTTTAATCAATATGATATCCCCTGATTCTATGGCTACATCAGTACCGCTACCTATGGCAATACCTAAATCTGCCTGGGCTAGGGCTGGAGCGTCATTTATACCATCGCCGACAAAAGCCACCTTCGAACCTTGCGATTGGAGTTTTTTGATTTCCTGCAGTTTGTCGCCGGGTAAAACTTCAGCCAAAACTTTACTAATCCCCACCTCTTTGGCAATAGCCTGGACAGTTCTCTGATTATCCCCACTAAGCATAATGATATCTTTACCCATGGCTTTAAGATTTCCTACTGTCTCTTTTGAGAACTTTTTAAGATTATCCCTGACCGCAACCAAACCAATAAGGCGCTTATCCTGAGCCAGAATTACTACAGTCTTGCCTTGATTCTCCAACTTTTCTAACTCAAACTTAGCTACCCCGATATCAACGGCATTATCCTCCATAATTTTACGGTTGCCAAGAATGATCTCGGAATTATTGAGTTTAGCCTTAATGCCCTTACCCGCAATAGCCTCAAAGGTTGCGAGGTTCTGCGGTAAGATGCCTTTTTGCAGGCCGGCGTTAACGATTGCCTCAGCTAAGGGGTGTTCGGATTTTTTCTCTAAGGATGCAGCAAGATGCAATACCTGATTTTGGGGCGCGTCAAAACCGATTACATCCGTAACCGTGGGTCTGGCTTCAGTCAGGGTGCCGGTTTTATCAAAAATAATCACTTTAACTTGACCGGCAATCTGCAAGGAAACAGCTCTCTTAATAATTATTCCACTCTCCGCAGCCTTACCTGTGCCAACCATGATTGCGGTTGGCGTAGCCAAGCCCAAAGCGCAGGGACAGGCAATAATCAAAACTGCGATAAAGGTGGTCAAGGCAAAAATAAAACTTTTGCCTAATAAAAGCCAAGTACAAAAGGATATTAAGGCAATAAGTAGCACCGCAGGAACAAACATCCCGGCAATTTTATCAGCGATTTCCTGAACCGGAGCTTTTGACCCTTGCGCTTCTTCGATGATTTTGATAATCTGGGCCAAGGTAGTTTGGCGGCCGACTTTTGTGGCCTTAAATTTAAAAGAGCCGCTTTTATTGATCGTGCCACCGATAACGTTATCATTTATATTCTTTTCAACGGGTATGCTCTCACCGGTGACCATAGATTCATCAACGCTCGAATAACCCTCAATAACCTTACCATCAACCGGTATCTTTTGCCCGGGTTTGACAATAATGATATCGCCTATAACCAACGCATCAACCAGGATATCCTGCTCAAGGCCGTCCCTGTATACCGTAGCTATCTTGGGTTTTAGATTCATTAATTTTTTGATGGCAGAGGAAGCCTTTCTTTTGGTGCGCGCTTCCAGATACTTCCCCAATAGAATAAAACTGATTAAGAACGCCGCAACCTCGTAATAAAGATTATTCATGTTAAAAGATCTGTTGCCTAACCAAATTGAGATACTTACAAATACGCTGTAAATGTAGGCACTGCCTACCCCTAAGGCTACGAGGGTATCCATATTGGCAATATGGTTTCTAACCAACGTCAAAACACCCCGGCTAAAGAATTGATAACCGCAGACTAAGACGCTGGTGGCCAATAAGAATTGCCACAATACCATATGCGCAATTATCTGTTCATGGATTGCTAAACCCAAGTGTCCGGCCATGGAAATATACATTAATAAAGAAGATAAGATTATCGAAATAATAAATCGGAACTTTAAATTTCTAATTTGCCTATCCCGGAGTTCTTCCTTTTTATCTAGAGAGATTCCTTTAGTTTCGGCTTTATAGCCCATTTTTTCGATTACCCCGATTAATTCTTGCAGGCTGATTTTATCCGGCTCATATTCAATATAGGCCTGCTCTGAGGCAAAATTGACTCCAGCGCTAACTACGCCAACAAGCTTCTCGAGAGCATTGGTGATATTCGCCGCGCAAGAGGCACAATGCATACCAGATATATCCAGGATTATCTTTTTCATTTTTTATCTATCCCCCGCGGGGTGTTCTTGATGTTTTTTAAACCAGGGTTAATCTCTATTGTTTTCCTATATTATAGCCTGAGCTCGGAAAGGCCAATCTCTTTTGCTCCCACTCCCGTTATCTCATCAAGCGCCTCTTGGGAATCCGCGGGTTTGATATTAACGCCCTTGATAGCGTCTTTTAGCACTTTTACCTTAAAACCATTTTTCAGGGCATCCAGCGCAGAATATTTTACGCAATAATCCGTAGCTAAACCTGCGATATAAATTTCTTCTACGCCAAAAATTTTTAAGAGGTTACCTAGGCTCTGGCCGCAAGCATCCCGGGCCTCAAAAGCCGAATAGCTGTCTTCTTGGGGATCAATACCTTTGGATAAAATTATCGCTTCTTTGGGGATTTTTAATTTCGGATGGAAACTAGCGCCTTGGGTATTCTCTACGCAGTGAACTGGCCAGGTCCCGCCAAACTTCTTAAAATGCACAGTCTTTTTGGGATGCCAATCGCGGCTAAAAAAAATCGCTAGCTTATTTTTTGAAAATATTTCTATATATTTATTTATAACCGGTATAATTTTATCTCCTGCGGATATCCCTAAGGCTCCGCCGGGGCAGAAATCATTCTGTATATCCACCACCAAAAGGGCTTTTTTCAGTCTCACATTAACTGCCCTGTGCTAAAGACTCCGGGTATAGGAGTACGGCAATAGATACACTTACCTTCTTTTATATTATTTTCCAGAACATTGAATATCTCTCTTTTAATCAATAGTTTCTTACAGTTAGGACAATGCGTGTCATTACCGAAGCCTATGACATTGCCGATATAGATATATTTAAGGCCAGCTTTATAGCCTGTCTCTTGGGCTTTTTTCAGGGTAGCCTCAGGCGTGGCTGGATATCCGGTAAATTTATAATCCGGATGAAAGCGTGAAATATGCCAGGGCATATCAGTATCCACACTGGCAATAAACTGGGCAATACCTTCAAGTTCTTCTTGGGAATCATTCTCGCCTGGTACAACTAAGGTGGTTATCTCAACCCAGATATTTAATTTGCGCATGAACCTGATTGAATCCAATACCGGGCTAAGAGACGCCGCACAGATTTTTTTATAAGTACTTTCAGTAAAAAATTTAAGGTCCACGTTGGCGGCATCCAGATACGGCTTGATCATTGCAATAGCCTCAGGCGTCATATAGCCATTGGTGACAAAATTATTGTAAAGCCCTTTTTCTTTTGCTATTCTGGCCACATCCAAGGCATATTCAAAAAATATGGTCGGCTCAGTATAGGTGTAGGAAATACTTTCGCATTTATTTTCAACTGCCGCCTTAACCACTTCTTCGACAGCTACCGTATCAGTTGAGCCGAACGCCGCACCATCTCTGATATTACTTTGTGAAATTTCCCAATTTTGGCAAAAACCGCAACGGAAATTACAGCCAATCGTGGCAATAGAAAAACTAAATGAGCCGGGTAAAAAGTGATAGAGAGGCTTTTTCTCGATGGGATCAACGTGGCTTGAGATTATCTTGCCGTAGACATGAGTGTATAATATGCCATCGATATTCTGCCTTACCCCGCAAAACCCAAACTTACCATTAGCGATGCGGCAGTGATGGCTACAGAGATAGCAATGTACCAATTGGTTATCCAGTTTTTCATAAAGCAAGGCTTCTCTCATATTCGAAAACCCGCAAGTTTATCTTCCGCCATAGGCTCAGTTACCAATATTTTATCTTCTTTATCGGGGATTATCCGATAAGCTATATCGGCGTTGGGCTTGTTGTTAAGATCGCAATAACGACAGACTATCTTAGAACAAATCTCAATCCAGTCTTGATTAAGAACTCCTCTCGCCAAAGCAGTAGGCCCGGCTAACTCCGGAGGCGAAAATATATAATCCCCTGCTTTAGCCAGATCGAGAATCTTTGTATTTTCTTTTTCATTCCTGCCTACTATGAGTTTGGTATTTTGTGAGAGCCGGAAATGCCGGCCTACCTTTAATAATTCCACATTATTGAGGCTTAAGTCTTCATGGCGCATAAGATCCTTAATCCTTTTGGCAAATTCTGGGTTAGTCAAAAGGCACCCTCCTGCTGGACAGGGATAATCTTTAATATTGAAAGCATCGGCTAAATCAAACTGAGCCTTACGTGACCTTCCGCTAAAAGCCAATAATTTATTTCTATCCACCCAGCCATTTTTTTCAGGGATAGTCTCAGTTAAAAGCTTGGCAGACAGGGGTCTTAAAACTAATCCTTCTAAGCCGCTTTCTTTCTCAATGATACTTAAGGCTCGGCGGTGTTGCGACATGGGCCGCTGCCCCAAGACTTCACCGGTTAAAATAAAGGCAGCGCCAATTTCTAGCATGAATTCTTTGGCCTTTTTGAACTTGAGGATTCTGCAGTCTATGCAGGGATTCATATTTGAGCCGTATCCGTGTTTGGGATTTTTGAGCACCTGAAAAAATTCTTCGTTGATATTTATTATTTTTAAAGGAACACCTAAATTTTTGCTTAGGGTTTTAGCGGTATAGCTACAACCCTGGCTTGTCTTTTTATCGCAGAGGCAAAAGGAGGTTTTAAAATTCAGGGCGACGGCTTCAATCCCCAGGCCTTGAATTAACTTGGCAGCTAATGTACTGTCTAGACCACCTGAAACTAAGGCCACGGCTTTCATTTTATTTGATTAATCTTACGTATATGCTCTGGGCAAGTTCCTTGTCTATGGCGAACTGGCTCTCTCCGATTTGAAGAACATAAGAGGGAAATTTTTGTAGCAGTATAATGGATACGCCCGGGAGCGCTCCGATACTTATAAGCTTTTGCATCTGATTTTTATCTTTAGCCTGAAGATAGGCAATCTGGCCTTTATCCTTTAAGTCCAGCTCATCCAAAGAGGCCACAAATTTTAGCGAATTCTTGAGTTTCTTCCCAAGGCAGCATTTGCCTGCAGGTATGAGTTTGCCGTGCGGACAAATCTTAGGGTGTCCCAATAAGGTACAGACGTTGTCTTCCAGACCTTTGTGCAGGAGATGCTCAAATTTACAGCTGACTTCATCCATAATTTTTTTCTTGATATCAAATACATCTACCATGAGCCGCTCCGCAAGCCTGTGCCGGCGCACACAGGCGATAGCATGTGATTTGCCTTTATCCAGTAAATGTATGTGGTCTTTATCAATCCGGATAAAACTAAGCTTAAGCAACTCTTCAATTGCCGGGTCATCGCGGTTTGCGCCCAAATCCAGGGGTTTATTACCCTCTTCCTCCATCTGAATCCAAAGCGCCTCTAAGATTTCTTCTGCACCTTCGGATAACATTCCGATTCTCCCTTTCTTTTCATTATAAGTGAACCTTAATTATCGTCAAGGTGATATTTATCAGGTAGCCTATGCTGAATGAGAAGAATAAAACAAACACGGATATCGCCATACCGATGCGCATTCCCCGTTCTTTTATGTTCATCAGAAGTTGGGCAATGCAGGGCAGGAACAAAGTCAAGGTGATACAGGCGACCACCAATTGATTCCCTGCCAATAAGCCTATTTTTTTAAGGTCATAAAGACCGGCTGCGCCGTAGTCGCGACGGAAGAATCCAAATAGAAAAGCCACAGCTGCCTCTTTTGGCAAGCCAATCCAGGCCACCGGATATTCCAAGATACGCACTAGAAAATAAAATATACCGGTTATCTGCCCTACCCAGATAAGGACGCTGGCGATGAGAAACAGGGGAAATATTTCCAGAAAATACCACTTCAGGCGGCTGGCAGTTTTGCGTAAGATATTGGAAAACCGCGGAAACCTAAGCGGGGGTATCTCCATATAGAAACTCGGCAAATCACCAGGCATAATCTTGGCTGCCAAAAACCCGACCAACAAAAATACTCCTACGATCACACCTAACCAAACCGCTAAACCTAAGGGTTTATCTTCCAGGAGCGCCAGAATCACGCCCATCTGAGCTGAACAGGGAATCGCTAACGCCAGAAGTAGCGTAGCGATAATGCGTTCGCGCTTGGAAGCAAGGGTCCGCGTTACCATTGTGGCCATGGTGTTGCAACCAAAACCTAATACCAGGGGAATCACTGCTCTGCCGGAAAGACCGATTCTTTTAAAAAGTTGGTCAATGAGCATGGCCAAACGGGGCAAGTAACCCGTATCTTCGACAATTGCAAAGGCAAAGAAAAAGGTAGCCACGATAGGTAAAATTATTCCGAAGGCATAACGTACACCCAGGGTTAATACTCCGTATTCGCCAACCAAAAGGTTCTGTAATAATTTTGAAGGTATCAGGCCATTTACCAGATGAATCATAAAAGGACTGATATAACTGCCAAAAACCTTATTTTCTAAAAAGCCCACCAATACCCCAGCACCGAACCTACCCACAAACTTATAGAGCCCGTAATAAAGCACAGCCAGTAGTATCGGTCCGCCAGTAAGGGGGTGCATCATAATTTTACTTAAGCGTTCTTTAAGCGTGATTTTACGCTCTTGTTTAAAATTCATAACTTTATTGGCGATCCGACTGGCCTCTGTCTGCCGGCATTGACTGATGATATAACCCAGCGGCTGGGAATAATGCGCCTTTGCCTCTTGGATGGTCTTAAAGATTGCCTCAGACCTTTCTTTTTCCTGCTCTTTAACCAGCCGCATCATCTCTTGGTCTTCCTGTAAAAGTAATAGCGCGATGGAGCGCTTGGAGATTTTGTATTCGGATAAAATAAGTGATTCCAGCCTCGATAAATAGATTTCTAAAGTATCAGCGTAGCCAATCTTTTTAGGAAATTTTTCTAACATAATCCTCTATTTTACCTCTTAAGATATCCAGGCCTTCACCGGTGGTAGAAACAGTTGCCACTACCGGCATGCCTAATTCTTTCTCTAAAGCGGGGATGTCAATGCTTATGCCTAAATTCCTGGCTTCATCCAGTATATTTAAAACTAAAATTACAGGTAGACCGGATTCTAAAAGCTGGAGGGTGAGTGTAAGCATCCGTTCCAGGTTTTTCGCATCAACCACATGCAGTATAAGGCAGACGGATCTATCCAGGAGTATCGCGCGCGCCACTTTTTCTTCCTCAGTTATAGACAAGAAAGAATACATGCCCGGGGTATCCACAATCTCAAATTCATCGTTTCCGATTTTGGATTTGCCCCGCAAGACCTCAACAGTTGTGCCCGGATAATTTGAAACAACCGCAGCATAATTGCCGGTCAGGTTATTGAATAAAACTGACTTGCCTACGTTGGGTGAACCAACTATCGCTATTTTTCTCATAATTTAAAATGGGATACCCACAATCATCCGCATCTAAAAGATCATCGGATGCCTGATTATTACTTCTATTATTGAAAATAATTTTCAACTATATGGAAAAAAAATATCTACCTTAAGCCGGCCTAACTGCAGCCAGACACTTGCGGCAGACCCCAAATATTTCCAATCTATGCGCGGTAGGAATGAAGGCATGCTCTTTTGCCATCTTCTCCTGCATCTTTTCTAGACCCGGGTCCATTACTTCAATTAGACGGCTGCATTTTATACAAACCAGGTGGTCATGATGCTGGTGGTTATAATTGTGCTCGAACCTGGATACGCCGTCGCCAAAATCTATTTCCCGGCAAAGTCCGGATTCAGACAAAAGATGCATGGTCCGGTAAACCGTGGTATAGCCGATATCGCGGAATCGTTTCTTAACAAGTTTATATAACTCATCTACCGAGACGTGTTTCTCAATCGATAAAAAAACGGAAAGGATCTTTTCTCTCTGTGGGGTATAACGCAGGCCTTTTGACTTTATGAAATTATCCAATATTTCGAGCTCTTTTCGCATTGACGAAACCCTTATTATTATTGAAAATCATTTTCAATGATAACATAATTATTTTATTTGTCAAGAATAATTTTGACTATCCTGACGGTAGAATGGAACGGGGGGCTTCCAGTCCGTGGGCGTTAAGCAGGGATGAATCGGATAATATTTCTCGGGTCTTACCTTCTCTCACAATCATCCCCGAATCAAGCAGGAAAACCCGGGAGCATAAATCTAAAACCATCTCAAGGTCATGGGTAGCAATAATCTTGGTGATGTTAAAATTCTTAAGCAAATTTATCAAATGCCTTCGACTTGAGTGGTCTAGATTCGAATTAGGCTCATCCAGGACTAAAATCTCAGGGGACATAGATAAGACTGTGGCGATAGAAAGCCTTCTTTGCTGGCCCAAGCTTAAGTGGTGCGAAGAATGGTTTTTTTTATCCGTTAGCCCGACCTCGGCAAGGGCGTAATTTACTCTTTTATCGATATCTCCTTGGCTCAGGCCCAAATTAATCGGGCCAAAAGCCACATCTTCATATACCGTTGGCATAAAAAGCTGGTCCTGGGGGTCCTGGAAGACAAAACCTACTTTTTTACGGATAAAAGCGATGTTTTTTTTAGAGATGGGCTTATCGAAAATTCTGATGCTGCTGTTTTCATTTAACAGGCCATTAAGATGCAACAATAGAGTAGATTTACCAGCGCCGTTAGGCCCGATAACGCCTACAGATTCCCCCTCATATATATCAAGGCTGATATTAGTTAGGGCGGGGTTTGCGTCAGGATAAGTGAAACTTAAATTTTTTATCTCAATTGCTTTTCTCACTGGTGTATCCTCGGGCGCACATGGCCAGATAAACCCTTTCGGCGCGCTCATAAGTGCGGATGAAAATGCTGCCCAAAATATTGCTTAAAATTTTGACTTTGGCAAAATTGTTTTGTGGATTCAGGCTGCGGCAGGTATAGGCACGCTGAGTGCGCAACATCTGGTCCTCCAGTAAAAAAGAATACCGATACATAAATGAAAAAAGATGAATAAATAATTCCGGTACCTTAAGTCTCTTTAAGGCCTGCAAAATTTCAGTGAATCTGGTGGTAGCCGAAACCAACAGCACCAAAAGTGTCGCCAGGGTCGCTTTCAATGTACAAGCAACAAATAAGATATGCCCCTGTTTCTTAAAGAGTGTAGATAGGGAAACTAGAATAATGAAGGGGATGACGTTGGCTAACCTTTTCCAGATAAAGCTTAAAGGTATTTTGGATAAAGAGATTAATATACCGCAGAAAAGTGCATAAAATAAAAACCATAATTTATGGGTGATGGGGGTAAAGATAATTGCCAGTAAAAAAATGATGAGAAAAATTATTTTTGCTGTTGGGTTTAAGCGATGCAGAGGCGTATTTAAACCTGCATAGATATCAATAAAAGCGTGTCTCATTTACTATGGATAAGAAGTTTAGCCAAGGCTAGACCTAAAAAATAAATCACCAATACCCCGAATATTCCGGCTAAGGCCGTGGCGATTTTTTCATTCTGTATGCCGCAAACCAGATAATCCGGAATGGGGGATTTAAAGAAAACTCTTGCCTGGCTTAAAAAATTTTTATCAGTAGCCAGGCGTTCCAAGCCATCAGGATAAGTGGAGGCCAAGAAGGAAAAGGCTGCCAGAATTGAAGCTGCTAGTATGCTAATCAAAACATCTCTGTTTTTCACTTATTCTCCTTATAATATATTAAATCCGGCCTTACTTTTAATAAAAAGCTAATAATCGAAGTGGTGATGGCTGCTTCTCCGATACCAATAAATATGTGTATAAATACCATCGCTGGCAGCACAATCTTCAATGGAGAAATGCCGGAAATAGCTAATTCTAAGGCGCAAAAAGTAGCGCTCATCACCACGGAACACCAGCTGCTTATAAAAACAGCTACCAGTATCTTTTTCGGGCTGAGGGTTTTTCTAAAGACTATATATAGGTAATAGCTGAAGATGGTGCCAACCACTGCCATATTGAAGATATTGGCACCTAAGGCAGTTACACCTCCATCCTGAAAAATAAAACATTGCACGCCTAAAACTAGAGTTAAGATAACACAGCCAGCATAGGGTCCAAGGGTAATTGCCGCCAAAACTCCCCCTAAAAGATGCCCGGAGGTGCCTCCTAAAACCGGAAAATTCAGCATTTGTGCGGCAAAAATAAATGCTGCCATCACACCCATCAAAGGCACCATTTTATCTTTAAGGATTTCTTTGGTCTTTTTTAAGGCATAGCTTAAAGTACCTAAGGCTATCAGCCAGCAAGACACAAAAACAGGAGGGCTCAAAAAACCGTCGGGAATATGCATTTATAGTCTCCTTCCATAGACTAGAGTGTAGCTGGTCATAAACCCTTTCATTTTTTGCGACCTTACCATAGGATAGCGACCTAAGATTGAAAAACCTAAGTGCGTAAAAAAATTACTCGCGGGTTTATTGTCTTGGCAAACCGAAACCCGTACGCCGGAAAGAGAGGCCCGCCTGGCTTGATGCAAAAAATGCTCTACCAATGTTACCCCCAGCCCCTGATGCCGAAAACTCTCTTGGAGATTAATATGCAGGTGCGCGGGATAAACATCAAAAAGTCTTTTGCGGTTAAACCCGCCAAGACTATAACTTTTTAGCATAGAGATTAATATCCGCCACGTATCAGTATACAAAAATGCACCGCGACATATAGCGCGCATAAAAACTTTGGGTATTATTCTTATCCACATAATACGCGTATACCTACGGCTGTCTATACACCCGCTTAAATAACCGACCACCTGTGTTTGGTAGTCAGCCACCCACAGAGACTCTGGCTCAAAATCAGTATAATAGGCGGTCATTAAATCAGCAAAAATTTCCCGGTCATAGAAAAATTTTTCAACGGGTTTTCCTAAGTCAGCAGTATCCGAGCAGATTTTTCTTATGAAGGGGCGATCGGAAAATCTGTATATCCGGATAACCGCTTGGGCAAGCATTGTAAAAGTTAGATCTGAAATTTTAGTCAGAGCCGTATTTTTGGATAAACCAAGTCTTTACCGCCTGCACCAGAAATAAGTAAACGATAACCATAAAAAATAGCGCCAGAAAATACGCTGGAGGCGGAGCTACAAAACCAAAAGGTTTAGCCAACGGAGAAAACGGAATAAGTATTCCTATGGTCACTATTAAGATTGAAGTCAGAATCAGGAATCTGCTTGGCCTACTTTCAATAAAAGGGACCTTTCCGGTACGGATCACATGTATGACCAGAGTTTGTGTGCACAGGGATTCGATAAACCATCCGGTGTGAAATAATTCTGCCGAGGCATGGAAAACGAATAACATTAAGGCGTAGGTCAGAAAGTCGAATATCGAACTAATCGGGCCGATGATAATCATAAAATTCTTAATCGCTCTTACATTCCAGGGCCTGGGCTTGATCAGGTAATCTTTATCCACCTCATCAGTGGGTATAGCCACCTGGGATACGTCGTAAAGGAAGTTATTTAAGAGTATCTGTATAGGTAACATTGGCAGAAACGGTAAAAATAAACTTCCGCCGGTCATACTAAACATATTGCCGAAGTTAGAACTTGAGCCCATTTTAATGTATTTGATGATATTACCGAAGGTCTTTCTGCCTTCGATAACGCCATCCTCAAGTACCATCAGGCTCTTTTTAAGCAGGATTATATCTGCGGATTCTTTGGCAATATCCACTGCGTTATTCACGGATATCCCCACATCTGAGGCCTTTAATGCCGGTGCATCGTTTATGCCGTCACCCAGGTAGCCGACAATGTGTTTGTTTTCGTGAAGCGCATGGATAATCCTTTCTTTCTGCAAGGGGGACAGGCGAGCAAATACGGTAGTGGTTTTTACTAATTCCTGGAGCTCTTTATCGCTCAACTTATCTACCTTATCGCCCGTAGCCAATGCCTGGATATCCAGTCCCACTTCGCTGCAAATCTTCTTAGTAACCAATTCATTGTCACCGGTTAAGACCTTAAATTCTATACCCAGTCTTTTTAAAGCCAGAATCGCTCTTCTGGCACTGGGCTTTGGCGGATCAAGAAAAGCCACGTAGCCTTTAAGAATCAAGTCTTTTTCGTCCTCTTTGGAATAGACCTCCTTATTGTTATCCATGTCTTTATAAGCAACGGCTAAGACTCTGAATCCTTCAGCGCTTAAATTATCGTATTCTTCTTTAAGGTCAGAAAGTATCAGTTCCTCCATATCCAGAATTTCATTGTCCAACTCGTATTTGGTACATTTCTTAAATATTTCCTCAGGCGCACCCTTAGCGATAATCCTGTGTTTTCCTTCGATATCTATGACAACAGACATGATTTTTCTGGAGAAATCAAAGGGTATCTCGTCTATTTTTTTGAATTGTTTGACCAAGAGTCTCTCGTGTTTAAGAATCGCTCTATCCAGGAGATTTTTAAGACCGGTCTGATAAAAGCTGTTGACGTAGGCGTATCTTAATACGTCATCGTCTTCTTTTCTGACCACATCGCAATGTTTCTCTAAAACGATTTTATCTAGTGTCAAGGTTCCTGTTTTATCAGTACAGATAACATCCATAGCCCCCAGATTCTGGATGGAATTCAGGCGTTTGACAATAACCTCTTTTTTGGACATGGCAATCGCGCCTTTGGAGAGATTTATGGCTACCAACATCGGAAGCATCTCCGGAGTAAGGCCAACGGCAACTCCCAGGGAAAAAAGCAGCGATTCGATAAAATCACCGCGGCGAAAGGCATTGATGGTAAAGATAAATAAAACCATAAACAGCATAGCCCGGATCATCAGCCAGGTAAATTTACGTATCCCCTTATCAAAACTGGTCTCTATCCTCATCGTGGCCAGTTTTCGGGAAATCTCGCCAAAGCGGGTGGAAATACCGGTTTTTATAACCACGCCCAGCGCAGTTCCGCTAACCACGCTGGAGCCCATAAAAGCTATATTGAGTTGTTCGGTAACGGATCCGTTTTGGGCCTGAATGGATGTGGCTATTTTCTCTATGGGGAATGACTCTCCGGTTAAAGATGCCTGATTAATAAACAAGTCCTTGCAGGATATGATTCTTAAATCCGCCGGAATCATATCGCCGGCAAACAGGTCCACCACATCTCCGGGAACAATTTCCCTGATTTTTACTTCTTTGGCTTTTGCATTACGGTAAACCGTAGCGGTTGCCCGGACCATTTCGCTTAGTTTCTCCGCCTCTTTACCCGCCCGATATTCCTGCACAAAAGGTAAAACCACGCTCATAATGGCCATTAGATAAACTAGGATGGCGCTTATCTTTTCACCGAAGAAGAGTGAAAAGGTACCGATGATAAGAAGGACTATAACCAAAGGGTTTAGAAATTTAGAGAGAATCTGGGTGAGAATGGTTCTTTTCTTTTTTTTGGCAGGCTCATTGTAGCCGTATTCTTCTAGACGGCTGTGAGCTTCTTTTTCGCTAAGACCTCTTTCAGAAGTCCCTAATTTGGCAAAAAGGACATCGCTAGCGCTTCCGACATAATCAAAATCCAGGATTTGCGGTTTCTGCGTGCCGTTGAATCGGCTTTTATTATTTTTAAGATTTACGGGCATTTTATTTAATTTACCTAAGGAATGGTTTTTGGGCAAAAAATCAGTAAAATAATCTATTTAATTCTAACACAAATCGGAAATGATGCAATAATTTTAGGCAGGATTTTATCCTCTAATAAAAACTAAAGTTAATTGTGCGGGCGCGGGCGATGATGCCGGATTATTTTTTTGCTATTTTCGCCCTTATTTTCGCCTGGTTTAACTCTGATTTCCACGTGGTCGTCGATTTTTAAGTACTGGATGTGTTCCGGGCTAACTCTAATAGTCCTTTGAATATGGGTCTGATCCTCTTCAATAACAATTTGATTTTTTTCTTCATCAATAGAGATAATTCTACCCCGGATTAATTCAAACTTCTCTTCAGCATCACTCTTAGAAGCCTCTTCGCTATAATCCGAAGGGTTATCTTGAACCTACTGAGGAAAACTTAAAGTCGCAAAGCCAAACAAAGATACCGTAGCCAATACGATACTTATTATTCTTTTCATGTCCATCACTCCCTTTCCGCTTATTAATGACCGCCTTGATTTCCAATGGCAAACTCTAAGGCAGAATGCGCGTTTACATCCTGGGGTTTTAACCAAAGGACCGCTGGATTCTTTATTATCGCTGGTATATCATCGGAAACAAAATCGCCGTTAAGAGAATTGGCATAGACCAGAAAACACAGGGCTATTTGGGATAAGGTATATCTTTTTCTTATCGGTCATAAATCTAAAAAATCCGCATCGGTAGTCTCTGGCGGATTTTTAAAGAAAGATTCTTAGATTATTTTTCAATAACGGGTTAACTCCTGGATTTTATCTTGGAGTAATTTTTTGTGCTTCTCTTCTTCATTGAGCAGAACCAAAAGCAGTTCTTTTATCACCGGATGTTGCCGCGATAACCGTTCATATAAATCAATGGCGTTTTGTTCCTTGGTTATTGCAAGCTGTAAGGCTTCAACTGGAGTCATGGTATTCCTCCTTCTCAATGCAACTATTTAATTTGCGATTCTATCTTTACAATATACTCGTTACCGATAACCTTTAATGTATTAATTTTAAAGTTTTTACCTGCCGGGCGTAGGATATCCTCCAGGGATGATTTTCTAAGTACAGCGTAGGTAACGGTACGCTGGCCTAAGAAATCCCTGACCTTTTGATCGGAATCAAAGAAAGGGATAGGATGCGGGGAAAAGAAGTTTTTGCCGAAGGCATTAACGATTACCACATCGCTATCAGTATAATATCTTACTCCCCTTACAAAAGGTTTAGAACAAAGGATGGGCTGATTAATCGTATAGTTTTTTAATAAATACTGACAGGCGTATTTTGAAGATAGGTAGGGTTCGATATCGTTACGTATAAATGGCACTAGTAACAAAAATAGCGGAATGACCAAAGCTGTAAGATACGTAACTGTTATAAGCCGCATCCTGATAACAAAAAATAAGATTAAAAAAGCCAGAGTTAAAAATGCTAAACTAAAAATATAAATGGGTTTAAGGTCCGAAAAATAAACTGCAAATCTGGGTAGAAGAAAAATCAGGATAATAGGAATTAAAAATAAAATAATTACGGTCAACAGTGAAACAATTACAAGGCTTCGACCCCTGTTTTTAAACAGGGGCGCTTCATAGATAAAATCTGCGCAAGCCAGGGATAGGGCGGGAAATAGGGGTAAGATGTAACTTGTTAATTTAGAATGTGCCGGTTCGAATATCAATAAGCCCGCGCATATCCAAGAAATCAAAAAAGTATAGATTGCAGGTGTACTTTTATTTGGACCGAGACGCTTCACCAAATAAAACAATGAAGTTATAACATATAGACTCCAAGGAAACGTAACGGCAATTATGGAAAGCGGATAAAAGTACCATCTGTCATTACTGAAGTGTTCGGCTTCGATGATGCGTCTGATGTGGTCGTTATAAAAAAATTCATTTATGAAACCGCTGCGATAACGTCCGATCATAAAGATATACCAAGGTATAGATATGGCGATAAAAATGAGTATCCCCCATACTGAATATTTTGAAAAGACAAACCGTAAATCCTTTCGGATAAATAAAAATATGCCTATGGTCAGAAAAGGTATTAAAAGACCCAGCGGCCCTTTGGTTAAAACCGCCAATGCCGAAAATACAAAACAAAATAAAATCCCCCTGCCTTTATTTTCTATCCGGGTATACCCCCAGAAGAATGTCGTCAGGGATAAGAAAATCCATACGGAAAAGATCATATCGGTAAAGACGGTTCTGGCCATTCCCACATAAAACCCGCAGGACATTAATATTAAACCTGCTATGAATGCTTTTTTTTCGTTTTTAAATCCAAATAAACCTAACCGATAAACCGTAAGCACGCCCAAAGTGGCAAAGAGTGCTGGGAAAAACCGCGCCGCAAAACTTGATACCCCAAAAATAATAAATCCAATGCGTAAAAGCCAAAATAAAAGAACCGGTTTCTCAAACTGCGGAGCACCAAATAAATACGGAGTCATCCAGCTATGGTGCTGGATCATCTCCTTGGCAGTCTGGGCATAAAATACTTCATCGGGGTTAGTCAGGCTTAAAATGCCATTTCCTAACATAAAAAATAGGTAAGATAATCCCGCTAAGAGTAACATTAGCTTTAGGTTATTAAATTTAGATTTCATTTTCTCTTATTTTTAAGCGATGATCTTGAGCACATCCTTTATGGGTTGGCCTTTGTGTATCCCGATTTTTAAGGCCGGGTAAGTGCAGGAGGATACCTTGGCTTTTAACGCATCTTCAATCGTAGCCACGCCTACAATTTTTGCCGCTACGTCTTTAAATTTGTTAGCGACTTTTAGATTCAAATAGCCGCACATCACATAGCCTTTCTCCCCGCGCAGTAATACCAGGTTCTTGCTGGAAAGACTCATGGTTAAGGCCTGAATATATTTTGTACCGGCTTTAATTTTTTTAAATTTTAACATAAGCATCAATTAATCTTCGCTGACGGAAAAGGAAAGGTTCCTGTCGATAAACTCGATTATCTTTTCTTGGTCGGCGCTTGAAATCCTATGAAATTCAACGCCTATACCTGGATAAAATTGAGGCTGGATCTGCCTGTCGCACATCCAGACTACCTTTGCCTGAAGTTCCAGCTCCACATTCTTTGGAGGAAGCTTCAGCTTAATACTGAGTTCATCCCCCAGTTTAAATTTATTGCAGCCGTATATATAAGCGCCCACGGCACTTAAGTTTAATATGTCCGCCTTAAAACAGACGGGGACTTTAGTCTGTTTATCTTTTAGGTCTATCTTGATATCTACGGGCAGGCGTTTAAATCTACGCCTTAACTGCAGCTTTTTGATATCTTCGATAATCTTATCTTCCTTAAAGCTATTTAAGGCTAATTCCTCGGTAGCATAAATCTCGATGACCCTATCCAGGCTGGTTAACGAAAATATGTTTTTAAGATGGGCTGGGATATTGACAAATTTCATACGGCCGTGGCTATTCATCACTTCTTTATAAGCCAGCACTACTGCCGAAATACCCATATAATCGATGGCTTCGACTTCTTCAAAATTGCAGAGTAGATCAGCGTAGCCATCGCGCAGAGACTCTCCCACAATTTCAATCAGATTTGCAGAATTAACATCGATAGAGCCGTATAAATCCAATATTACCACATTTGCCTTAACCCTGGCCTTGATATCCATAATGACCTAACTCCTATTATGTCGCAACATTTAGAGTGATACTATCTTACATTTAAAGTATAACACACCTAAAAATCCGTTTCCACCTTTGAGAAATTCTGTTAGCAAAGATATCGCTGGAATATTTGATGCTGGATAAACTAGCCACAAGAAAAACTAAAGAACACGATTTCTTAAGACAATGCATAAAAGATCTAATGCGTGGTTGTTTAATTTACTCAATTTTAGCATAACCCTTATTTTATGCAAATATTCTTTTGGTAGTTTAAGCGGCAGGGATAGACAGAAGTAGGTATATTTTGTGGCACATCCTAAGTTGACTTTGGCTGGTATTTCCGATTTAACCCAGGCAGGGTTTTCTTCCTTTATTTGCTCTTTTGGAACGCCAGTTAAGCTTGCCTCTTCGTTTACGCTTTCCCAAGGTTTACCTCTTATTTAGTATTTATAATAATTTGCCGAGATGGTCTGGGAGATGTAGCGCACTGCCTCAATTATGCAGATGCGGATTGCCTTTTCCATTGGAGTATTCGCATATGCTGACAAACCGCCGCCTAGACCCCAGCTACCCAAGAAGCCTGCCATAAAACCGCCTGAGATATCTGATGCCTGGCCCTGCACCCGGGTTGCTGTCAGAACCTCGGAAGTAGAAGTATCAATAATACGTATATCTAAAGCCATATGCGCTTTATTTAAGGCTGCACCCAACAATCCTCCTAAGACTCCGCTACCCACTCCGCCGCCGCCGCCAACTCCTGCCCTACCGCCAGAAGCCTGGGGTTCAAATTCAGTTACTGCAGCGGTAATTACCAAATCCGCAGTTTTTATATTGCCTCTTTTAGGCCCGGTCCCAGTCTGCGCTGCTCCGGAGCTGGATAGCTCCTGTTCCTGCATTACCGCACTTAAAGCCTGGCGTTCAACTACAGAAAAACGGTTGCTGTTTACCAGGGCAGTAACCAACATCTCGCGTAGACCTGAGCCAATTTCACCAGTAGCCTTGGCAGCTTTGACTTCAAAATCCGCAACTGCGATACGCGCTTTAGGTCCAGAATAAGGCGGCAGGGCTTGAGCTCCGGCAGTATTATCCACTTGGGCAGTAGGCCGAGTCAGTTGCTCTAATGTGGCGCAACCCGATAAACTAATTATTAATACTATCGAACCAATAAACCAGAATAACTTTTTCATTATTTACTTACCTCCTTCCAGGTCTCTTACTATTTTATCCACCAGTTTTGCCGCCAAGTCACTACCGGCATTAGAGAGCGCTTCCTTACCGCCAGTAATAACATCCATGTGCGCGGAATTTCCCGCGGCATCAAGGTAGGCGATTACTTTACCGTCCTTGACACGAATCAGTTTTGCCGTAATATTGGCAAAACAGGAGCGCATATTTGACTGCGGCACATTTGCACCGCTAGATGCCAGGGCCTTGCCTAAAACTACATAATCGGCCTTGGACAAATTTCCTAATTTTAAAGAGTTAGTTTCGGATAAATCCACAATGCGGAATGCTCTATCCTGTTTAATCACCCTGGATACGCTCGAGGGTTCAATCACCGTATAACCCTGGTCAAT